>JAEEGL016358242.1_pt1 | contig 15910 bp, 9 predicted proteins | sample 9134231 | NCBI WGS metagenome assembly JAEEGL01 (sample SAMN16246548, study PRJNA631951) | gut metagenome | biome: gut microbiome; feature: rumen; material: fiber-attached | host: Bos | place: Iran: Karaj | collected 2018-10 | reverse complement strand
ATTCTATCAAGTCCATATTCATCTACTTTAAGTCTATTTAAACTCTTCTTAGTTACTTCATCATTTATTTCATCTAAACCATCTACTAGAGCAAAGTCTCTTACTCTTTTGAATAATCTATTTGCAATTCTTGGAGTCTTTCTAGATCTTTTAGCAAGTTCTAAAGCCGCATCATCAGTGATTGGCATATCAAGTACTCTACTTGTTCTTTTAACAATACTACTTAATTCTTCATCAGTATAATATTCAAGTTTATTTACTATACCAAATCTATCTCTAAGTGGACTTGATACATCACCTGCTCTTGTTGTAGCTCCAACTAAAGTAAATGGTGGTAAATCTATTTTAATACTTCTAGATGAAGAATCACTTCCTACTACGATATCAAGTTCAAAGTCCTCCATAGCTGGATATAACATTTCTTCAATAAACTTAGGAAGTCTATGTATTTCATCAATAAATAATACATCTCCAGGTTCAAGTGTGGAAAGTACTGCAGCTAAATCCCCACTCTTTTCAATTGAAGGTCCACTAGCTGTTTTGAAGTTAGCACCTAACTCATTTGCAATAATATGAGCTAAAGTTGTTTTACCTAGTCCTGGAGGACCATATAGTAAAACATGATCTAAAGATTCATCTCTCATTTTAGCAGCTTCAATAAATACTCTTAGATTTTCTTTAACTTCTTTTTGACCTACATATTCATCTAATATTTGAGGTCTTATATTAGACTCAAATATTTCATCATTTCTTTTTGTATCATATAACTCATTAGATTTCATATAATCCCCCCTTTTATTTAAGCATTAATCTTAAAGCATCTTTTATTTGTTCTTCTAAACTCTTAGAATAATCTATATTAGGTAATACCTTCTTTATTTCTGGTTTCTTATAGCCTAAATTATCAAGTACTTCTACTAATTCATTAGATTCTACTGAACTTACTGATTCACCTGATTTAGCAAGTTTACCTTTTAAATCTAAAATAATTTGTCTAGCTAATTTATCTCCAACTTTAGGAAACTTAGTTAGATATAAAACATTTTCTCTATCTATTGCATCTATAATTCCATCAACTGAACCAGTTGCAAACATAGGAAGTGCAATCTTAGGACCTAATCCTTTTACATTTATAAGTTTTAAGAATAACTCTTTTTCAGCTTCAGTTTTAAACCCAAATAAAGCTTGTGAGTTTTCAGTAATATGATGATAAATATATACCTTCATCTTTTTATTTAATTCAAATGCATAAGGATTAGAAACAAATACATCATATCCTATACCATTATTATCTACTACTATTAATGAACTTGTTTGTTCTACTATTTCTCCAGTTATGTAATTATACATATTATCACCATCCTGTTTAATTATATCATACATTTGTTTTATAGTACACAAAAAAGAAGACTAATTTTTAGCCTTCTACATGACTAACTGGTAACTCAACGCCACGATCTGGTTCTAGTATTTTTTTCTTTGGATTATCTATAATTTCTCCACCTGGTTTTAGATATAACGTCTTAGCTTGAACAGTTCTTGGAGTTACAGTTCTCGCTGAAACTCTTTTTTTAACTGCTGGTTTCTTTGCTGGTTTATTTTCTTCTTTTTCATCAATTACATTAGGACTAAATAAGCTTTGAATATTAGTTATATTAGTCTCTAATTGTAATGCTGAAGTTTTATCCAATCCATTTGTTTTAAGTTTATTAATTAAACCAAATGCAGATACAAAATCATTACTTAATGCTTTATCATAAACATCAACAATACTCTTAATATTTTTAAGAGCAAGTTTTTCTGCTTGAATACTACTATTAATTAATGTTTGTCCTTCGATTACAGTAAAGAAAGTTTCTTTAGTTCTATATAACATATTAAGTATATTAATATGATTGTGTGCAAGTATTTCAATTTGCTCCATCATAGAAAGTGTATTATATTTATCAACTACAATATTATCTTTCTTCTTTTCTAGTCCCATTTTTACTAATCCTGTAGTCTCACCACTATCAATTAAACTAATAACATTATTTTCCATTTCTTCAATAAATTTTAATCTATATTCATATACTTGCATTAAATAATCATAAACTAAAATTTGAGTCTTAAGATTCTTTTCTATTTCAGTTAAATTAGATTTAGTGTCTCCTATTTTACTTTCCATCTTTTTAGATGCATTTAATGGATTTAATCTATCTAATATAGATAGTTTTGGAATTACACCGTTGATACAATCAGTAAGAGCTTGTTCACTGGTTATATTATTAGTAGCATAAAAAGATATTTCATTTATTAATCTTGCAAATCTTTTTAATTCTTCAGCACCATAATCATAAACATGTACACTAGTATTAGAATTTAAAATTGGTACTTTTATATTAGAAGCTTCTCCTAATTTCTTCTTTAATTGTTCTTCAATAGTATCGCTATTAACAATTAAACTTAATTTTTCTAAATCTTTAGTTCTTTTTGGTTCAATAACACTTTTTAATTCATTAGGATCAATATTTAATTCAGCTAAAGCATCATTCATATCATGACCATATTTCTTAAACAAATTATATATAAAGTCTTCTAGATTCATTCTACTTATATCTGGATCATAAACATAATTATAAAAATTCTTAATTGAATTTCCTTCAAAGTATTTATCATATTTATTTACATTAGTATTTGTTACTTCTGGTTTTATTTTTTGATAAGGTTCTCTTCTTTGCCAATCTAAAACATGTAAATTACATCTTATTTCATGAATAAATTCTCTAATAAATTGCTTTCTATTAAAAATTACACTTTTAAATTCTTGATTAAGTGTTGCACATATTGCATTCATTAAATCTTGATCTATATATAGTTTTTTAATATCATCATTCTTTTTTAAAATGTAATCATTAAATACACTTTTACATTCATACTCTAAAGGTTGTAAAAAACCTTCTTTATATGAAATATCTAAGCTAGTTATATATTTACTAAATTCTTCTTCTAATACTTTATAAACATCTTCGATTTTTTCATAACCTATATAATAAGGTAATTCATATAAAACAGAATGTGGTAAATCAAGGAAATGATCATTTTTCCATCTATCTAATTTAAATAGAGATTTAAATTTAATAAATGCTCTTTCAATTAATTCTTCATCATCCGTTTTTTCAATAGTACCTACATCTAATAAACCATTCTTAACACTAATAACATTTTGACCTTTTTTATTAATAATAGATTTTCTATTTAAGAAGTCTAAGAATTCATCGAATTCAAATAGAGAATCTATTAATGCTCTAAAAATAATCTTTAATTTAGTCTCAGGAGCAATGTATTGATCAAACCCATCTAAATGAGGTGCTAATCTTCTACATACTTCATAAACATATTTATATTGTATTGGATTTAATTCATTTTTAAATTCTTCCATATTTTCACTCTCTATCATTCATTATTTATTTTCTTATTAAAGTAAATCTATATCTTCATTTATTGGTATAACTTTTTTAACACGTACATTTGAACCATTAGATGGAGGTACATATAAAGAACCATTATCTAATTCTCCATTATTACAACTAGCAGTAACAATATTATTACCAAATAATGATTGAATATTAGTAATGTTATCTTGAAGTTGAGCATAAGAATAATCATCTAATCCATTATTCTTTAAATCTTTCATTAATGTAAATGCAGATGAGAAATCTTCATTTAATGCACAATCATAAATGTTAACAATATTTTTAATGTTCTTAAGTGCAGCTTTTTCTGCAGCTATACTACTATTAATTAAAGTTTGTCCTTCAATTACAGTTAAGAATGTTTCTTTAGTTCTATATAACATATTAAGTACATTTAAATGATTATTAGCAAGTATTTCTACTTGGTTCAACATAACAAGTGTACTTTCTCTAACAATAAATATGTTTTGAAGTTTTTGTTCTAACCATTTTTTATATGAAGGATTAGTTTCTTCACTTAATGCTTTTTTAACTTCCTCTTCCAAATGATCTACTTTTTCTAATTTTAATCTGTATATTCTAGTTAAGTATTCATATACTTGTATTTGTACTTTTAAATTTTCTTCAAGAAAGATTAAATTACTCTTTGTATTATTTAAACCTTCCTCATACTTTTTAGAAGATTTTTTAATATTTAATTTTTCAATTATTGTAAGTTTAGGAATAACTCCGTTAATGCATTCAATTAAACTAAAATCAGGTTTAACAGTATCAGTTATTAAACTAGATATTCCATTTGTAATAGTAGTAATATCTTTTAATTGTTTTTCACCATAACTATATATTTCCAAACTATTAGAATATTCAAGTTTAGGAATTACTATATTCTTTACTTTATTTACTTTATCTTCTAATTCATATTTTAAAGGATTATTCTTTTTAAGGCGTTCCTTTCTTTCTGTTTCCTCAATTTCAAACATTTTCTTTAAATTAGACATAAGTCTTATTTGATGTTGATCAAAATTCAATTCTTGACATGCAACAAGGACATCAAATTTATTATTATCATCTAAATAATCTAAGTAATCTTCAATACACATATTTTTAATTTTTGGAACTAAAGCAAACTTTTTAACTAATTCTATTTCATCAAGAGTTAACTCATTCTTAATAGAATCAGTTTCATCAAAATCACCTAAACTAAAACATATATGTTTTCTTCTTTCGTCTAAAACATTTGCATTATCTCTAATACCCTTTAATAATCCTTTTACATAATCAACACCATTATCCATCTTTTTAGATTTAGTAATTGAATAACGAATTGCTCTATATAATATAGGATCAGGAATACTTTCAGCCATTTTTTTATTTTCTTCATTTATTAATTCTTTTAGTTTATTATTAGATACAATTTTAAGTGAATTTAAGATTTCAAAAAATTCTTTCTCATTACACGTATAATTAAAACGAAAATTATTAGAAGAATGAATATATTCATCTTTCGTAATATAATTATTAACAAAACTATAAATTGTATTATAAGGCATAACGTCATGTGATCTATTTGTAAAATCTGAAGGAAGGAATAATGAATTAAATGATTCATAAGCTTTCAATATTAATGCTTCATCATCACATAATTCAAGTGCTTCATTATTAGTTTTATTCACATCAATAATTGTTGTTTGATTTAAAAAATCTAAAAATTCATCAACATCAAAAAATGCGTTCATTAAACACTTAAGAATTAAATCACTTCTCTTATATGCATTCATATCACAATCTAATTCAAATAAATGTGGAGCTAACCTTCTACATACTTCATAAACATACTTATATTGTATTGGATTTAATTCATTTTTAAATTCTTTCATTTTTTTCCTCTTCAATCGTTGGTTATAATAGCATAGCTATTATTTTTATGTCAAACAAAAAAGTGATTCTAAATCACTTTTCTAAATCTATTAAATATATAAACTATGATAGTTATAACAAGTAAAATAATACTAAATATTTGATTACTAGTTATTAATACTTTAACATGATCATATCTTAAGAAATCTAATAAGAATTTAATAATAGCTACTAGAACTAAGACTATATAATTTATATTCTTATTATCTTTATATTTATGACATATAAAGAATACTATTAAACATATAATTGTTTCTACGATTTGTATTGGAAATTGCCATATATTTAAGTGATGTGGATACTTAACTTTAAATATTCCATTATATGGAATACCACCACAACAACCAGTTATAAAGCATGCTATCTTAGATAAACCATATACAAGTGGCAATGATAGAATTGAATACTTCTTAACTACTCCTTTTAAAGGTAGCATAAGTTCAAATACAATTGATGCAAATATTACTCCTATTAAACCACCATATGAAGATAAACTTGCAGTTAAAAAATTATGATTATTTGATGTTACCATTGTATACATTTTTCCAAATATTAAAGCAAATACTAAATACATAAAGAAGAATAATAATATTTCTTTATTATTTACTCCTTCTTTTTTTATATTTTTATAAATATAAATGATTCCTATTATTATAGAAATAATAATTATTATTGCATATAAAGATACTTTAAGTTTAGGTATTATCATTTATATAATCCTTTCCATATATATTTTTAATCACAAGCTCCGCTTGAAGCTGTATCATTACATGAATTACATCCTTCTTCACATGAACTAGCACATGAATTCATTAAACGAATAATCATAATTACTGCAATAATAATGAATATAATAATACTTCCTAATGTTATACGTCCCACTTTATTCTTAGGATATTTAATTCTAACATAAATTAATAAAATCAAAGCTAAAACAATTGATATCGGTGAAACATAATCAAAATAAGAAGGTAAAGTATAATTATAACTATATATTGGAAATAATATACCCCCTCCAAAGAATAAGAATAAAGAAATTAATCCAATTATTGTTCCTTGTTTTTTGTTTTCTTTATTATCATTAACATTATTATCATTATTAGATTTATTAATAATAACATTATTATCAGATTCTATATTTTTATCTTTATTATTATATAAAACACTTCCACAAGATTTACAAATTAATGCTTCACTATTATTTTCAGTACCACATTTAGTACATACTTTATTTTCCATTTTAATCACCATCATATTTAATTATATTATACATTAGTACGAATAAAATAAAAAGTTACTAGATAAAGTAACTTTTTAATTTTATATTTTTAATAATAAACAATAAAAGATTCAAATATCTTACAATTATAGTATTCAAAGCTCAAAGATTCTTACTATCAATAATAAGATATCTAATTACTAATACTAAACTTCATCACAGAATGATGAACCATTAGCATAAACATAACAATTATAATAATAACGATCACTTGCACATATACGTCCATCAGGATAAGCATAACCCCATAACCCAGATACACGGCATTCATAATAAGATGAGTGATCTGTACAATAAGATGAACCAAAAGCATTAAGTAACACTGATTTATTTGCTTCATATATAGGCTTGTCTGCTAAACTAGATTCTCCTACAGCACCTCTTAATGTATATGTTCCAGCCGTCATTCCACTATTTGCTGCTGCCATTTCTGGTGTAACTATAAACTCTATATAACTTTCTGTTATTAAATCATTAACTAATGTATGTTTTAAATAATATGGGGCTGTTCTTCCAGGTATACTACTTATAGCTTGCCAATCTGCTAATGCTTCTGTTGCAGTACTTCTTGCATTAATTCCATCTTGTATTTTTTCCCCAATACGTGTTGCTTTATTTGAAACTACGTATATGACATTTTCTATATCTTTTCCATTAATCTCTGTTCCATCAACATTACACATTGAACATGAAGAACTTTTACATAATTCCTCAACAGTTAATTTATTAATATTATCACTTGTTTTCTTTTGGATATAATCATCCATTTTTAATGATGAATCACTATAATGATATCCAATAATAACATAATTATCATCATATAACGTTACATAAATATCATTTTTATTAGGATTTATTAATACCCATCCCTTATAATCTCCAGTATTATTTAAATCCAATTGAGTTTTTATATTATATACAATACACTCTGCTGAAGATATATTTCCTATCATTTGATCTTCAGCTAGTTGTTTTTGCGATAAACTAGAAACTTTATCAACATATTCACTAAATGATTTTCTTCTCGCAGTTTCCATAGTATTTAGAACTGCAGGAATCGCAATTAGCATTATAATAGCTAAAATTACAATTACAGCAAGTAATTCTACAAGTGTAAAACCTTTATTTTTTTTCATATAATCACTTATCCTTATCTTCTTAAGATAATATCGTAAAAATATATAAATGTAAACATTTTCATAACTCTTTTTAAATTGAAGTTGTCAATTTAAAGTAGACACTAAAAAAGTATTATTTAAACCCTAGTTGATTTTTATAATCAACTGGGGTTTTATATTTTAAAACAAAAACTAGAACGATAATTGTTATTATTTCAACTCCTTTACTAGATTATTACAAGAATAAAAGTGCACACTTTTTTTGTGTACACTTTTATCTTACAACTTCAAATAATCTCACTTTTAGAATAATGATAATTGATTTGATTCGCTTAAGTTTTTAAATACACCTAAGTCTCTTAATTTATCCATTGCACTTGTTGGACATTTACCTCTATTATGTAAATCTTCTTGTGAAATAAATGGTGCTTTCTTACGTTCTTCAATAATCTTCATTGCAACGTTTTCACCTAAACCATCAATTGCACAGAATGGAATAATAAGTCCTTTACCATCTTCAGTAATAACAAACTTTTTAGCTTCACTCTTTTCAATATCAATATTTTCAAATCTGAAACCTCTTGCTGTCATTTCTAGACATAATAGTAAAGTATCTCTTTTATCTTTATCTACATCTGATAGATTTGGATCCATATCCATTTCATCAATTCTATCTCTAATAGCTTTTTCACCTTGAATCATTGATGCTACATCAAATTTATCTCTTCTTATTGAAAGGTATGCACAATAATACCAAATTGGATGATGTACTTTAAACCATGCAATTCTAAATGCACTTGTTACATATGCAGTGGCATGTGCTTTAGGGAACATGTATTTAATTTTTCTACACGAATCAATATACCAATCTGGAATATTATGTTCTTTCATATAAGCTGCATGTTCTTTCCATCCTTCAGGATCTTTACTTGGTTTTCCTTTACGAACAAATTCCATTATCTTGAAGGCTTTACCTGCAGGTAATCCCCAAGCCATTAAGTTAACCATGATATCATCACGACAACCGATTACATCTTTAAATGGAACTTTAATATCACCATTTTCATCTGGAGTACAAAGATCTCTTGCATTACCTAACCATACATCTGTACCATGTGATAAACCAGATATTTTTATAAGTTCAGCAAATGTAGTTGGTTTTGTTTCTTCAAGCATACCAAGTAAGAATTGAGTACCAAATTCTGGAACTCCTAAAGTACCAGTTGGACAATATTTAACTCCATCTTTAGTAATACCTCTTAATTGAGTTTTTTCTACTCCTAGAACTTCAGGTCCTGTGAATATAGACATTGTTTCTTTATCACCAAGATCTATTTGAGTAACATCAATACCAGAAAGGTCTTGTAACATTCTTAATACTGTTGGATCATCGTGTCCAAGTATATCTAGTTTAAGTAAGTCTGCTTCAATCTTATGGTAATCGAAGTGTGTTGTTCTCCATTCAGCTGTTGGATCATCAGCAGGATATTGGAATGGTGTGAAATCCCATACATCTTTATATCCTGGTACTACTACGATACCACCAGGGTGTTGTCCAGTAGTTCTTTTAACTCCTGTACATCCAATTGCTTGACGCTCTACTTCAACATCTCTTATATCACATTTAATAAGTTTCTTTTTCTTTAAATCATCTTTAGATGCAACTTTAACACCATACATTCTTGCTTCTTGAACAAGATCATTGTATTCTCTATCTTCATAGAATCCTTGAACGTAACCAAATGCTGTTTTATCTGCAACTGTACCAATTGTACCTGCTCTATAAACATTATCAGTACCAAATAATACTTTTGTATAAGCATGTGCAGAAGCTTGGTTATCACCTGAGAAGTTAAGGTCGATATCTGGTACCTTTTCTCCTGCAAATCCTAGGAAAGTTGCAAATGGCATGTCATTACCTTGGTGAATCATTAACTCACCACACTCTGGACAATTCTTATTTGGTAAGTCATAACCACTTGAATAAGTTTCTGCATAAGGGTGACCATTTTCATCATTAAATTCATTATGACAACACTTTGGACAATAATAATGTGCAGGTAAACCATTACATTCAGTAATCCCCATCATTGAAGCTACAAAAGATGAACCTACTGAACCACGGGAACCTACTAAGTAACCATCATCATTAGAGTGTTTAACTAGTTTTTGAGCAATTAAATAAATAACGTCAAAGCCTCCACCAATGATACCAGTAAGTTTAAGTTTTGCTTTTTCAATAGCTTCTTCTTCGCTTAATTCAGGTTCTTCTTTTTTTATTTCTTCAGTTTTAAGTTTAACTACTCCATCATAACCTGACATGATTACATCATGTAAATAACTTGAGAACTTTTCTTGTTTTTCTTCTTCACTCATATCAGGATATTCTTCATCCATATGTGCTTTTACTAATCCAGTAATTTTATCTCCATAGAATTCTTGAGCAATACGTTCTTCGATATTTCTTGGAAGTGGATCTCCATACATTGAATGAGCTTTATCAAATACTAAATCTCTACATATTTCTTGAGAATGTTCAATAATTGGAGAATATGGTTTTTCTGGATAATCAATAACTTCAATTTCTTCTAATTCAGAAATAATCTTATTTGGATTATCAATAACCATCTCATGTATTAAATCTTTATCTTTAACAAATGAGAATGCATCTATCATCTCTTTAGTTGTTCTAAAGAATTGGTTAGGAATATCACCATGTTGAGTAATACCAGTATCACTAAATTTAGATAATAACTTATAATTACCATTTTCAAAGTCAAATCCCATAATACCAGTTCTAGTAAACTTACTTAAAGATTTATTAATAGCACTCTTTTTATCTTCTTCGTTCTTAATTTGTTCTAATTCATCACTTGCTTTCATTCCTTTTTCAGTAGCATAAATAGCAAGTATATTATTAACTGTGATTGGAATTGATTTAAATCCACTTAATACATATACATATTTAAGTATCTTTTTATCAAAATCAGTTAAATTAGCATAATTTCTTTCAGCTTTAGCAATTGCATCTTCAACATTAGTTTTATTAACTGGTGTTTTACCTTTTGATTTTAAGCATCTTGCTAAAGGATGTCTTCCTTTACCAGGAACATTTTGATTAACTATAATCTCTCTAGCTAAAACATCTTCAGGATTCAAGTTATGTACATCTCCGGATGCAATTAACATCTTACCCGCCTTTTTAGCACATCTAATAATCTTTTCTATTAACTTAACTAAATGATCCTTATTATTAATATCATGAGAATCAATCAAGAACATATAATTATCAAGTGGTTGAATCTCAATATAATCATAGAATTCTATAGCTTTAACAAGTTCATCTTCATTACGAGTAAGTGCTATATTAAATATTTCACCATTTAAACAAGCAGAACCTACAAAGCAGTTTTCTCTTAAATCATTAACTAATCTTCTTGGTATTCTTGCATTTCTACTCATAAAATTAGTATTAGCAAAACTAATTATTTTAAATAAATCTTTTAATCCTTTTTGATTCTTAGCAATAATAGTTATATGTTTAGTAGAATCATAATCATTTGCAATATTTTCAGTAAATGATTCACTAGGAATATTCTCATACATTTGAAGATGGTCTTTATGACACCAATCAAACTTCCATGAATAACCTTCAACACCATAATCTTCAAATGGATTTTCAGGATTAGTATCGCTATCCATTTTAATCTTAATATAATTCTTATAAGAAATCATATCTTGAATATTTTTTAAATATCTAGGATTATTCTTAATAGCAATACTTTCTAGTAATCCTAAATCATTAAGTTCATTTAATGTATTTATTCCTTCAATTTGTTTAAGCATACTATTGAATATAAGTGCAGTATTTTCAGAGTCGACATCTGCACCATGGTGTTGTCCAACATAAATAGAATAATCTATTTTATATTCTTGTAATCCATTAGTAATAACAATTGGAATATTATTTTCAGCTGGATTAAGTTTAATAACTCCAGTAGTAGATACTACACTAAAGTCTTCATTATTTAAGAATACTTCAAAATTAATTAATTCAGTTTTAGAACCAATATATTTTTTAGTTAAGCTGTATTCTTTTTTGTATCCTTTAACTACTGTTTCAGTAGCAGAATCTCTAATATCTTTTTCTACAGAAGTAATATTAAATATAGATTCACCATCTAATTTAACATCTTGAATTAATGAACCAACTTCTTCTTTTACCTCATAAGTATTTGATTCATTATTATCTTCATCTTCTTCAACATCACCTTCACCAGTATCTACTCCATAGTTTTTACCTAATGCAGCAAGTGAATGTCTCTTTAAATCTCTATTGATTACTCTTGATAAATTTAATGTATCAATAATTGGATTCTTAAGTGGACCTAAATCATATTTATAATATGCCATATCTAACATATTCTTATCGAATTTGGCATTGTGAGCAACAAGTGGTAAATCTTCAATCCACTCTTTAAATCTCTTAGTTACATTTTCTTCATTATCTGCATCTTTTACATCATCATCACTAATATTAGTAACTCTTGTGATTGCTTCATCAATATGGTGTCCTGGATTAATAAGTTCATCAAAACGATCAACTACTTCTCCATCTTTAATCTTAACTCCACCAATTTCAATCATAGAGTCTCCGATACCTGGGTTAAAACCTGTTGTTTCAGTATCGAATACTACAAATGTTTGATTCTTTATATTTCTATCATCTGCATTAAAGCAAACATTTAAATATGAATCAAACATATCAAGTTCAACACCATAAGCAGCTTTGAATGGAACATAGTTTTTCTTTTCCTCACGTAATTCTTCATTCATTTCTTCAAGTGCTTTGATGCCTTCGAGATTTCCTGATTCTTTTAACTCTTCGATTGTTTTTTCATTTTCTTTTATCTTTTCATCAAATTCTTTTTTCTTTGATTTATTATATTTAGTTACTTTATCAAATACATGAGGAAATGCTTGGCAACAATCATGGTCTGTGATTGCAACTCCACTATGACCAAATCTAATAGCTGTATCAACTAATTCTTCTTCATTAATTACCCCATCCATTTGAGACATCATAGTATGTGCATGTAACTCAACACGTTTTTCAGGATAATCATCTATTCTTTTAATAATCGGAGAATCAATTGGTTCATAAGTTCTCATATTAAATACTAAGTCATGTGCATATTGATCATCTCTTACTTGACCAGTAAAGTGATACCAATTGCCTTTCTTTAATTCTTTCATAACTTTTGTATAATCTTCTTCATCACTTGCAAAGTATTTACCTAGAATTGAAGATGTATTATCAGAAATCTTAATATTAATTAAATAGAACTCTCCACCTGTCTTCTTTTGTCTTACCATACCTTCAGTATCAATAATGTAAGCTTCTAGATTAACAGCATTTTCTTCTTTAACTAAAGATGCAATAGTAACGAGTCCATCCCTTTGATATTCAACCTTTTTCTTTGGAACCCATTTTTGTTCTTTAGTATTTTGATTAATAATTGGGATAGGTACAACTACTTCTTCTTTTGTTTTTTTAATAATCTTTTTTACAGCTGCCCTTTCAACATCATTAATATTACATTTAATTTTAAAACCAGTTATTCCAACTTCTTTTAAAGATGCTAGTAAGTTTTTTTCTTCAGTTTTAATAAGTTTCTTTTCCATCTCTGAAGTTACATCTATATTTATATAATCTTCACTAATAGTAATAAGATTAGGATCTATTCCTGATAAAGAAATTTGTTTCTTTACAATTTTTTTAAAGAAATAATTAAAATACTCTAAAACCAAATCGGGATTAAGTGTTTCATACTTAATATCTATATTAATAGTTTCAACTTCATCTATTCCTTCACTACAAAGTTTCTTTAAACTCATCATAGATGATACAGGAATAATTTCAGGCGCACTAATCTTAATAGTCCAAGCATTAGTTTTCTTATGTATAATGCATGATTCAAATGATGCATTTTCAAAAGAAACTATATCGTTAAAACCAATTTTTTTGAAAAATCTTAGTAGTTTATCATCCATTTTACATCTTCCATTTCATTACTTACTATTTTACCAAATTTATGTGTCTTTTTATACTTAAAGTTAACTCTAGTAATCAATTTTTTGCACAAAAAAACTAGAGATAATCTCTAGAATCTATATAATCATTTGTTTGGAAGATCAAAAGCTGTTAGGTCTCGGTTGTATGTTAATAGATAAGTGTATCAAGTTGTGTATAAAGAAATAATTAAGTGTTTAGTGTTATCTATTATCTTCCGGGTAAATGACACCCACAAACAGTAATTATACTCTTATGAATAAAAAAATCAAGAAAAAATTTAATTTTCTTGATTATTTTTTTAAATAAGTTTCTTCACCATTAGAAAGTTTAACTTTAAATGCATATCCAACTACATATCCATACTTATTTAGAAGCTCGATTGTTTCTTGATCTACGATTGTTGCACCAGCATATTCACTTGGAATATATTTATTTAAATCTTCAGTAATAAGTTCTAACATATAGTTATAAGCTTCGCTTTCATCATCATTTTCATATGCTTTATCAAATTTAATAAATGCATATTCATCTTTAAAGTCTTCGATTGCTGGTTCTGTACTAGCAATATTTAAGTTACTTTCTTTTACTTCTTTTAATGAATAACCTTCCTTAATAGTTAAAGATGCAGTCTTTTCAGTTTTATTTCCACTTTGGTCTTCGATTATTAAAGTTAAATTATAAATACCTACTTCAGTATAATCTTTATCATCTTTTAAAGTAACCTTACATGGTTTTGAATAATCATTACATGATTTAATAAAGTCATCTAATTCATAATCATCATCAGGACCAATTGTAACATCTTGAGTAGTTACTTCAGGTGCTTTAGTATCAATTACTACTATCTTACCTTCTTTAATTTGACGATTATATTTAACTGTATACTTATATTCACCTGTTTTTTCTACTACTTCACCTAATTTAAGGCCTTCAACTTTAATTGTATATTCAGTAGTATTATTTAATTTACCAGTTACATAATCACTTACTTTTTTAGATAATGTAGAACCTGCTTCAATTTTAATTTCTTTCTTTATATGTAGTGAGTTTGCACCAATTAAATAGATGCCTAATACAACTGCACATCCAACTATTATTAAAGTAATAAATACTTTAAATATAATCTCTTTTCTACTTAAATCCTCTACATAGAAATCTTCCATTTATATCCACCTCGAAAAATAAATATTTTTTGTATAACCCACCTCATAATTATCAAATACATCAATGATCCAAGAAACTATCGCATCCATTATATCAGTTCCTTTACGAACCTTTATATTTTCCATTTGAGCTCTTAGTTCTTTTCTAAAGAAATAATCATCAATATATTTATTTAATATTAAATCTAATTCTTCTAATCTTTTAACTTGTTTTGAATCACTAACATCTACCATAAACACAAATCTATGATAAATATCTATTAGTTTTTCAGATAAATCATCTTCTTCAAAATAATCAAAGTTAATTATTTTATAAAAATTAGGACAATGTTTTAATACTTGTTTATTCTTATTCATAACCATCTACCCTAATTAATTATAACATTAAACAAATAAAAAAAGTAGCATATAAATGCTACTTAAAATAATCATTAACTTACTACAGTTAAATATCCACCTTGATTTTTATCTTTAGCCATTGCCACATCAATTTTGCTAGAATTATAATTTTGTAATGCTTCACATCTATAGAACATATTAGATGATTCAGTAACACTACTTATATTAAATTCGTTAATTAATATTGTTTCTACTTTTTTACATTTATAAAACATTCCACTCATATCATTTACTTTAGTTGTATTAAAGCTAGTTATATTTAAAGTAACTAAAGATTCACAATGACCAAACATAGTATTCATGCTTGTTACATTAGAAGTATTAAAATTAGCTATATTTAAAGTAACTAAAGATTCACAGTAACCAAACATAGAATTCATGCTTGTTACATTAGAAGTATCAAAACTAGTTATATTTAAATCTACTAAATCAATACACTTATAGAACATACCATACATAGAAGTAACATTCTTAGTATTAAAATTACTTAAATCTAAAGTAGT
>JAEEGL015594791.1_pt1 | contig 15910 bp, 13 predicted proteins | sample 9134231 | NCBI WGS metagenome assembly JAEEGL01 (sample SAMN16246548, study PRJNA631951) | gut metagenome | biome: gut microbiome; feature: rumen; material: fiber-attached | host: Bos | place: Iran: Karaj | collected 2018-10 | reverse complement strand
TTTTTTGATGTGTAAGCTCGCTGGCGAGCGGTGTTTAATAGCAAACCGCAAGTTTCCGAAGGAAACTTGGTAAGCTCTGCGACTTAAATTAATTGCGAAAGCAATTTTTAGGTTTACCTTATTAGACTAACATACTAGTATAAACTTTTACAAAACTATGGTATCATACAGATACCATAGTTTTTTTTATAATAGAGATTCCCGGGTCAAGCCCGGGAATGACACATGTCATTGTCGGGCTTGACCCGACAATCTCTTGGGAGTTCCAATATGAATATAACAAAGTCCATTGTTTTTTTGTGCGATAAAAACGAATTGTCGGGTGTAAAAAAGATTGCTGCCAAGGTTCGTAATGATTTTAAACTTGTTTTTGGTGCTGAACCACAGCTTAAAGAAATTGATTCTGCAAATTCTGTCGAAACAGATACCCCTTGCGTAATTTTTGGAACTGCTGCAACATCTCCTTTTTTTGCAGATTATCTTGGAGCTCAGAATCTGAACAAACGCGAAGTTTATGCTTTTATTGTGCGTAACAATCAGATTATCATTGCCGGAAGCGATAAGCGCGGTGTTATCTACGGACTTTTTCATCTGTCTGAACTTATTGGAGTTTCTCCTCTGGTGAACTGGTGCAATATTTTACCTGCTAAGAAAAAAACTTTTGAACTTGAAGACGGCATTTTTGTTTCAAAAGAACCTTCTGTCCGTTTCCGCGGATTTTTTATAAATGACGAATGGCCTGCTTTTGGAAACTGGGCTAACCACAACTTTGGCGGAGTTAATGCAAAAATGTACGAAAATGTTTTTGAACTTCTGCTTCGTCTTAAAGGAAACTACCTCTGGCCTGCAATGTGGGCTAGCCGTTTCAGCGACGATGGTCCGGGCCTTGAAAATGCAATTCTTGCAGATGAACTTGGTGTTATAATGGGAGCCAGTCATCATGAACCTTGCTGCAGGGCAGGGGAGGAATACCGCTACCTTCGTGGCCCTGATTCAGTTTACGGGGACGCCTGGAACTTCCGCAGCAATGAAAAAGGAATCACAAAGTTCTGGGAAGACGGCTTAAAACGCAACGGTAAGTTTGAAAACGTTATTACTGTTGGTATGCGTGGCGAAGCAGATACAGCAATTATGAAAAATGCGACACTCGCAGATAATATCAATTTACTGCGGGATGTTCTCAAAACCCAGAACCGCCTTATCCGCGAAAATGTAAACGAAGATGTAATGAAAGTTCCACGAATGCTTGCCCTTTATAAAGAAGTTGAACCATATTTTTATGGCGACAAGCACACAAAAGGTCTTATGGGAGATCCTGAGCTTGAAGGTGTAACCCTCATGCTCTGCGATGACAATCATGGAAACTTGCGTACAGTTCCAACTGAAAAAATGCGCGCTCACAAGGGCGGCTACGGAATGTACTATCATTTTGACTACCATGGCTGGCCTTACAGTTACGAATGGCTCAATACAAACTATCTTCCAAAAGTAAAGGAACAGATGACTGCCGCTTATGATTTTGGAATCCGCGATTTATGGATTGTAAATGTCGGCGATATTATGACAAATGAGTTCCCGCTTTCTTACTTTTTGAATCTTGCTTATGACTACGAAAAATATTCTGCTACTGAATATACAACCCAGGGTTATACAGCAGAGTGGATAGAACAGCAGTTCCCTGAATTAAGCCACAAACAGAAAGCTTCCATTAATAACATAATGAACACATACACAAAGCTTGCAAATATGCGCAGAACAGAATGCATTTGGCCTGACACTTTTGCTCCTGTAAGCTTTGGCGAAAGCGAAAAGATTCTTACCCTCGCCGAAAATGTTATCAAGGAATGCGAAAAGCTTAAGGAAGAACTTTCTAAAAAAGATTATCCCGGCTTTTTTGCCCAGGTATACTTTCCTGCCTGCGGAACAATGAATGTTCTTAGAATGCAGATTCTGGCCGGTCTCAACAGATGGGCTGCCTCTCATAATTTATTTGCTGCAAATACCTATGGCCAGCGTGTAGAAGAATGCCTGGCATATGACAAGAAACTTGTAGATGAATGCGACAAGGTAGACGGAGGCCGCTGGTATGCAATGGGCTGGTCTGAACATTTTGGATTTATTCACTGGAACGAAGAAGAAAACCGCTATCCTGTTATTGCAAAACCCCTTGAACCTAGAAAAGGCCGTTTGTGTGCCTGGGTAGAAGGGGTTGATTTAGTAACAACAGGCGGGGATTGGACACGCATTCCTTTGCGCTGCGACAGTTTTAAAAATCCTTGTGTAGAAACTGCAAAAGTTTTTGTTGCCGGTGCAAATAAAAAAATGCTCCCATACGAAGTAAACATTGACAAAGAAAACGACTGGCTGAACTTTACTATAAAAAAGGATAAAACTTTGTTGATTGATACAATCATCCTGTCAGTAGACCGTTCAAAACTGCTTATGGCTAAAAACCAGAAAGCTGTCCTCAAAATTACAGGTGACGGCGGCCACGGCTGCAGAATCCGTATTGATGTTTTGATAGATGCTGCAGTTCCAAATATAAATTACGATAAAGGAACTTTTGTTCAGACATCAAATTATATTTCTATGGAAGCTGCTCATTTTGCAAAAAAGCAGGCAGGCAGCTGGAAAGGGGAGACTTCTCAATTTGTAGAACTCCCAGGTTATGGAAAAACTCTTTCTGCCGTAAAAGCCTTTCCTGTTATTGCAGAATATCCAAAAGGAAAGAACGCTCCTTATGTAGAATACAAGTTTGTTGCAGCAAGCGAAGGCGTAAAACAGTTTGATTTCTTCTTAAATCCGTCTAACCCGGCCTATAAAGATAACAAGCTTGCTTTTATTGCAGAAGTCAACGGAGACAAGATAAAAAAAGATGTTGTAGATGAAAAGACCTTTGCAGTAGGCGACAATCAGTTCCCATGGGGTGAAGATATTACAAACAATATCCGTATAAGCACCGTTTACGCAGATTGCCGTGCAGGCCTGAACATCTTAAGGTTCTATCCGGTCACACCGAATATTGTGCTTGAAAAGATTGTAGTTCATAACGCAAATGAGCCGTTCCCACAGTCTTACCTTGGTGCACCAGAAAGTTTCGTTATTTCTTAGCAACAATAATCATAGTGCGAAGGTCCTGATCATACGGCGATAAATCAAAATCTCCATAGGCTTTTGCACTTGAAAAACCACACTCCAGCAATCGCTCACACAAATCACTTGCAGAATAAAGCCGCTGCACAAACTCATGTTCGATTTTTTTGCCCCTGCCATCGGCGAGCACCCATTTAGAACGAAGTCCTTCCCATGCGCCGACAACTCCAAACTCGGTATGAACATGCCAGCCGGCTCTGTCAAACTCTTCGCCTTTTGTAAAATATTTTACGGCACTTTCGCGGCTGGTGCATTCAAGAATAAAAGTTCCGCCTGCCTTTAAAGAATCATAAATGCTTTTTAAAATCATCATGTCTTCTTCAACTGTGTCGCAGTATCCGAACGATGTATAAAGATTTACCGCACAGTCAAACTTTGTGTCGCTTTTAAAAGTTCGTAAGTCTGCATTAATGAGTTTGAGGCAAACTCCTTCTGCTTCTGCACTTTCTCGGGCCGCATCAAGTTCTGCCTGGATTATGTCTACGCCGGTAACATCAAGCCCCAGAGCCGCAAGCTCAACACTTATGCGTCCAGGACCACAGCCGGCATCAAGAACAGAGCCTCCTTCCTGTAAGCCTGCAATTTTTTTTACATATTCAGCAACATCGGGCGCTTCGGCCCATCGTGCGTCATCAAACATTATTGGAGCAAAATTAATCCAGAAATCTTCTTTTTCGAACCATTCCACTTTAGAGCACTGGTCCTTACAGCTCATCCGCTGCCTCCCGGCTCTTTTTGGCAAGCTCATCTTGTTTTATAGAAGTATAGATGTCTGCCGAATGATTAAAGGCTTCTTTAGCTTTCTGAGACTGTGCCGCATTTGCCGACCCCTTTAAAAGAATTTTTCCCACAGCATAATAGTCGGCTCCAAGTGCCATAGAGTTTTCTGCAGCTCTGTCATAAAAAATAGCCTGTTCCATTGCTGCCAAAGCTCCATCTTTATTTCCACCAAGAGAACGAACCTGCGCAGCCTTATACCAGCAGATTCCAATTTCGGAAAGATAGCGGTTATCGGTAAAAGCTTTAGCCGCAGCACTGTAAGCCTTATCTGCTTCCGAATAATTTTGAGCCAGCTTTTGAACATCTCCAGTAACCTGACTGAATTGAGCTTCGTAATAGGCATCACCTTTTACACCCTTTTTATTTTCTTCAAGAGTTCGTAATAGGGTAGAGGTTGATGCATCTCCCTTTGCGGCTGCAACGCGTACCTCATTTAAGTTTACAATGCTCTGCTGTTTTGCAGGATTAGAACAGTTTTTAATATAAGTTTTTGCAAGCTGAACCTGTCTGTCTGCGTCTTCAATATGAGGCGGGTTATAAGAAAGACAAAGCGCGCATCTTGTAAGGGCTACAGAACAAAGAAGATCGCTGTTATCAATAGACATGGCCTGATTTTCTGCTGCACTAAGAAAGAAGGCTGCATTATCATAATCACCGGTAAGAATTGCTGAGTTAGCAGATTCAATCATTTCGAATGAAGATGAATATATAGTAGAAATCTGCATTGAGCGTTTAGGTGCAGATGAGCAGGAAATTAAAAATGTAGAAGCGGCTATTGCTGCAATAGTTGAAAGCCAGATAAATCTTTTCATTAGAAGCTGTCCTCCCTGAGTTTAGGAGTTGCCGACTGCTGTTCACTTCGTTCTGGAACTCCGTTCTTTAAAAGCGGATTATTCTTAAGACCAGTCATTACATCCTGAACCTGTTTAAGCAAAGTCTGAACCTGTGCCAGCAAAATCGAAACCTGAGGCATTTCGCTGTCCAGAGAGCCGGAGATTCCGTTCAGATCCTGAATGGTTGTATTAATAGAAGCATAAAGCTTGTCAAACGTACCTTTGCTTTCTTCTGACTCAAGCAGCTTTGGAATGAGCCCCTGAGGATTTGTAGTAAGTCCGTTTACATCTTCAAGAATTGTATTGAGGGTTTCTACTGTTTCGCCAAGGTCATCAATTATAGAGGCAATTGGAACCGAGGTGTCGCCCGAAAGCAGGGCAGAAACCTGCTTAAGAATTGTATTGATTTCATTAACAGTTCCTGCAAGAGGAATTTCTTCGTTACCTGCAAGAAGGGCTGTAATTTCCTGAACCAGTTCATCAATGTGATTAACAAGACTGGTTGCAGAAGCCATAATTGTTGTAAGGGTATCGTTGGATTCCGAAATAACAACCTTTTTGTTTTTAATAAGTTCTTTGGCTTCTGGAGTTGATTTTTCGGGAATATAAGTACCATCTGCCATTATAAACTGTGAAACTCCGGGATAGAAAATGAGGGAAGAACCAAGTCCAATAGGGCTTACACTTAATTCTACAATTGAACCTTCTGTTACACGGTCAATGTATTCATCAAGAACATAAAAATGAATTGTTACGTTGTCATCTGAATCAAGAGTGATTTTCTTTACCTTACCAATTCCAAAGCCCTTGTATTGCAAAGACATTCCTTCACTAACACTGTTTGCAGAAGATACAATAGAATAAAAGTGATGTTTTTTTACAAACCACTTTTGAGTTGAGGCAATAAAGAAAGCCAGGAAAATAAGAGCTGCAATTGCAAAAAGACTCAAACCTCCAACGATCTGGTCTGCATACTTAATTTTAAATTTCATTGTAATCCTCTTGAATGTCTTCGTTAATTAATATTTTATCAACAATCGTGCCGTTTGCAAAATAATATTTATCATTTTTAAAGGCATTAATGAAGTTGTAATCATGACTTACGTAAATGAGTGTATGTCCGTTCTGGCAAAAATCCTTAAGAATGTTTGTAAAAAGGGCTGCCGCTTTTTCATTTAGAGATTCTGTAGGTTCATCAAGAAAAAGAATTTCTGGTTCACAGATAAGTGCCCTTGCAAAGGCTATGCGTTTTTGTTCACCAATGGAAAGGGCAGCGGGGCGCAGTGAAAGTGGCTTTGTGAATTCAACAAGTTTAGCGGCATCTTCAATCTTAGATTTTAAAAGTTCAGGCGGCATGTTTGGAAAATGGATTTTTAAAGGCAGCTCCAGGTTCTGATAGAGGCTCTGGTTAGCCCAAAGCGCCGAATTCTGAAACATAAATGCCGACTTTTTTCTGAATTCCATATTATCCTTTTCACTAAAACGCGAAAAATCCTTCTGATCAATGTAAATTTTCCCGTAAGATGGAATCATAAGTCCTGCAAGCAGCTTAAGAATTGTAGATTTGCCGCCGCCAGGTTCACCCAAAAATGCAGTTACAGTTCCTTTTTCTATAGAAAGCGAAATATCCTGGACAACAGTGGTAAAATTATCAATAAAACTTACATTTTTCATCTCAAAAAGCGGCATCTTCATTCCTTCTTAAAAAATGTAGGTTATTGCGGTAATAAATGCATAGGCCAAAATCAAAAATACAAAGGATTTTGAAACTGCCCTAAGACCAGCCATAGGGATTTCTGTAGAAGCGCGTCCGGTATTAAAGCCGTAAAGCGTTGCACAGCCGGATATTATCATTCCAAAAACAATACTCTTGATAATCGAAATTGTGATTGTTCTAAACGAGAGTGCCGTAAAAAGATTACGGAAATATTCGTGCATACTCGTTGTAGAAATAAACTGAATTATGATAGAAGGGGCAATAAGTCCAAATATTGAAAAATACAGGTTCAAAAAGAAGACCGAAAATGTTACACCAAGAAAACGCGGGGCTGCAAGGTGAACAATTGGATCAATTCCTATAGAAATATAGGCTTCTATTTCCTGATTTACTACCATTGTACCGATTTCGGTGGCTATGGCGGTGGCAGAACGGGCAGTGACAATAAATGCGACAAGAAGGGGACCAAGTTCCTTTGTTACAAGCAGAACCAGAAGGTCATAAGTGAGTTTTGCCTGACCTAAAGAGACCAAAACCGTTGTTCCAAGGAATACAACTGCTGTTCCAATAACAATTGCAAGAATAGCGCAGATTGGAAGGGCTTCTACATAGGTAAAGAGCAGCTGCATGATAAGGATTTTTCTTGCAGCTTTTCCACGTGTAGTAAACAATAAAGATGCTACAACAAGCTTTCCAATATAACCTAATGAGTAAAATAGGTTGGCAAAGCCTGCTCTTATATTTCTTCCAAATTCTTTAACCATTTTTATGCTCTTTTTTTTTATTATCGGCAGAAAAGTGTTTTTTCTGCAATTCTACTTTACATAACAAGGGTTTAACTTTAGAATATTCTTTACAATAAATTATTTGATTTTCTAGAGGTAATCTTTATGACGAATGCAGTTAGAGAGATTATTAAAGTTGATCCAGAAAAGTGTACAGCATGTCATCGTTGCATTTCTGTTTGTCCGGCAAAAATGTGTAATGATGCCTCAGGAGATTATATTAAGGTAAATCCTGAATTATGTATCGGTTGTGGTCGGTGTATAGGTGCATGCCATTTTGGTGCCCGCGTAGGTGTGGATGATTTTGATGGTTTTATGACCGATCTTAAGAGCGGAGTAAAGATGATTGCTATTGTAGCTCCATCATCCGTTGTATCATTCAGAGGGCACATTCTTGAGCTTAATACCTGGCTCAAATCAATAGGTATTGAAGCAGTATTTGACGTTAGTTTCGGAGCAGAGCTTACATCTAAAACCTATGTAGAATACATTAAAAAGAAGAATCCTGAGCTGGTAATTGCACAGCCATGTCCTGCTCTTGTTACCTTCTGCGAAATTTATCGTCCAAAACTCACTAAATACCTTGCACCGGCAGATAGTCCGATGCTTCATACAATCAAACTTATAAAAAAATACTATCAGCAGTATAAGAATCATAAGGTTATGGTTGTTTCTCCATGTTACGCAAAACGCCGTGAATTTGATGAAACTGGACTTGGCGATTATAACGTAACAATGAAATCTCTGGACAGATATTTTAAGGAAAATAATATTGATCTCTCTAAGCTTGCAAAAACTCCTTATGATAATCCCGAAGCAGAACGTGGAGTAACCTATTCAACTCCTGGTGGACTTATGAAAACTACCGAACGCTTTGTTCCGGGTATTTCTGATGTTACCCGTAAAATCGAAGGACTCCCTGAAGTTGTAGAATATTTTGTTCATCTTGAACGCTCACTTAATCAGAAGATTAAGCCTATGTACAAGCTTATTGACTGTCTTGGCTGCTGGCAGGGTTGTAACGGTGGTTCCGGAACCTGTACAGAAGAAATGACTTTGGATGAAATGGAAGGCTATGTAGAAAACAGAAGCCGCGCTAATCAGAAGAAGCTTAAAACAGATACCAGAAAAAAAAGCGCTCTTGAGAAGTTTAATAAGAAGCTTTCGGCATATTGGGATGAAAACCTTTATACACGAACTTATGTTGATCACAGCGAGCGGTTTGCTCAGATGATTAAGAATCCTACAGAAGACGAGATTAATCAGATTCATCAAAGCATGGGTAAACTTTCTCCACGAGATATTCTGAACTGTGGAGCCTGTGGTTATCGTACCTGTGAACAGATGGCAGTTGCAATTTTTAACGGATTAAACAAGCCGGAGCATTGTCACCACTACAAAGGTGTTGAACTGGTTAAGATTACAGGAAACCACAAGCAGGAGCTTAAAGACGCAATCGAAAACGTTAAGAACACAAGTCTTTCTCAGCTTGCAGAAAGTGATGGCGATGTAGAGGCTATTCAGCAGGTATCTTCACAGATGGTAGAAAGCGTTAATACTTCTACACAGGCTATTGAAGATATGATTAACAATATTCAGTCTGTAAATGAAGTTCTTAATTCTAACTCTGGTTCTATGCGGGCGCTTGAAGAAGCTACAAAAACCGGAAAGGTGAGTGTAGAAGAAATTACAGTGCTTGTTGGGGAAATCGAAAAGAGTTCAAATGGTCTTAGCGAAATGTCTACAGTAATTCAGCAGATTGCATCTCAGACAAACCTTCTTGCCATGAATGCCGCTATTGAGGCTGCTCATGCCGGAGAGTTTGGAAAGGGCTTCTCTGTTGTTGCTGATGAAATCCGTAAGCTTGCAGAAAGCTCTGGTACTGAAGCTAAGCAGATCAGCGAAGTTCTTAAGAAGGTTAAATCTCTTATTGATTCTACCTTTAATAAGACTGTTGCAGTTAAACAGGATATTGAGAATATTGTTGCGCTTGCAGATGTTGTTTCTTCTAAGGAAGCAGAAGTAAAGAATTCTGTTTCTCAGCAAAATGATGGCGGACAACAGCTTATGGAATCGCTGCAGCTTATGAGAAACAATACCCAGAGTGTAAATGAGGCTGTAGAAAATCTTAAGCGTTCTACAGATTCCGTTAAGACTGCAATTCAGGAAATTAACTTAAACATTTAGTATATGGCAAGAAAAAGAAAATCAAAACGTGGCTCGGCAAAAATAATCTCTACAATTATCATGATTATTCTTGTCGTGGGCGCAGTTCTCTGGTTTTTTGGCGGTAAACCCTATGTAGAGCTTGGCGCAGAAGGGGTGAGCCTTGTTCAGACCGAAGAACCACTGGCAAAAACAATAGCTGATATTCTGAAGGGAGAAGAGCAGCCGCAGTCACAGCTTGTGTCTGAGTCAGAATCTGCACCCAAAGCTGCATCTGTACCAAAAGCTGCATCTGCTGCAGACCAGGGCTACGAAGAAAACGACCCGCTTTTTCTAGGGAACCCAACCGACGCTCTTACAGACATTGCATTTGATTCAAACTACCTTATGGTAAAGCCTCAATATACTCTTTCTTATAATGCCCAGACTTTTTGTCCAAACTGGGTTGCATGGCATCTTGCAAATCAGGATATGGGTAAAGCCGACAGAAGTGATGATTTTAGAGCCGACCCTGAATTACCGGAAGCCTGGTATGCAATAAAAAAAGCAGACTATCAGTATAATAAATATGGTTTTGACCGCGGCCACGTTTGTCCTTCTGCAGATAGAACTGCCACCAAAACCGATAATTCCATGACCTTTCTTATGACAAATATGGTTCCGCAGTCGCCGGACAATAACCGAATAATCTGGATGCATTTTGAAAACTTTGAACGCGAGCTTGTAAATGCCGGAAACGAACTTTACATTATTGCGGGGCCTTATGGAAGTGGAGGCACCAGTTCCAAGGGAACTTTTGAGGAGATTCCTGTTACCTTAAAGAGCGGACAGACTGTTCATATGAATGTTCCTGCCTATACCTGGAAGGTGCTGCTTGCAATTCCGGAAGGAGAAGATGACCTTTCGCGCCTGGATTCTGCAACGGCAATTGCTATTAATGTTCCAAACAAGATGGGTATGCAGAAAACAGGAGACTGGGAACAGTTTTTGTGTTCAATAGATGAAATTGAAGGACTTACCGGCTACGACTTTTTTGAGCTTTTGCCGGATGAGATTGAAGATAAACTGGAAGCTTTTGTTTATACGCGTTAGGCTTCTACTTCAACAAGCGAAGCTACATGCTGTGGCTGAGCATATACGCTGCGGTTGTTCTTATATGGATTCTTAAAGTTCTGAATCTGAGTGCGTATTGATTCGATATGTACGCGCAGTAAATCTCTGTTAATCTGATTCTGTTTGAGCACTTTATCCTGGAGTGTATTAAGTTCGCTCTGAATCTGTTTAATGCTTGCATCCTCGTCTGTGTGGGCGAGTGGAACTGCTGCCTTATACATCTTAGACATAGGGATAATAACCTTCTGAAGATTGGCAATGTTCTTAACTACCTGCTGTTCAAGTTCTGTGTGTGCAAGGAGCTTTTCTGCATTCTGAGAAGTAATAGAATCCTCCTGCTTTTCCAGTACAGAAAGATATTCTCTGAATTTATTTCTCTGCTGTTCCAAAAGATTTCTGAATTTTTTGAGAAGTGCAACTCTCTCGTCAATTTCCTGCTGTGTTAATTCTGCCATAGGTTCCTCCCTTATATATTTCCCTAACCCTGAATATTCAATGCATTCTGAATGTTTGCGGCCGGAGCATTTGCAACGCTGTTTGCAACCTGTTTCCAGCTTTCTGCAAGCTCTTTTACCATTTTAAGGACAAATTCAAGCTTTTCTTTGTCGTGATTTATGTTTGCTGCAAGCAATTCTTCGTTAAAGAACACATAAAGTGACATAAGATTGCGGGCAATATCACCACCTTTTTCCATATCAAGCGAAACCTGGAGTTCAGTAATGATTGCCTGTGCTTTTTGAATGCAAATTCCGTATTTTTCTATATTTCCAGGCAGAATTCTTCCATCTTTTTCTATAAAAGTTTCTGCCGTAGTGAGCTGTTTGATAATTCCTTCATATAACAAAACAACTAATCGTCCCTGACTCGCTGTATTAATGTTAGTTTTTTGATAAGCACTGTAAGCATTAGAATATCCCATAGGACACCTCCTGTGATTGCGGGGCAGCAAATATGATACCCCTGCTTGATTCTCGGTATATAAAAAACTTACTTTAGAAAAAATTACACAAAAAAATAAAAAAAAATTATGATGACATTCCGCATTTTAATCATTATATTTAATATAGATACAATTATTTAAGGATATTTTTTATGGCCGACGACAAGAGAGAAGATGACAATAAAAATGACGAAAACGATCCATACAAGTTTTTTAAATTTGCGGGTCCTTCAGAAAACAATGACGACGATAAGGATAAGAAGAAAAATAATAGGAAAAAACCGAAATTCTCATTTTTTACCATCCTTCTCATTATTTTCTGTGCTTTTGCAATAATTGATCTTTTTTGGGTTAATAAATCAGACAATCTGATTGCTTATTCCGACTTCCGCGATAAGGTTGCAAACGGTCAGATTGTGCGGGTAGAAATAAGCGAAAACTATCTTATTGGTTATGGCCCTTCAACTCAATCTTCAAATGCTTCCGAAAAAGGACTTAAGCTTTTTTCTGCAAGTTCTCAGTCTAATGGCGTACAATACAAAACTGCTGCAGTCCTTATGCAGAGTTTTATTGATCTTCTTGATCAAAAGGGTGTTCCTTATAAATTTATAGTTAAATCAAACGGCTTTATCTGGCAGCTTATTGGCAGCCTCATTCTTCCTCTTGGATTTTTAGCCCTCATATACTTCCTGTTCTTTAGAAAAATGGGAAACGGTGGTGGTGGAATGGGAAGCATCTTTAATGTTGGAGCTTCCCGTGCAAAGGTTGTAGAAGAAGGAAAGATTAAAACACGTTTTACCGATGTTGCCGGTGTTGATGAAGCAAAAGAAGAGCTTGTGGAAGTTGTAGACTTCCTTAAATCTCCAAAAAAATATACTGATATTGGCGGTAAAATTCCAAAGGGAGTACTTCTTGTTGGAGACCCTGGAACCGGTAAGACACTTCTGGCCCGTGCAGTTGCAGGTGAGGCTGGTGTTCCATTCTTTAGTATTTCGGGCTCAGACTTTGTAGAAATGTTCGTTGGTGTAGGTGCAAGTCGTGTAAGAGATTTGTTCAAGCAGGCCCGCGAAAAAGCTCCATGTATTATTTTTATTGATGAAATTGATGCTCTTGCAAAAAGCCGTGCAAATGGATTTAGTTCCAATGATGAACGTGAACAGACTTTGAACCAGCTTCTTGTAGAGATGGATGGTTTTGATAACGAGAAGGGACTTATCGTACTTGCCGCTACAAACCGTGTAGATGTACTGGATCCTGCAATTCTTCGTCCAGGTCGTTTTGACCGTCAGGTTCCTGTAGAAAAACCTGATGTTAAGGGACGTGAAGAAATTTTACGTATTCATGCAAAGAACGTTAAGCTTGACAGCGATGTAGATTTTGAAAATATTGCTCACGGAACTACAGGCTTTGCCGGTGCCGATCTTGCCAACGTTGTAAATGAAGCGGCTCTTCTTGCAGTTCGAAATGGAAGAAAAAAGGTTACCATGGAAGACTTTAATGAAGCTATTGATAAGGTAAGCATTGGTCTTAAGAAAAAGAGCCGCAAAGAAAATAAAAAGGAACTTCGACTTGTTGCTGTACACGAAACAGGTCACGCACTTGTTGCAGCCTTTAATCCGGAACACGAGCCTGTAAATAAGATTACAGTTGTTCCACGCAGTCATGGAGTAGGTGGTTTTACACAGTACCGTGAAGCCGAAGAAAAATTCCTTATGACCCGTAAAGATATGCTCAACGAAATTGACAGCCTTCTTGGTGGACGTGCTGCAGAAGAGATTATGCTTGGTGACATTTCTACAGGTGCTTCAAATGATATTGCCCGTGCAACAGATATCTTAAAACGCATGATTACCGACTTTGGTATGTCCGACAAGTACCGCAACGTAACTTTGGGAAAAGGTGTTTTAGGAAACAGAGGCGGGGACCCAAGTCTTGTACGCGAATTCAGTGAACAAACTCAGAACTATATAGACGAAGAAATTGCCCGCGTAATGAACGAGCGCTACGAATACGTCCTCAAACTGTTAAGAAAACACAAATCTTTAATAGATTACATTGCAAATCGCCTTATGGAAGTAGAAACAATAGAAGGAAAAGAATTCTACGATATAGTTAACGGCGAAAGTCATTGTCTGGAGCTGGAAGAAAAGGCCGCTACAGCAAAAAAGACTACCAAAAAAACTACAAACAAAACTGATAATCAAAAGAAAAAATAGCTCCCCGTAGAAATACTGCATTATAAATGCTTAAAGATAGATTCGTGGCGCGAAGGAACAAAACGGAAGGCAAAATGACTCTGACTGTTGATGCCGCGCGAGCGGCAGTCAATAGTTCCATTGCAACAGTCAGCGTCAAGCCGGCTAGCCGGCGCTTTTGACTTTCGTTTTGTGACTGGGAGCCACATTATAACTTTTTTTCATTTAAAATAGACACATTATTAATTAATCAGTATAATAGTTTTAATATGAAAAAGATTTTTTTCGCAGTACTTGCGCTTTTTTCGGCATCTCTTTTTGCACAGAGTATTACAACTGCCAGCGCATATTTTAAGACAATTTCTGAATATTACGCAACATTAAAAGATTACGAAGTAGAATTTGAAACAAAGGTAGATAAACAGGAAGCAGCAGGAAACCTTTCTTTTAAGGCTCCGGACCTTCTTCGTCTTGATTATACTAATCCGGAAGAGCAGGTAATCTGCTATAATGGAGAAGTTCTTACTATCTATCTTCCCGATTCAGATGCTGTTCTTCAGCAGAGTATTACAGCAGATACAGGAGCCGGTGCTCTTACAACTCCACAGGGATTATCTTTGTTGAGCCGTTATTATACAGTAGCTTATGAAACTGGTCAGAATGCAGAACCTTTGGAAGAGGGCTCTGACGAAATGGTTGTAAAATTCATTCTTACAAGAAAGAGTGCTTCAGAAGCTTTCCGTTATATCAGTATTGCAGTAAACGAACAGACAAAGCTTATCCGCAGAATGGAGGCAGTTACTCCAAAGGGAGAAGCCATAGTTTTTAATTTCTTTGATTACAAGCTTAATCAGGATATTACCGATCAGCGATTTATTTATGATGCACCATCCTCGGCAAACAATTACAATAACTTCCTGTTTTCGGAGTAGGGGTCAAAAATGGATAGTTATGGTGAAATTTTAAGAAATGCCAGAGAAGAAAAAAATCTCAATATAGAAAAAATTTCCAGAGAAATCTCTATCGAAAGTAAATACCTTACAGGTCTTGAAGAAGAAGACAATGGAGTATTCCCTGGCGAAGCCTATATGGTTGGCTTTTTAAGAAATTATTCTAACTATCTGGAACTTGATACAGACTATATTCTTCGTCTTTATAACAATAAAAAAATTCAGGAATCTCCGGTACCGGAAGGCCTCCTTGTAAAACGTCGTCCACGCTGGCTCATTTTTGCAATTGTTATTCCTGTAGTTTTTATAATCGGAACAATTACAACAGTTTCTATTCTGCTGCTTTCTAAGAAGCATGTAGAAGAAGATGATTCTGTAGTATTGTCCAGCAAAATTAAAACAAAGCAGTATGAGCTTGGAACTGCAAAGTTTACACAGCGTGTTTATAAGGGCGACCAGATTCTTGTTCCAACAGATAACGGTCAGATTGTTCTTACAGTAAGAGATACACTTTCTTCATTCGGACTTGATACACCGGGTGGAGTTTTCTATACAGATCTTGCAGAAGAAACAGAAATTGATATTAACGGCGATTCTTCTCCGGATCTTATTGTTTATGTTGCCGACATTTCTTCTACAGATGAAACTCGCGGCGTAGAAGTAAGTCTTCTTTTAAGACATGGAGTTTCTGTTGCTTCTCAAACTTCAAATGTTGATGACATTCCGTTTGAATCAGATATTAAGTCTAAGCATCCGCAAAAGGTTATTCTTGAAGATAACCGCGCATATCCATTCACAATCAACGCAAGCTTCCGAAGCTCATGTCTCTTCCGTGATAAGGTTGATAACGATAATTCTGTAGAATCATATTTCTCTAAGGGCGAAGTATTTACTGCAAATCCTCACAACGGAATTCGTCTGTGGATCTCTAACAGCAATGCAGTTAAATTTACAATTATTGCAGATTCCAAAACTTTCGATCTTGATATTGGTCAGGCAGGTCAGGTTCTTGTAGAAGATATAAAGTGGATTAAAGATTCTGACGGACGTTACAAGATTGTTGTAATCGAACTGGACTAGAAATAACAATATGGCAAAGTTTTTTATAGATCATCACGGGTGTGCAAAGAACCAGACTGACGGAGAACTTATAGCCGGATTTTTGCTGGACTCGGGATACGAATATACATCAAATCCTCAAGAAGCAGATTACATAATTATAAATTCCTGCGGCTTTATTGAGTCTGCCAAAAAAGAATCCTTAGATGCAGTTTACAG
>JAEEGL013819619.1_pt1 | contig 15910 bp, 8 predicted proteins | sample 9134231 | NCBI WGS metagenome assembly JAEEGL01 (sample SAMN16246548, study PRJNA631951) | gut metagenome | biome: gut microbiome; feature: rumen; material: fiber-attached | host: Bos | place: Iran: Karaj | collected 2018-10 | reverse complement strand
CTCCTGCTCCGCAGGCGGCAGGTGCTCGTCCAGCCCCAGCACACGGGCAAGGGCCCAGGTTTTCATCAGGCGGGCGGCCCGCTCCGGCCCCGTGCTTTTCTCATCCAGCACGACCACAAGCAGCTTGTCCAGGCGCAGCATCTTATTCACTCCTTTGGCCTATAATGATTATCGCATAGAGAAAGCAATCTATAATTCGATTGTTTTCTCTGCCAAACGACAAGTTTGGCAGCAAATGATCCTTTGGATCATTTGCGCGATGCTCATTTTCTGACTATATGATGGCAATGCGTCACAAGCGCTTCATGGCGATCCGCCGTCATACAGTCATTATCCTACCACGGCGCAGGCGATTTTTGCAAGAAGGTTCTTTCCTTTTTCTCCGTCAGGGTGTATAATTTAATGAAATAACTGTAAAATCAGGCAGGAAAGGAGAGGAACGCCGTGGCAAACGAGCACCGCCGGCACGACCCCATGCGGGCCGTGGCCGCATTCATCGTGGACAAGCGCAAGGCGTTCTATCTTTTCTACGCCGGTCTGGCCGTCTTCTGCCTCTTCTCCTGGGGCTGGGTCCACGTGAACAACGATCTGACGACCTATCTTTCCGAGGAAACGGAAACGCGGCAGGGCCTTGTCATCATGGCGGAGGAATATCCTTCCTTCACCTCCGGCCGCCTCATGGTGGACAACCTGCCCTATGAAGAGGCGGCGGCTCTGGCGGAGGAATTCGGTGCCCTGGATGGCGTATACACCGTCGCTTTCGACGATACGCCCGAGCATTACCGGGACGGGGCCGCGCTTTTCACGATCCTCTACGCGGGAGAAGCCAATGACCCGGCCTGCCTGGACGCGCTGGAAACCATGCGGGCGCGGCTCGACGGTTACGATCTCTCCGTCACGGGGGACGTGGGCGTTTCTCTGACGGATATTCTGGCCAAAGAGGTGGCGCAGGTGATGATCGTGGCCGTGGTCATCATTCTGCTGGTGCTGCTTTTTTCCTCCCGCACCTATATGGAGATCCCGGTGCTGATCATCACCTTCGTCATGGCGGCGCTGCTGAATATGGGCACCAATTTCCTTTTCGGCACCATCTCCTTCGTGTCCAATTCCGTGGCCATCGTGCTGCAGCTCGCCCTGGCGATCGACTACGCCATCATCCTCTGCCATCGCTATACCGAGGAGAGGGAAACGAAAGATGCACGGGAGGCCGTGATCTGCGCGCTCAGCGCCGCGATCCCCGAGATCTCCGGCAGCAGCCTGACCACGCTGGCGGGTCTGGCCGCCATGTGCTTCATGCAGTTCCGCATCGGCTACGACATGGGCATCGTGCTGATGAAATCCATCGTATGCAGTATGCTCTCCGTCTTCACACTGATGCCCGGCCTGCTCATGAGCTTCAGCTCTCTCATTGACCGCAGCCATCACCGCAGCTTCGTGCCCAAGATCAGCTTCTGGGGCCGCATGACGGTGAAGACCCGCTTCGTGGTGCCGCCGCTCTTCGCCCTGCTGCTGGTGGCCGCCTTTATCTTCTCCGGCCGCTGCCCCTACGTTTTCGGCTACTCCACGCTGAAAACCGTTACCCGCAACGAATCGCAGCTGGCGGAGGAACGCATCAACGAGACCTTCGGCATCGAAAACAATCTGGCGATGCTGGTGCCGAAGGGCGATTACGAAACGGAAGCCCGCCTGCTGCGGGACCTGGAAGCCATGGACGAGATCAGCTCCGTTACAGGCCTGGCCAACGTAGAGGCCGCGGAGGGCGTGATGCTCACCGAAAGGCTGACGCCCAGACAGTTTGCCGAGCTGACGGACCTGGACGTGGAGGCCGCCCGCCTGCTCTACTCCGCCTACGCCGTGGAACAGGGGACCTACGGCCGCCTCGTCAGCGGGCTGGACGGATACGCCGTCCCTCTGCTGGATATGTTTCTCTTCGTTTACGACCAGGTGCAGGAAGGACTCGTGACGCCGGAGGGTGCGCTTGCCGCGCAGTTGGAGGAGCTGCACGGGCAGCTCGCCGCCGCTCTGCCCCAGCTTCGCAGCGAGCACTACAGCCGCTTCGTCCTCACGCTGGACATGCCTGTGGAGAGTGAGGATACCTTCGCGCTGCTGGATCGGCTGCACGAGACGGCCGCCCGCTATTATGAAAAGGACGTCTATCTGGTGGGGAACTCCACCAGCACGCGGGACCTGGCCGCCTCCTTCGCGGGTGACAATCTGCTTATCAATATCCTCACGATCGTCTTCGTCATCGTCATTCTGATCTTCACCTTCCAGTCCGCAGGGCTGCCGGTGCTGCTGATCCTGGTCATCCAGGGCAGCATCTGGATCAACTTCTCCTTCCCCTATCTGACGGGCTCCAATCTCTTCTTTATGAGCTATCTGGTCATCAGCGCCATTCAGATGGGCGCGAACATCGACTATGCCATCGTCATCACCAACCGTTATACCCATCTGCGCCGCGAGCTGCCCCGCAAGGAGGCGGTGGTGCAGGCGCTGAACCACGCTTTCCCCACCGTTATCACCTCCGGCACCATCATGGCCTCGGCGGGCATTCTGATCGGCCTGATGTCCTCTGAGCCGACCATATCCTCCATTGGCCTCTGCCTTGGCCGCGGCACCATCATCTCGATCCTTCTGGTCATGGGCGTGCTGCCCCAGCTTCTGCTGCTGGGGGATTGGCTCATCGAGCACACGGCCTTCACGATCCCCTACCCCGCCGCGCCTGTGGAGCGCTCCGGCCTCATGCGGCTGGACGGGCACCTGCGCGGCAGCGTTTCCGGCACGGTGGACGGCTACTTCCGCGGCACGCTGAACGGAACGCTCAACGCCTCCGTGGAATCCGCCCGCGGGGAGGAGCCCCCGGAGGGAGAGGAGGCGGCGCCGTGATGAAAAAACGCTTTGCGCGGCTGTGCGCTTTGGCGCTGGCCCTGCTGCTCCTGCTCACGCTGCTGCCCGCCCCCGCCCGGGCAGGGGCAGGCGAGGTGCGCGTCTCCTCGGTGGAGGAGCTGCTGGAGCTGGCAAAAAACTGCGCTCTGGACGCCTGGAGCGTGGGCAGGATCGTGCGCCTCACCGCCGACCTGGACCTGACGGGGACGGACTTTGCCCCTATTCCCAGCTTCAGCGGCCGCTTCGAGGGCGGCGGCCACGTGATCCGCGGCCTGGAGCTGACGGCCCCCGGTTCCGTGCAGGGCTTTTTCCGCTATCTGGAGTCGGAGGCCCTGGTGCGGGACCTGCATCTGGAAGGAGCCGTGGCCCCCTCCGGCAGCCGTGCTTCCGTGGGCGGCCTGGCCGGCTCCAATGCCGGGCGCGTCGTTTCCTGCTCCTTTGCGGGCAGGGTGGCGGGCGCCGTCAACACCGGAGGGCTTGTGGGTGAAAATCTGAGCACCGGCACGCTGGAGGACTGCGTTTTCTCCGGCGAGGTCTCGGGGCAGACGCGCTGCGGCGGCCTGACGGGCGTCAACCGGGGCGTCATCCGCAGTTGCCGGAACGAGGGCACGGTCAACGCCGGCCCCGCAGACGCCTCTTCTCTCAACGAGCTGGCGGACGCGGGCCTGGAGGGCGCCATCGGTCTTCTGAGCGGGACGGCGGAGGGCACCGCCTCCCTGCCCGGCCTGCGCACCGACGCGGGCGGCGTGGCGGGCGCTTCCTCCGGCACCATCATGAACTGCGTAAACGCGGGCGACGTGGGCTATCCCCACACCGGCTACAACGTGGGCGGCATCGCCGGGCGGCAATCCGGCCTCATCCGGGCCTGCCGGAACGAGGGCATGGTCCTGGGCCGGAAGGACGTGGGCGGTATCGTGGGGCAGGCGGAGCCTGCCATCCTCGTCACCCTCCGGGAAGAGGACGGCGTGTCTCTTCGCCGGGAGCTTTCCACCCTCTCCGAGCTCATCGACCGGGCCGCCTCCGGTGCGGACGCCGGTTCCGTCACCCTCAGCGCCGATCTGGCCGCCATCGGCAGCCAGGCTGACCTGGCAAGGAACAGTGCTTCCAGCCTGGTCCTGGCAGGCGAGGAGCTTCTGCGGGACAACCTGGCGCTTCTGGACGGGCTCGTAGGCAGTCTTTCCGCCGCCTCCGCAGAGCTGCCCGCAGGCTTCGACGCGCTGAATGAGGCCTCCGCGGCGCTGGGCCGCGCCTCGGAGGATCTGGGGGAAGCCTTTGGGGCGCTGGGGTCTGTCTTTGAGGAAACGGACCCTGCCTGGACCGGTCTTTCCGAGGCTGTCGGCGGCTTTTCGGAAACGGAGGAAGCCCTGCAGACGGCTCTTTCCTCTGCCCGCGGCGCGATGGAGCTTTTAGAGGGCGCCGTGGCGGCGCGCAACGAGGACACCGCGGCCCTGGCCCTTTCGGAGCTGGCGGACGCCGCCTCGGCCGCCGCCGTCTCCACGCTCCGTATCCGGGAGCTCCTCCGGCAGCTTGCCGGCCTCCCGTGGGAACGGGAGAGTCTTGAGAAGCTGCGGGAGTCTTTGACCGCCGTGGCGGATGAGCTGGAAAAGCTGGCCGGGGCCGCCTCCCGCTGCCGGGAAGCGGCGCTGACGCTGCAGGCACAGCTCCGCTTCGACCCCGCTCTGTTTTGGGCCTCGCTGCAGCAATTTACCGGCGCGCTGGCCGAGTTGAACGAGGCCGGGGCAGCCGCCCGCAGAAGCTTTGACCGCCTCAGTACGGCCTTCCGCGAGGCGGGCGGAGCGACGGCGGCGCTGGACGGGGTCACCACGGCGCTGGGGGACTTTTCCGCCTCGCTGGGCGAGGCCGTTTCCGCCCTGCCCGCCGCCTTCCGGGCCTTTTCCGGGGCCGCACAGGCTTTGGGCGCGGCGCCCTCCTTCCGGCTGGGCTCCGACGAGGCGCTTGCCGCGCAGGAATCTCTTTTCACCGCTCTCTCCGGCGTTTCCGCGGGGCTCTCCTCTCTGAATCGGGACGCTGCCTCACTCGGCCGGGAGCTTGCAGAGGACCTGAGCGCCGTGAACCGGCAGCTCAATCTCGTCCTTACCCTGCTGCTGGATGCGGTGGACGAGGCCCGGGAGGATGTAGAAGAGCTGGATCTCACCTCGCTTTTGGAGGACACCTCCGATGAGGACGTGGTCGGGGCCAGAACGGGCAAGCTCGCCGCCTGCGTCAATCGCGGGCCCGTGGAGGGAGACCGCAGCGTGGGCGGGCTGGCGGGCTCCATGGCCATCGAGCTGGCGCTGGACCCGGAGGACGATTCCCCGCTGCAGCTTCGCACCGGGGCCAGCTATCAGACCAAGGCGATTTTGCTCGACTGCGTCAATCACGGCGCGGTCCTCTGCAAAAAGGACTGCGTGGGCGGCCTTTGCGGACGCATGGAGCTGGGCACCATCCTCGGCTCGGAAAACTACGGCGACGTGGCGAGTACGGGCGGGGATTTCGCGGGCGGCGCGGCGGGGCTTGCCGAAGGCCGCATCCGCGGCTGCTTCGTCAAGTGCTCCGTCTCCGGCGGCAGTCACGTGGGCGGCGTGGCGGGCAGCGGCGCCGTGATCCGCTCCTGTGTGGCTTTGGTGCGGCTGCAGGGCGGCGGGGAGTACCTGGGCGCCATCGCGGGGCAGGCGGACGTCCGCTCCGGCGGCGTGACGGACAACGTGTATCTGGACCTGGGCGTCGCCGCCGTGGATTCCATCAGCTATGCCGGGCTCGCGGAGGGGGTATCCTACGCCGTGCTGGCCGGGCGGGAGGACCTGCCCGCCGATTTTCTCTCCTTCACGCTGACCCTGCGGGCAGAGGGTGAAACGGTGGCGGAGCTGCCCTTCTCCTTCGGGGAGGATCTATCCGCCCTCTCTCTGCCTGCGCCGCCCGAAAAGGAGGGGCGCTATGGGCGCTGGCCTGCGCTTGCGGCGGAGGACGCGGTCTCGGACCTGACGGTGGAGGCCGTCTACGCCCGCCGCGTCACGCTGCTGGCCAGCCGGGGCGTGACGGACCGGGGCTTTCCCCTGGCCTTTGCCGAGGGCAGCTTTACGGACGCCGCCGTGCTGACGACGGAGGAGCCGGACCTGGCGACCCCCGCCCCCGCGGAGGGCATGCAGGGCTGGCGCGCCGTCGATTATTCCCTCACGGGGGAGGCTGCGTCGCTGCCTCTCACCCTGCGAGTGCGCTGTGAGCAGACGCCCGGCCGCGTTCTGCTGCGCCTGCCGCAGCCCCGGGGCGGCGAAGACTGGAAGGAGCTGAGCGCCTTCCGGCGGGGGAGCTATCTCTGCCTTACGGTGCCGGAGGCCTCCGGCCGCCTGCTGCTGCTTTACGAAAAGCGGCAGACGCCGCTTCCCCTGCCCATCCTGGCGGGAGGCGCGGTCCTGCTCGCGGCCCTGCTGCTTTGGCTCCTGCTGCGGCGGCGCAGAAAGCGCCGCGCAGCCGCGAAAGCCGGGGCAGCGGAAAAGCGATGAAGACTCCGCATGACGCAAAGGAACGCAGACGCGCTGACGGCGCTGCGTTCCTTTTTCTTTTGTTATTCTTCTGCCTTATATTGTTATCCTTTTGACTCTTGCCAGCGGGCCTGCCCACAGGCTATAATATTATTTGGCAGCGATCCGTTCCGCGAAATATTTTTCGTATTATTTCACATAAATACGGAACATTTTTTGGTGAACTGCGTCTTATGGGCGCAAGTCAAAAATACGGCCCCGAGGGATGCGGGCGATACAATTATGATGCAAGCAAGGAATACGCTGCACATACACTGAAACGACTTGACAGAAACACTATGGACATAAAGGAGAAGGACATGGAGAAACGATTTATCAAAAGGCTGGCGGCGCTGGGCTGCGCCGCGGCGATTTCCCTTTCGCTTTTCACGGGCTGCGGGCCCAAAGCCCAGAATGAGCCGTCAAACAACGGCGGCAGCTCTCAGGTCGACATTGCCGGCGGCGGGAACGGCGGCAGCCAGTCTGAGCCGAGCCGGCCGGGCGGAAACCAGTCCGGCGGCGGGAACGCAGCACGCCCGGCGGACGCGCCGGAATTCGTCTACGTGCCCAATTTCAGCCGGATCAATGCGGACGTGGACTACATCGGCGCTTTCGTTCCGGCGGGAGACCACCTCTACTTTACCTCCGATATCGGTGAGAGCATCGACCCGGAAGGCAACGTGCTGACGGAAGAGGACGAGGACTACTGGACCTATTATACCTACCGCACGGCCATCTACACCATGTCGCTGGACGGCAGCGGCGTTCACGAGCTGGAAAACTACAAGGCCCCCGAGATCCCCGAGGGGAAGCAGGGCAGCTCCTATCTGAGCACGCTGACCGTGGACGCAGCCGGGAACCTGGCCGTGGTGGAAAACACCTCCCTCTATCATTACGACGCGCCCGAGGGCGTGACGGAGGAAAGCGAAGATTACTGGAACTATTACGTGGACGACGGGAGCACCTCCATTCTGCGCACCATCGATGGGGACGGGAACGAGCTTTCTTCCTTCGACCTTGCCTCTCTTTCCGACGAGGATTATTTCTACGTGAACAATCTGCTCTTCGGTGAGGACGGAACGCTCTACGTGAACGCCGGCAACGCCGTCTACGTGCTGGACCAGGAGCTGAAGCTCAGCTTCAAGGTGGAGATGGATAACTGGATCGAGCGCATGATCCAGCTTTCGGACGGGAGCGTGGCCGCCTCCGGCTACGGCAACTCCGGCTATTGCGTCAAGTGCATCGACAGGGCGGCCAAGGCCTGGGGCAAGGAGATCAAGCTGCCCATGAACCTCTATAACGTCTTCTCCGGCAAGGGCGACTACCTGGTCTACGGCGGGGATGGGAACAACCTCTGGGGCTACGATGGGAACAAGGACGAGTGGGTCAAGATCCTCAACTGGATCGACTCGGACGTGGACGGCAACAATCTGAACGTCGTCCTTCCCACCGAGGACGGCAATATCACCGCCATCTCCCAGAGCTGGACGGAGAACGGGCAGAAGATTGAGCTGATCAAGCTGGTGAAAACGCCCTGGGACCAGGTGCCCCACAAGACCACGCTCACCTATGCCTGCGCGTATCTGGACTGGAACCTCCGCGGCCAGATCATCGAATTCAACCGCACGAATCCGGATTACCGCATCAGCGTGAAGGATTACTCCGAATACAATACCGAGGAGGACTACTCCGCCGGCCTCACGAAGCTGACCACCGAGATCGTGACGGGCAACGTGCCCGATCTGCTCTCCATCAGCTCCATCCCCATCGACCAATACGCTGCCAAGGGACTTCTGGAGGATCTTTATCCCTATATGGATGCCGACTCCGATGTTACCCGCGCCTCCTTCATCCCCAGCGTGCTCAGGGCACTGGAAACCGACGGCAAGCTCTATAAGATCGGCAACACCTTCTCTGTGATGACCGTTTTCGGCAATCCCCGGCAGATCGGCTACGAGCCTGGCTGGACCCTGGATGAGCTGAACGCCGCCATGAACAAGCTGGAACCCGGCGCCGACGTGTTCGACAGCTACATGACCCGCGACAACATTCTGAATCAGGCGATGGCCTTCAACATGTCGGAGCTGGTGGACTGGAACACCGGCCGCTGCGATTTCGGCAGCGAGGGCTTCATCAAGCTGCTGGAATTCGCCAACCGCTTCCCCGCCGAATTCAACTGGGACAACTACGAATACGAAACGGACGGGGATACCCCCACCCGTCTCCGCCAGGGCAAGCAGCTTTTAGTGAACACCTCCCTCAGCGATTTCAATTCCTTCCAGATGTACAAGGCCATGTTCGGCGGCGAGGTCGTGATGAAGGGCTTCCCCTGCGAGAGCCGGAACGGCAACGCCCTGCAGATGGACAGCGGCATTGCCATGACCACCTCCTGCCGGGATAAGCAGGGGGCCTGGAGCTTCATCCGCTCCCTGCTCACCGAGGATTATCAGAAGGAAAACGTGACCTGGAACTTCCCCACCAATCAGGCGGCCTTTGACGCCATGCTCAAGGAGGCCATGACCCCCACTTACGAGACCGATCCGGAAACCGGCGAGCGCGTGGAGCAGCCCAAGAACTGGTACGGCTGGGGCAGCATGGAGATCAAGATCTACGCGCTGACGCAGGAAGAGGCCGACCAGATCAAGAACACCATCAACTCCGTCAACCGCCTCTACTTCGTGGATCAGAGCATCATGAACATCATCAACGACGAGGCCGCCGCCTTCTTCAACGGGCAGCGCTCCGCCCGCGACTGCGCCAACTACATCCAGAGCCGCGTGAACATCTACGTAAACGAGCAGAGATAAATGAAAGGCCTCAAAGCTAAAAAAGAAGGGAAAACGATGGTTCCCGGCGCCCCCCGTCTGCACGGGAGGCGCCGGGTCCGGGAATTCCTGGGTTCCTCGGCCTTTCTGGGACCCAGCCTGATCGGCGTGAGCGTTTTCTTCATTCTCCCCTTCTTTATCGTCGTCTACTACTCGCTGATCAACAACCCGATCCAGAAGGAATTCGTCTTCCTGGACAATTTCAAAAAGCTCTTTGACAACTACTCCTTCAAGGTGGCGGCGACGAATACGCTGCGCTTTTCCGGCCTGGCGGTGCCTGCGGCGGTGATCCTTTCCCTGCTGCTGGCTCTGATGCTGGAATGCCGTATCCCGCTGAAAAGCCAGTTCCGCACCTTTTTCCTCAGCCCCATGATGGTGCCTATCGCCTCCGTGGTGCTGATCTGGCAGGTACTCTTTCACTATAACGGCACGGCCAACCAGATCATGGCTCTCTTCGGGGTGGACAAGATCGACTGGCTCCGCTCGGAGCACTGCATGCTGGTGATCACGCTGCTCTTTCTGTGGAAGAACCTGGGCTACAACATGATCCTCTTCATGGCGAACCTGGCCAACATCCCCAAGGAGCTTCTGGAGGTGGCCGAGGTGGAAGGGGCCGGCAAGCTCTATACCTTCTTCCGCATCAAGCTGCGCTACCTCTCCCCCACGATCCTCTTCGTCACGATCCTTTCCCTCATCAACTCCTTCAAGGTCTTCCGGGAGGTCTATCTGCTGACGGGGGATTATCCCTACGAGGGGCTGTACATGCTGCAGCACTTTATGGCCAATACCTTCCGCTCTCTGGATTATCAGAAGCTGGCCTCGGCAGCGGTGGTCATGGCCATCGTCATGGTCTTCATCATCGCCCTGCTCTTCGTAGTGGAGGACCGCTTCGGAAAGGACGTCGAGCAATGAGAAAGAAACGCTACTTTGGCCGCGGGGCCATGTTCGTGCTCTCTGCCGTCTTCGCCATCCTCTTTCTGCTGCCCACGGTGCTGACCATCACCAACTCCTTCATGTCCCAGTCGGAGATCAACGCCAACTACGGCGCAGTCTTCTCCGGCGTGTCGGACGGAAAGACCTATATCGCTGAGGACGTGAACCTCAAGTTCATCCCCGACAAGGTGAGCTTCACGCAGTATATCACGGTGCTTTTCAAAAGCCCGGATTATCTGCTGAAATTCTGGAATTCGGTGATCCTGGTGGTCCCCATCGTGCTGCTGCAGGTGGGCATCGCGGCGCTGGCGGCCTACAGCTTCACCCGGTATAAAACGAAGTTCAAGAGCTTTCTCTTTTTCTTCTACGTCATCCTCATGCTCATGCCCTATCAGGTCACGCTGGTGCCCAACTACCTGGTGTCTGACTGGCTGGGCATCCTCAACACCTCCTGGGCCGTGATATTGCCCGGCGCCTTCGCCCCCTTCTCCGTTTTTCTGCTGACAAAGTTCATGCGGCGCATCCCCTCCTCTCTGATCGAGGCGGCGAAGCTGGACGGAGCCGGGGAATGGACCATTTTCCGAAAAATCTGCCTGCCTCAGTGCCGCAGCGCCCTCTATTCCATCGCGATCCTGGTTTTCATCGACTACTGGAACATGGTGGAGCAGCCGCTGATCCTCCTGTCGGACAGCACGAAGCAGCCGCTTTCGGTCTATCTTTCCACCATCAATTCCGGTGAGGTGGGCCTGGCCTTCGCCGTGGCCGTGATCTATATGGTCCCCTCCCTCCTGCTCTTCCTCCACGGTGAGGAATACCTGGTGGAGGGCATCGCCTACTCCGGGTCCGTGAAGGGATAAGACGAGTTTTGAGTTTTCAGTTTTGAGTTTTGAGAACTGCTAAGGAGTTTTGCCGCTTATGGAAACGAAAGTCAAAAAAAGAGCCTGGGTCAAAAATGCGATCATCATTTTTCTGGCGATCCTCCTGGTCCTGACTCTTTTTTCCAATACCATCATGAATCATTCTCTGCCGGAGGTCAGCGCCCAGTACGTGGGCGGCGGGGCCATCACCACCCGCATCCGCGGCACCGGCACCATAGAGGCCGTAGAGACCTACGACGTGAAGGCCACGCAGACCCGCACGGTACAGTCCGTGCCCGTCCGCGTAGGGGACCAAGTGGAGGTCGGGGACGTGCTGATGTATCTGACCGGGGACAACAGCGCCGAGGTGCAGGCCGCCCAGGCTGAGCTGGAAAACCTGGAAACCGCCTATCGCCGCGCCTTGCTCACGGCCACCTCCACCGATTACGCCCGGCAGAACCGGGAGATCGAGAACGCCCGCCGCTCACTGCAGGAGGCGGAGCAGGAGCGTGACAAGCTGCGGCCCAACGCCGCCGCCGTGCAGGAGGCGGATAACGCCGTCGCCACAGCGGAAAACGGCGTGGACGCCGTCAAGCAGGCGCAGGCCGGGCTGAAGGAGCAGATCAAGGCGGCGGAGGACGATGCGAACGACTACGAGAAAGAGATCGCCGCCTATCAGAAGGAGATCAATGCCTGGCAGAAGGATATCAACGCGGCACAGAAGACCGTGGACGCCGCCCAGAAGGAAGTCGACGCGGCGCAGAAGGAAGCCGACGCCGCCCAGGCGGCGCGGGACGCCGCCTATTCCCGCCTGGCGGAGCTGGGCGGGCAGAACAACGGCAGCATCGGCAGCGACTCCGGCGTCGTGGCCGCCAAGGCTGCCCTGGACGCGGCCAAGGAGGCTCTTGACGCCGCGCGGGATGATCTGACCGCGAAGCTGCTCCTCTACGGCGCGGATTACGACCTTTTCCGCGGCACGGCGGAAGCGGAGAGGGGCGAAACGCCTTTGAGCGCCTACATGAAGTATCTGGCCGAGATCTATTCCCAATACGCTCCGGCTGAGCCCGACGAGCGCACGGAGGAGGAGATCGCCAAATACGCCCAGTATGAGGCCTACAACATTGTGACCCGATACCAGCAGGCTTTGGAGACGGCCCAGCAGGACGTAGACAACGCCAAGGCCGCCTACGATTCCGCCCAGGAGAGTTATTACAGCACCTACGACCCCGGCAACGCGGAGGAATGGAACAAGCGCAAGACGGCTCTGGACGATGCGGAGACCGTGCTTAAGGAGAAAAACGGGTTCCTGCTCACGAAGCAGGGGGCGCGGGACGAGGCCCAGGCAAACGTAGACACCATGAAGGAAACGCTTGCCGACATGGAAGAGACCCTCCGCGAAATGAAGGAAGAGACCCTGGCGGAAAAGAACCGTGTCACGGACGAGCTGCGGCAGGAGCTGGCGGACAGCGCCGAGGACCTGGCCGATGCGGAAGCCGTTCTGCAGGAGGCCAAGGCCGCCCGCTCTGAGCTGGACACGCAGGAGCAAAGCTACAAGGCCGCGGAAGAAAACGTCCGCAGCCTGCAGAGGACCCTGGAGGACCTGGTTTTCTCCCTGGCCGAACAGCAAAAGACAGACAGCAGCGCCCAGGCCCTGCAGGCCTTCGAGCTGAACGAGCAGAAGAAGGAGATCGAGAAAAAGAAGCAGGAGCTGGAGACCCTGAAGGAGGGCGGCATGGGCCAGACCATCACGGCTCAGACCGCCGGCACCGTGAAGAGCATTTCCGTCTCTGCCGGGGCCACCACCACGCCGGACTCGGTGCTGGTATCCATCGAGGTATCGGACCGGGGCTACAGCCTCAAATTCCCCGTCACGCTGGAACAGAGCCGCCGCGTTCACGCGGGGGACACGGCGGAGCTGGTGGATTACTGGTGGGGGCCTGAGATGCAGGCAACGCTCAGCAGCATCCGGCCTGACCCGTCCAACCCGCAGCAGAGCCGACTGCTGGTCTTTGACATCACGGGCGAAGAGGTGAACGTGGGCACGCAGCTCACCCTCTCCATCGGCCAGCGCAGCACCAATTACGACACCGTGATCCCCAGCAGCGCTATCCGCAGCGACTCCAACGGCAGCTTCGTGCTGGCGGTGGTGGCCAAGCCCTCTCCCCTGGGTAACCGCTATATTGCCACCCGGGTGGACGTGACGGTCATCGCCTCGGACGATACGAATTCCGCCGTGTCCGGTTCTCTTTCAAACAGCGATTTCGTAATCACCACTTCCACCCGGCCGGTGGAGGCCGGGATGCAGGTACGCATGGCGGATTGAGCCGGGGAGGCCCTTATGAACAGGAAAAAACGCATCCTCTGCCTGATCGCCGCTCTATCGGCTTTAGCGGCGCTGGCCTTTGCCATCGCCTTCTTCTCCATCGGTGACAGTCTGGACAGCCAGAAGGCCGCCCGCCGCTGGCAGGGGAAGAACGAGACCTCCTTTGCCCAAGTCACGGCCTTCTTCCCCATCGGCAGCGAAAAGGACGCCGAGACTCTCCCCGGCTTCCGCAGGAGCTTCGAGGGCAAATTCCGTGACGCGGGGCTGGAAACTCCCGAGAACGGGCGGCTTTGGAACGACGCCTGGTCAGCCAAATGCCAGGTGACGCTCTCCGGCAGCCGCGGCTCCGCCACTGCCTCTGCCCTGGCCGTGGGCGGCGACTTCTTCTTCTTCCATCCCCTGCGCCTGCGCAGCGGGGACTACATCTCCTCGGACGATCTGATGCAGGACCGGGTGGTACTGGACGAGGAGCTGGCCTGGAAGCTTTTCGGCGGCATGGATCTGGCCGGTCTCAACGTGACCATTGACGGGAAGCCTTATCTGATCGCCGGTGTCGTGGCCAGAGAAGACGACGGCGCCTCCCGGCGGGCCTACAGCGACGGAGCCGGCCTTTTTATGGCCTACGAGACGGCGGTGAAGGACGAGCGGGTGCCCGGCGTGAGCTGCTATGAGCTGGTGATCGCGAACCCGGTGAGCCATTTCGGCAGGAATCTGCTGGCGGAGGCCATGGACGGCGGCGGCACGAACCCCATCGTGGAAAACAGCAGCCGCTTTTCCATCGGCGCCATCTTCGGCGTTCTGGGCGATCTGACGGCCCGCAGCATGGACACCTACGGCGTGGTATATCCCTATTGGGAGAACGCGGCCCGCATGAACGAGAGCCGTATGGCTATCTGCCTGTTCTTCTTCCTGCTCTTTGCGCTGCTCCCCTTCGGCTGCCTCTGCGTGTTCGGCTTCAAGCTGCTGAAAAAGGGCGGTGCGGCGCTGAAGGCCGCCGCCATCCGCACGAAGGATGGGATCTCCGACCGCATCTATTACCGGCGCACGGAGGGCAGGCATAAGGCCCCTCCCCCGGCCGGGAAAAAAGCCGAAAAAGAAAAAGAGCCCGCTATGCGGGCTTGATACGGATCAAAACGCGCCTGCCGCAGCAAATGCGGCAGGCGCGTTTTTCATTGCAGAAAGTCACCCATATCCCTGATCTGCAGGCGCAGCTTATCGCTGATAAGGGCGATGAATTCCGAATTGGTGGGCTTACCCTTGATGTTCGACACCGTGTAGCCGAAATACTTTTGCAGCACTTCGATATCACCCCGGTCCCAGGCGACCTCAATGGCGTGGCGAATGGCCCGCTCCACCCGGGAGGGCGTGGTGCCGTATTTCCTGGCGACCATGGGATACAGGGCCTTCGTGACCGCATTGATAAGGTCCATGTCCTTCACCGTGAGAACGATAGCCTCCCGGATATACTGATAGCCCTTGATATGGGCGGGCACGCCGATCTCGTGGATGACCTCCGTGGCCATGCTCTCGATCTGCCGCTCGCTCACCTGGCGGCGGCTTCCCTTCTGCGTGTTCGCCGTGCCCACTCCGCTGCGGCGGCTTTTCGCCACTTCCCGCACACGGTTGAAAAGCTCGTGCACGTCACAGGGCTTGGAGATGAAATAATAGGCCCCCAAGGCGGCAGATTCCGCCACGATCCTCTCCTGCATAAAGGCGGAGACGATCACGAAAGCGGGGCTGCCGGGCTTTCCGCAGTATTCCCGCAGAATGGAGATCCCGTCCTTCCCCGGAAGGATCAGGTCCATCAACACAACGTCGGGCTGCTTTTCGCGGATCAGCTTCATCAGCTCCGCTCCGTCCCCCGTCATGCCGGCGATCTCAAGCTTTTCCTCCCGGGAGGCTGCCTCCTTCAGCAGCTGGCGAAATTCATCGTTTTGATCTGCAATCAGAATCTTATACGTCCGATCCAAGATTATTACCTCCGTTATCCAAGTTTTTACGGGCCATAATCTTTATTTCTTCACATGATCCGCTTCTTTGCGATGTGTTTCTTCTCGTATCTGTAATCTACCAAATACATCCTATAAAGTCAAGCAATTTTAACGGATTTTATCTACTTCCATCCATTTTTCGTTCGATTTATTCCTACAACATTCGACACTTTTCGACATTTTTCCTCTTTGTTTCGACAAATTCAGGCTTTTTGCCCCATGCAAAAGCCCCGTTCTCTTTGTCGGAGAACGGGGCTGTATCGCTTTTCTTTTTTACTTGCCTTCCGCCTTCGCCTGACTTTCGCGGCGAAGCTGGGCCCGCTTGATCTTGCCGCCCAGGGTCTTGGGCAGCTCGTCCACAAATTCGACGATGCGGGGGTATTTATAGGGGGCCGTGACCTTCTTCACGTGGTTCTGCAGCTCCTTCACCAGCGCGTCGGAGGGCTCGTAGCCCTTCGCCAGCACGACGGTGGCCTTGACCACCTGGCCGCGGATGGGGTCTGGAGCGCCGATGATGGCGCACTCCACCACGGCGGGATGCTCGATGAGGGCGCTTTCCACCTCGAAGGGGCCGATG
>JAEEGL012742084.1_pt1 | contig 15910 bp, 10 predicted proteins | sample 9134231 | NCBI WGS metagenome assembly JAEEGL01 (sample SAMN16246548, study PRJNA631951) | gut metagenome | biome: gut microbiome; feature: rumen; material: fiber-attached | host: Bos | place: Iran: Karaj | collected 2018-10 | reverse complement strand
ATACCGTATTTCTCTGCTCGTCACTCATCTTATTAGGTCCTGTTCGCGGCGGTATTCCGCCGTGTTTATCTCTTCGTTCTGTTCGCGGGTCTTTAGCCCCGCGTCTTCTTTTCGTCCATTGTGCCGGATGCTATCCGGCTTCCCTCCCCTCCATGGGGAGGGTTAGTGGGGCTATTCTTCTTTCTTCCTTTCGTCTATTGTGCCGAATGTTATCCGGCTTCCCTCCCCTCCATGGGGAGGGTTAGGGTGGGGCTTATTTTACCTTCACGGGCGGAATCCGGTTTTCCTGTACTTCACTCCCATTCTCCTTCAGCACCTCTATCACCTGGCTCTGCCTGGTACTATTCGTCAGCTGTGCGCTAATCGTCATGTACCTAAACTTCGCGTCCAGCATCTCTTTCTTCGTGTCCGTCAACCGGTGTTGTTGTTTGGCAGATTGATACCCCGTCAGAATATACAAAAAGACCAGACCCACAATCAACCCTATCAGCGGGTATTGTTCTCTGATCTTCTGGCTCCGCAGCTTATCGCCGTTCAACCAACTCTGTATGTCATGTACATCTGCCATCTTCTTATTTTTTTATTGCCCTCATCCTCTCGTTTCCATCCGCCCCTCCTCATCCTCTCGTTTTTATTCGCCCCTCCCCATCTTCTCGTTTTCATTCGAAGCCCTCCGCCTTTGGCGGACAATCAGTTTATGCCCTCTCGGGGGCGTGTTTTGGCGAGGGGACGCCAAAACTAGAAGGCAGGGGGCCGATACCCCGAAGGGCATAAACGCTATCCGAATGGCTTTAGGGCTTCGCTCCGCTATTTTGGCAACCGCAACGCTCCCCGCAATTTAGTCAACCGCCTTTCTCTCTGCCACGCGCAACTTCGCACTCCGGCTACGCGGGTTCCGTTCTACTTCATCGTCACTGGCCACACGGCCCTTTTCGATAACATCAAACGGAGTGATCGCGTTTCCGTAAAAGTCCTTTTCTATCGTCCCTTCCAAATTCCCGCTTCGAAAGAAATTCTTCACCAACCTATCCTCCAACGAGTGATACGTCAGGATCGCTATCCGCCCTCCGGGCTTCACCAAATCCCGTGCTGCCACTAACATCTCTCTAAGCGCTCCCATCTCGTCATTCACCTCTATCCTCAGCGCCTGAAAAAGCCTCGCCAGATCCTTCTTGTACTGCGCCGGAATATCCAGTTCCCGGCTTCCATCCCCTTGCGTCTCGCGGTGTTCTGTGCCCGTGAGTTTCGCGAGCGGGAGGTTCAGCGCCGCCTCTACCAGCTCCTCTGTCCTTAAAATCGGCTTCTGAGAACGGGCCTTGCATATATTCCTTGCGATGCCCCTCCCGTTCTTCATTTCGCCGTATAACCAGAAAATCTTCGCTAACTCCTCCTCACTGTACCCGTTTACTATATCCGCCGCCGTGCGTTTCGCCGTCTGGTTCATCCGCATGTCTAACGGCGCCGAAAACCGAAAACTAAACCCTCGCTCCGGACAATCGAAATGGTGAAAACTAACCCCTAAATCTGCCAGCAACCCGTCAATCTCCTTCACCTCGTAATAATCCATCCAGTTCCGCAGATACCTGAAATTCGAATGCACAAACGTCCATCTCGGATTATCTATGAATGCCGCTTCTCCGTCTCCCTTCGAATTTTCATATGCCTCGATATCTTGATCGAATGAGTACAAATGTCCGTCTTTGAGCCTCTCCAAAATAGCTCTGCTGTGTCCTCCTCCGCCGAAAGTGACATCCACATACACCCCGTTCGGCTTGATTGCCAAACCCTCAATCGTCTCTTTCAGCATCGCCGGTATGTGGTAAATCTCCTCCATTTTATTATCTATTTATTATAAAAAAGCGCGTGATTAGCGGGTTATTAGCGCGTGATTAGCACGTTATTCGTATGACGTTACTACTCTGTTGCTTCAGTCGCGATCTCCGTTTTTCTTCATTTTTGCCCGCAGTCTTGCCGCCAATTCGGTCTGACTCAGGCGTTTCTCTGCGAATTTCTCCGGTGCCCATAACGCAAAGCGGTTCAGCATGCCGACAAACAGCACATCCTGCTGCGCACCGATGGTCTCCAGGTTCTTCTTCTGCAGCAGGATTCGACCCTGGCCGTCCATCTCCATATATTCCGCATCGGCCATGAACTGCATCAGAATCAGCTGATCCTCCGGATCCCACTCATCCAATGCCTGCCTTAACTGCTCTACTTTCTCGTTCCAAACTTCCTCCGGATAGAACATCAGACACTCGTTATCCGTATCCCTCCGCATCACAATGCGCTTGGAGGACGTCTCTGCCAAAATACGACGGTAAATAGCCGGAACGAATATACGTCCCTTCTCGTCCAACCGTCCGTCTATATTTCCTACAAAAGTCTGCATATTGATGTTTTTATTCTGTGCTCTGCCAGTATTCTGCCAGTTATCTGTTTATACTTTGTATTCTACATTCTATACTTCTTCAATTTCGGGCACAAAGTTACAAATTTTTTTTGATATACACCACATTTCCCCACGAAAAAATTTTTCAATTGTTTTATCAACATCTTTTTAACATTCCAAGATGCCATATAACGTGCGTAAAATCAGTAAATTACGTATGTTATTAACATTTTATGCAAAAGTGGGGCAAAATGGGTAAAATAATTTTAGTGCCCATTCTGTTCTCCTGTTTTTCCTAAAATCTGTCATTTTGCACTCGCCCCGAGTCTGCGTAAAAGCACAAAAAAATGAGCTCGGTTGCCCGAACTCATTTCTCTTTCTTTCATAAGAAGTCTTATTCAATCCGTTGACCTTGTACGGTATAAACGCGGTTATTGCGGATAATTACCACCTGTCCGTTGCGCAGTTCTTTGGTAGCTTTGCTTTCGGACTCGACTGCATCAATCGCCTGGTAATTTTTCGGATAGATATTGAGCACTACTCGTTGGTTGGTGTTGGAGTAGTTATCGCCGTCCGGTTCCAGATACATCAGCAGGTACCAACCATTGTACTGACCGTTCCAACCCCAGTTAACGTGGAATCTGGTCATCGTGTCTCCGTCGTCATAACGTATTGTCCTATAACCGTCTAATACAAACGCATGACCGCCGCTGGTCGCAGTGCCGGCATAAAGTACCGGGAAGCCTTTTTGGAATTGTCCCTTCAGGTTCTCTGCCCAATCGTCCCAGTTAGGAGAGTCAGACTCGTAGTACTTCATGTTGGGCGTGTAGCCGAAATTGTCCTTTAGTGCCTTATACGAATTGGAGATATACGATCCACTGCCGGCATTGTCGTAATTCATGTTCACCGACGCGCCACAGGCCAGCATCAGGTTGGCAACCGCTGATCCTTCGTCTGGGGTGTATCCGCTAAATCGAGAATAGGTCTCCAGCATATTGTCCCAATCAAAGGGATGATCTGCAAAATGGTAAGTCGCGGCGCCGCTGGAAGAGGTGTACGTTGCAGAACCGGTTCCTACCTGCGGGTATTTCCAGTAGCGCATCACCTGAGCCATAGCCGTTGCTACACAGCCGGTCACAGCGCGAGCTCCGTTGATAATAGGACAAAAGTCATTATACGGGGTGCCTTGGTCATATTCGATATTCCCCAATAACGGCGCTACGGAGTCAATGATCTCAGATGAGAATTTGATAAATGCGGCTTCTCCTTTCTCTACTGCTTCATATGAATCGAGGAAAGAACGTACTTCGGCAGGCATATTTTCTAAATCCACTTCGTGGTCGAACTCTGCGAGAACCACCGCTTGCTCTCCGTTACTTTTTAATACGCTGTGTCCTCCTTCTTTCTCTACTCGGAAAGGAGTGGTGGCCATGACCGTCATAGCGGATAAAACCATGGTCATTGTTAATGATGCGATTTTTTTCATATTCGTTTTTATTTATAGATGAACTTAGCCCACAGGTCTTTTCTTGTGAACTTATTTTCATATAGTTTAATCAGATACAGATTCCCTTTTTTTAGCTTGTCCACAGGTATTTCAGGATTGATTGATCCGTAGTCTATCAGTTTGGTATATACCGCTTGCCCTTCCGGGGTGTATAGCGCCATGACTGTCCCGTAGGGGAGGGGAGTCTCTGTCCAGACCAGATACCGGCCGTCTTCGGTCTTTACTACCGGTAAGCGACTTCCTTTTCGCTCGGAAGTAGTATATGTCGTGATTTCTTTTTTCGGAGATATATTCTCCAAACAACTCTTATGTTCCGCCGCTTCTACACTCACCCGATAGGCGGTTCCAGATTTCAGACCGTTGAAGATAGCGGCCGTATTGGGATGTACCACCTCGCGATGCTCTATCTTTGTTTGGTCCTGATAGAGGGTGACGTAGTAGTATTCAGCGTCCTCCACCTCTGACCATACGACACGGAATTCATTGGTCGACTGCGCCTCGGCATAAAACGTATCGACGGCAGTGATGTAAACCGGTCTTGGGGAGATACCCGCCAATGAGAGAAGCTGGTACTCTGCACTATCCGCACTAAAGATTGTCATCAGCCCTGAGTTGATAGAGCAACTCTGGCGAGTTGGCGCATAGCGGATATGAAGCGGACGGCTATACGTCCTATCTTCGACGGTATCTGTGATTGTCTCGCCGGAACGACTCCATGTCTCCCCATCCCACGAGAGCTGATATTGTCCCGAGGTGGAGATGATAATCCGGTCGGAAGAGAGGTTCTCACCATGGATGGTCACTACCTGCTCGTCATAATTAACTTCCCCGCGCGCGTACGTACTAATAAAGGTGCGCAACGTATCAGGCGTCAGGTAGAGAGGATCATCTTTCGGCTTGCCAACCGTAAATGCTACTTTCTTATTCGTACGCTCGTAGATATTCGTCAAGCAGTAAGATGTCAGTTTGTTCCCGTTATTGAATGTCGGCATAAAGGTCGTTATACCCGCTGTCCCCGGATATGTATCTGATGCCTGAGACTGCGTCGGTTGCGTATTATACGCTTCCACAATATCGTAACCTAAAGGAACCGAGTTGTTAAAAATGTTGTAGTCCCATTTATTTTTGGAGAACGTGATATGCGAAATCAACAATCCCGTTCCCGGCAGGCTGGAACTAATCGTATCCCATCCCTCATGTTGCCGGTTTTCTATCATGAAATACTCTGACGGAGAAGGGCTTAAGGGGTTGAGGTTGTGCTTGGTGGCTGAGAGAATATACGCTTTGTTGGTTGTCTCCAACGATCCCAATACGCATTTTCCCGGCGAACTGAGTTGATCCGGTGTCAGCCAACCTAATACAAACCGCTCAAAAGCGGAGCATACCGGCGGCGTGCGGGAGGAGTTATTATAACAACCCGCGCACATCAAATCCCATGTGCCGACGGTATAGGCCATGCCATCTTCGGTGTTGTACAAATCCGGCAGACCCAGTACATGACCGAACTCATGACAGAAAGTACCGATATTAGCCATGTTTTTTCCGGAACCACCGCGCAATTCGGAGATCATCAAATAACTATATAAGGCTTTGCCGCTCACATAAGTGGACGACCATACTATACTTTGATGCGGCCATATACTCGAGGCACTGCCACCTTCCGCTTCATTGTGACCTGCGGTGATAATTCCCACTAAATCGATGTAACCGCTTTGGGTGTTGTCATATGGGCTGAAATTTACACCATCTGCTTCTGCTAACTTAGCTGCTTCTTTTACCAGTTCCTGCGCGTTCTTTGTGCTGGATGTCTGGGTGTTTCCGCCATAATACGCCTCGTTATGGGATAAAGTGTAAGGACCATATACATCAAACTGAATGTCCAATGCACCATTGGAGGATGCCAGATAGTAATCTCTTACCGATCCTGTTGAGCCGTTTGCGGAATAGTGGTTTTCGTTGAAGAGTTGTGAGAATTTCTCCACGGGGTTATCTAACACAAAACTCTTGTCTGTATATTGCGTCAAGAGTACCACCACGCGTACTTTTCCCTTTGCCGGGAAACTTGGCGATGCGGACGTTTGTTGATGTACTCTCCTTTGTTGGGCGGCACGCCGTGCTCCCGATAAGTTATCTTTTTGTTCGGCGCGACGGAATCCATTTTCTTCCTTTATCCAGCAATTCCCCGTTTGGTCCTCGTACCATGAATAAAACTCATCGCCTCGAAGAGTGAGTTCTATAGATTGTCCTTCGGTAGTCTGAGCCCCGAAGAATGCTTGTTGCGCCGGAACAGCAAATACCATCCTACTCATGGTCATGAGCAGGATTAGTATTGCTATGTTCCTGAATTTACGCATGTTTAATCTTCTTTATACTACTACAATACCACGTGCAAGAGTCCTGCCCGTGGTGTTGTAGTCATCGTGTTTTAGGTAAAAAATATTACTTTCTTACTTTGATACTTTTAGCACGGTTGAGTTGCTCTTGGAGACGAGCTTTCTGATCCTCGCTCAGCACTTGCATCTCGATGTAACGCGGCTGTTTAGCACCCTTGCGAGCGGCAACCTTAGCAGGTACGTTATACTCGTACTTGTAGCTCTCGCCGAAATGAACCTTGTTATCCAAGAGGTTGATAGCCTCTTCCGTCTCCTGGAAGTGAGCGCCATACTGATAGAACTCGAAGGTCGTTGTGTCAGAAGCAAACTTCAGCTCTTGAGCCTGGAGTTGGTATGCATCTACGCTACACATGTATTGGGAAGCTTTGTAGTCGCCGCCGAACTCCAACCAACCCTCTCCAAAGTACAGGTCAGGAATGTAAGAGGAGAAGTAACCATCATCCGAATATCCTTCTTCTTTGGTGTGGTACTCGAACATGGTCAACTTTGCACCTTTTACGTATGTAGCTGCCAACTGTAAATCCATGCTTGCTTTTGTCTTGTCTTCAGCAATGTAGTAGTCTTGGATGAAGGCATTGATGCTGTTGGTGAAGTTAACCTCGTCAAACGAAGCCGGTCTTCCTACCTGATCCGTGCTGTCCGGATACTCGTTGCTGATAGCCCAGTCGCCCAACACGAAGATGGTACCGCTACCACCGTTTGCCCATTTCGGTGCCCAATAGAACGGAGCCTCGAACTCAAGGATAGCACCCTTGCTTGCACCCGTAAGACCTTCGTCACCGTAGTAGAAACCTTCCGTAAAGACCTTTACGTTGCAAAGTACTTTCTTTGCTACGTAGTACTTGTCTCCCCAGCTCTCGCTACGGAGCGTATCCAACTTATCAGAGTAAGTGGTGTCGTAATCATATACAAACGCTCCCGTAAAGTTAAGCGATTCATACTCCGACATAACGGTTACCTCGCAGGAACTGCTCAAATCACCGTGTTTTGCGGTAATAGTTGCTTTACCATAATCAACAGCTGTTACGGTACCATTGGTGCTGACAGTAGCTACGTTGGCATCGGAGCTGGACCACTCTACGGTTACATTGGCACCTTCCGGTTGGGTCAGAATTGCCAAACGAGTAGACTCACCTACTGTTAAAACGAGCGTAGAAGGCTTAACGGTAAGACTGGTGATTTTGGTTTCACTTCCACCTCCGCCACTCGGATCTTTTTTGTCATCTTTACAGCTCGTGAATGTGAACGCTACTAATGCCGTAGCGATCAGAGAGAAAATAATACTCTTTTTCATAATTTCACAATTTTTAATAGTTATTAAATGTTATTTTGATCTCTCAATTAGTCATCCAGATGCGGATTGTAATTGGTTTCCGAAGCAGGAATCTGCATCGTATATGTTGTTTCGTCATCATAGGAAATCTCCGAGCCTGGACTGAAAGAGTGGTTGGCTCCACGGCGAACTTTCTCCTCCGTTTTTCCTGTCTTTTCGTTTTTGTGTTTATACAAATGACTTGTCAGACGGCGGAAGGTCTGCAGGCCGTATCCCTCGCCCCATAACTCAACACGCCAGTTCAGGATAAGAGCTTCTGCGAGTTTTTCCTTATCGGTAGATAAACTCGTTTTGTAGGTTGCATAATCCGCTGCGGCCGTCTCTACCTCCGGATCAACACGCTGGTCTGTGATGTTGGTCAGATACATAGCGGCGGAGTCCAAGTTGTCTAAGAAATAGCATGCTTCCGCAGCAATGAGATGCATTAACTCTATACGCATAAAGACGTTGTCGCTCAACCACTCACGGTCGATATTATCCGTTGCGGTGGAATTCGGGTTCTTAGCAGAGAAGAATTTCTTGTCAGGACACAATGCATAGGTTGGATTCGCCGTTCCGTCGTTGAACCATTTTTTACGGATATCCCATGACGGCAATTCCTCATACAGACCTTTGTCTATCGCCTTTGTACCGCCTACCCAAGCATAGGAGTAGGAGTGAATATCCACGTGACCTTGGAAGGATGCCAAACCTCCGGTGGTTTCTACCGTTACGTCTTGACCCCACATCCAGGACTTGTCCTGAATATTGTTGAAGCCATTCGTTAATACCGTGCTATTCGGGATGATCTCATGCTTATGCGCATTGATGGCATCGTCAGCGTACTTCAAGGCTTTACGCATCGGTTCCGCTAATAGAGGATCGGAGCTGGTCATACCGAACTCTCTTGCGCGGTTGAGGTAGAAATACGCCAATATGCCTCGTGCTACGTTGATGTCCACCTCCAACTTACTGCTGCCTTCGTATTCTTGCGCAAACGCATCGTAGAAGGCAATCGCCGTGGTAAGGTCTTTGTCAATGAGTTTATAAACCTCGTTAAGCATTGCAAGCGGTTGTGCGCCGTCGTTCATGTTGTCCTCATTGTACATCGGGAAACACGGATAGTTCGTGAGGTTGTAACCTTTGAAGATGTGATCTACTGTCGGAACGAAGAAGCGTACCAGATTGGAATAAACAAATCCACGCATGGTCAATGCCTCTGCGTAATAAATGCCGCTGATGGAGTCATTCTCGTCATAGTGATAAATCACTTTACCCTCGCCATCTACTACGGACAATCCTTTGTTCGGCATGCCGTATTTCTCGACATTACTCAAGAGTGATGATTGTGTCTTGATAGTAGCTAATACCATGTTGATGTTACGCAACATGCCGTAGTAGTAGGACCATAAGTAACCGCTACGATTCGCACGGGTCAGCTGGCGTTCGTCGTACGAGAACCATCCGTAGGACTCGTCCGTCAGCGCCATGTCGCCGCAGAGCAGGTCACCGTACATATCAATGGAGCGCTGACCAAACACATCGTGGCTGGCTCCGCCTGTAGCGTACAACATCGAGTACACACCGCGCATCGAGCCCTCCAACCGGTTGCTCAATTGGTCGTATTGTTCCTGTGTCAGGGTACCGCCTACAGGGGGTTGATCCAGGAAATTGTCACAGCCGGCAAAGCATACTGCAGCTGTTAATACAAGCAATAATTTAAAACTATTTTTCATTTTTATTTTCCTTTCCTCAACTATTAGAATTGTACTTTAATACCGCCCATAATGGTGGAGAGCGGAGTGTATTGATACGTATCCGAAGATCCTGCGTAAGAGGTCATCGGGTTGTAACCTTTGCGCGCTGTAGCGATAGCCAGGTTATCACCCGTTACGTAGAACTCCAGAACATTCATCTTTGCTTTCTCAATCAACTTCTTCGGGAACTTGTAACCGATACGCACGTTATATAACGAGAAATAGGAGTTGGAGATGAGGAATCGGTCGGAGATGCTGCTTGCGTACTTGTCGTCGCCGTTGGACAGACGAGGTACACCGGCGATACCCTTATCCGCGATAGCTTGTTTCTCTGCTGCCGACATCTGTGCCGACCAAGCCTGACGCATATCTACGTGCCAGTTCGTCTTACCTACGCGCTCCGACTGCATCAAGGTGGCGTACTGGTAATCTACACCATAACCGCCGATACGATACGGACACATCACAGAGAGCGAGAAACCGTAAGCCTCGAAATCAATACCTAAACCTCCTTCGAGCGCGTACTCGGCAGACTTGCCGTTGTAGTCGCTACCGGCGTATGGATATTGGTCGGTTGTAGTCGTTTTGATGACTGCATCCGGGTGTTGCTCGCGATAGAGGTAGACGTTGCTGATGTAGTTGTTTCCTTTCTCGCCACGCGCACGGCGCTCAGCGGCACTCGTGTAACCGAACGAACCTAATTTCTCATCGTAGTAACCTACGTACAGGGCTTTACCGGTCTCGGCGTCCACACCTGCGTATTGGGTAATATTGTAGTCATACAAGGAGTGACCTTTCGTAATACCACCGTTGTACAACATCTCCGTTTCAGTGTTGATATCGGTAGGCAAACTCAACACTTTGTTCTTGTAGTGACCACCGGTCAAACGAATGTCCAGCTTGATATTACGGGTGTCCACTGCGTGCGCTTTGAGTTGGAACTCGATACCATTGTTGGACATCGATCCACCATTCACCCACGTGCTGGAATAACCTTGTGAAGAAGCCGTATATTTAGGCATCAACAGGTTGTCCGTGTATTTCCAGAAGTAATCGAACTCTACGTCCAAGTACTTGTTGAGACTGAATTCCAAACCGAGGTCGATAACCTGCGTACGCTCCCAAGTGATGTCTTTTGCACCCTTGTAATCCCATACGTAACCCACTTCGCCGTCCACGTTCTCAATTGAGTATTGATCGGAGTAGAGGTAGTTGTCGATACCTTGATTACCGTTCATACCCCAACTGATACGGAACTTACCGTTCTTGAGCCAATCCGATGCATCGGAACTCTCGATGAACTGCTCGTTGGTGAATTTCCAGGAGAAACCGACCGAACCGAAGTGACCCCAGCGGTGCCCCTTGGCAAACTTAGACGAACCATCGGCACGGTAGTTTGCGGTAACGCCGTAACGCTCGTTATACCAATAACTTGTGTTCATCAACCAACTATCCAACGTGGTAATCGTGGTGTTGGATCCCAGATAAGACATCTGTACAGCATTCGACAATTCCAATACAGAAGGACCAGTTGTTGCTGCTACGTGGTTCATGCCACCAGCCATATAGCCCATTTGATAGTAGTTTGTCTCATGCAAAGCGTACATATCTAATACGTGGTCACCGAACGACTTGTTATACGACAACTGCTCAATCACGTCAAAAGCAAAGATGTTGTACTGTGTCTTACCAATACGACCAATACCGGCAGCATCGCCGTAGAAAGCGTTTGAATATTCAGAGTTGGTAGCACCTAAATATTGGAAACCACCGACTACCTTTAGTTTCAGTCCCTCATACAGCGTGAATTCCAACTCTGCGTTTGTTGAAACCTGATGCTGAACGGTATTATCTCTATCCCATACGAGCGAACCGGCAGGGTTGATACCGGAACCATAAGCACGACCCCATCCTTCGTACATACCGTAGTCGAACATAGGACCACCGGTTTTCGGATCGATGAGGATGTAACCGTTACTGTTGATTGTTCTGCTGGTGATGCCGTTTCCATACTTATACGCACCAGCGGGAATAGTGCCATCTCCATTCTTAACATCGCCATAAACATAGACCGGATAAATAGGCGGAGTCTCGTTCACGAAAGCGAAACCATTGTTCATGTTTGAACCTTGGCCTGCTGCGTTCATAGAAGAGTATGCATAGGCAATATTCATCGTACCTTTCATCCATTTTCTGGGGTGGTACTCGATATTGGAACGAGCCGTGAAACGATCGTAGTCAGACCCGATATAATAGCCCTCGTCTTTTAGATAACCGAACGATACGAAGTACGAGGTCTTCTCCGAACCACCGGAGATGCGCACCGTAGCGTCGGCTTTTTGACCAACACGGAAGATGGCTTTTTCCCACGAGATCATGTCGCGGTATTGCTCCTTGAGTTGAACGTCCGAGTTGAACTTGCCGGTATAACCATTGATCAACTCCACGCCTGATTTATCCCAGAGGTTGTAGCCGACAGGAAGACCCTTCTTAGAGAACAAGTTGTCGTTAACAGCTTTGATCAGAGCGTCTTCTGATATGTACGAACCATTGAGGGAGTTATAGAGAGATTGCCATGACATCTCTACGTATTCCTGCGGGTCGGTGATTACATCGTACATCGGCAGCCAGTGGGTGTTAGCACCATACTTGAGGTCAATGTCGATTTTTGCATTGTCACCGTTCAAACTACCTTTCTTGGTAGTGATGACAATGACACCGTTAGCACCACGGCTACCATACAAAGAGGTGGCAGTAGCATCTTTCAGAATCGTAGTAGAAGCGATGTCCCCCGGGTCGATAGAGGAGATGTCTCCTGCCTGATAGGGGATACCATCGACTACGTATAGCGGCGTGCTGCTGGCGTAGATAGAACCGATACCGCGTATACGGATGGATGCGTTGGTACCCGGCTGACCGGATGAGTTGGCCACCTGTACACCGGCTACCTCACCAGCTAATGCTTTCGTTACCTCGGACGGGCTCTTCTTCTCGATATCCTCTGCGCTTACAGCGACAGCCGAACCTGCGAACGAACCTTTGCTCACATTACCATAACCGGTAACGACCACCTCTTGGATCACCTCGCTATTCTCCGACAGCGTGATCCGGAGATTCTTACCGGCAGCTACCTCCTTGGTAGTCATACCCACATAACTGATAACCAAAGTCTTCACAGACTCCGGTACCTCCATCTCGAACTTACCATCGTAATCCGAGATAGTACCTTGTGTAGTACCCTGTGCCTGAATGCTTGCGCCGATGACCGGCTCCCCATTCTCATAGACTACCACACCGCTTACTTGTTTCTCCGCGAACAACCCAATGCTCATCGCGGCAAGAAACATAAGTGTAAAAATCTTCTTCATTGTTTGTATAATTTGTTATTAATTTTTTCGTCTCTTTTTCCTTCCTCACGCGCGTATATATGTATAAAAATATGGCTTACGCATACGCGCACAGATGAAAAATCGCGCAAAGTTACAACAATTTTTCGATATGACCAAATTATTTGGAAGAAAAATGCAAAAAAAAATGTTTTTGTACTATTTGTATGTCAAAATGTAACGATTTTCCGACAAAAACAAATCATTTGCAACGTCAAAAAGCTCTTCGGATGTCGTATTTGCAATTATAGCGAATGTTTGCTGCCAATCTGGCGCAGAACCACGGTATAACATTGACTTTGCCATAGCGAGTGCAGCGTTTTCCTGGTTTTGCGCGGAGATGGCTAATTGTCCACGCAGTTGGATGAGTGCGTGGCGTAGTGCGGAAGGTGTGAGCGGTGTCTCGCGCAGTTTGTCCAGCTCTTTTTGCACTAGTGCCAGACTGTGTGCGTAGTCCTCCGGGTCGCACGCCCAATAGATGCACCAGTAGCCGGTGTCGGAAAGGGGCGTATAGGTCGATTCGACGGTGTAAACGAGGCCTTTGGACTCACGTAGCGAGAGATTGAGCCGGCTGTTGAGACTTCCGCCGCCCAAAATATTATTGAGCAAAAACATCGCTAATTGCCTCTCATGTCCCAAAGGATAGGCTTTCCCGCCGAGCATCGCGTGGACCTGGTGGGTGTTTTTTCGGTAAGAAACCTCGAACTTACAGGGGCTTTGACCGTCGGTTGACTGTCGGTTGACCGTCGGTTGACCGTCGGGGTTGGGTGTGTTTTGGGGTTGGGTAGGAAGTGAGCCGAACTCACGTTCGGCAAGACGGAAGATTTTTTCGGGTTTGACGTTTCCTTGGCAGAAGACCACCATCCGGTCGGGTGTGTAGTGGGTTTTCATCCATTCGAGCGGGTAGGAGGGTTTGGAAGAGATGTGTCGAAGCGTCTTTTTTGTGCCTAAAATGGGCATCTCGAGGCTGGAACCGGCGAAGACGAGGCTCTCGAAATCGTCGTAGATGAGTTCGGACGGGCTGTCGTTATAACTCTCTATCTCATCCATAATGACCATCCGCTCTTTGTCGGTCTCCTCTTTTCTGAAAGTGGGTTGGAGAATCATCTCTGCGATAAGATGCAGCGTGAGTTGGACGTGTTCGGCAAGGATGGCGGCATAGAAAGTGGTCTCCTCTTTAGTCGTATAGGCGTTAATCTCTCCTCCGATCCCTTCGATGGCATGGATGATTTGCCGGGCGGAGTGGTGAGTTGTGCCTTTGAAGACGCAATGCTCGATATAATGTGCCATGCCGTTTTCTTCGGGAGTCTCGTGTCGCGTTCCTGCGCCGACCATGACACCCACGTACGCGACGGGAGAAGGTGTCCAACGATGGACGATTTTTACGCCATTTGGCAAAATATGATAAAAAGTTTGCGAATTTTCTTGCATAATTCAAAAAAAAGCAGTAATTTTGCACCCGTTTTTAAATCCACCTCGGGACGTAAACCAAGCCGAAGGCTGTTTGCGGACCGAAGAGCGGAGGCACAAGTTGCCCGTCCATTTAGCGGAGCGGTATGGACCATCGCAATCTTGTTGCCGAACGCGAGCGGCATTGGCGGAATAGGTAGACGCGCCAGACTTAGGATCTGGTTCCGCGAGGAGTGAAAGTTCGAGTCTTTTATGCCGCACAAAAAAGCTGTCAGCTGTCAGATATCAGTTGTCAGCTTTTTCATTTTCTTTGGCTTCATTCCAAAGCTCGTCCATCTCTGCGAGGGACATATCTTTGAGGTCGCGTCCTTGTTCTTTGGCGCGGGCTTCGAGGTAATTGAAACGGCGCATGAACTTGAGGTTCGTCTGCTCGAGGGCGTTGTCCGGGCGTATTTTATATAGTCGCGCGGCGTTGATAAGGGCGAAGAGAAGATCACCAAATTCATTTACCATTTGGTCATTTACCATTTGGGCATTTATTGGGTCATTGGGACATTTTCTCATCTCGGCTTCGAACTCCGCAATCTCTTCTTTCACTTTTTCCCAGACATCTTCGCGGTTCTCCCAATCGAATCCAACGTTCGCCACTTTGTCCTGGATGCGATAGGCTTTGACGAGCGAAGGCAGGCCGTCCGGAATGCCGCCTAAGACGGTCTTGTTGCCGCCTTTCTCTTTGAGTTTGACTTGTTCCCATAGTTTGGAAACATCTTCGGCATTCTTTGCCGCTTCGTCTCCATAGACATGCGGGTGACGGAAGATGAGTTTGTCGCAGAGTCGGTTGCAGACATCGGCTATATCAAAGTCGTTCGTCTCGGAGCCCATTTTTGCATAGAAAACGACGTGCAGAAGCACGTCTCCGAGTTCTTTGGAGATCTCCGTCATATCGTGGCGGGAGATGGCGGTCGCCAGTTCGAACGTCTCCTCGATGGTGTTCTGGCGGAGGGAATCAAAGGTCTGTTTGCGGTCCCAAGGGCATTTCTCCCGGAGGTCGTCCATGATATCCAGAAGCCGTCCGAAAGCGGCTAATTGTTCTTCGCGTGTATGCATGAGAAAGTGGAAAGCTAAGAGCCAAGAGCTAAAAGTTAAGAGTTAAAAATTATTCAGTGTCAGATTGCCGTGGTGATCGAGTTTGGCGTAGGTCCATTGCTTGAAACAATCGCCGAGGATGATGACGCGGCTTCCGGACGGGATCTGCAGGTCGAGTTCGATATGCCGATGGCCGAAGATATAGTAGTCGCGGTGGTTGTTTTGCTTCTCTTGGTCTTTGGCAAAAAGCACCAGTTCCTCTTTGTTCTCACCTTTGTACGGACAGGGGTTTTCGAGCTCTTTGAGGCGGCTTTTCTTCGCCCATTCGTAGCCGAGTTTGTTGCCCCAAGCCGGCGGCAAGGCGCGGAAACAGAACTGCAGGAAAGGCGAGCGGAAGATCTTACGCAGTTTCATGAAGCGCTCGATCTGTTTCTTGACGTCTTTAGGGTATATTTTCTCCCAATCGGAAGGCAGTAAACCATCGCCGTGCGCGAGGTAGATTGCCTTGCCGTAACGGAGGATGGTACATGGCTCGTAATGGATCTCAGCGCCGGTCAGTTCTGCCAGACCGCCAAAGGTCCAGAGGTCATGATTACCGGTGAAGAAATGGACGTGAATGCCCTTTTTGATGAGTTTGCGTATCTCGCGGCAGAAGGGGTGATATTGATGT
>JAEEGL011987126.1_pt1 | contig 15910 bp, 10 predicted proteins | sample 9134231 | NCBI WGS metagenome assembly JAEEGL01 (sample SAMN16246548, study PRJNA631951) | gut metagenome | biome: gut microbiome; feature: rumen; material: fiber-attached | host: Bos | place: Iran: Karaj | collected 2018-10 | reverse complement strand
GCGGAACACCCTCTTCTGGTGCATCCCCCTCAACGTCCTCTTCTTCCTGCGCGGGCCGGCGCTCGCCACGCTCTTCGTCGAAAAGCGCTCGGCGCCGGCCACGCTCGCGACCGCAATCCGCATAGGCCTCACATGGGCCGGCTCCGCCGTCTTCGTGCGCGCGGGACTCGTCGGCTGGGCCTGGGGCACGGCGCTGACGACCTTCGCCGTCCTCTGCGAGACCGCGCTCTTCCAGTTCTTCGCCCAGTCGTCCCTCCGGGCCCTCGTCGACACGGCGGACAACGAAAAGGCCTCCGTCGGGCACCAGCTGCGCTTCACCATCCCGCTCTCGCTCGGCGGCACGATGATCAACATCTCGGCCGTCATGGTCGGCCTCTTCCTCACGCTCGCGGACCATCCCGAGGACTCGCGCGCGATCCACTACATCGCCATCAGCATCGTGAACCCGCTCTGCGCCGCGGCGCTCCGGATGCAGACGACGACGATCGCCTTCCCGCCGAAGGAGTACGGCTTCGGACGCGTCCAGACCTTCGCCTTCACCGCCGGCCTTCTGCTGAGCTCGATCGCCCTCGCCCTCCAGGTTCCGGCCGTCGCCCGCTGGTACTTCTGCGGCGTCCAGAACCTCTCCGCCTCCCTGGCGCCCCTCGCGAAGACGGCATCGCTCGTCGCCGCCTCGCATCCCTTCATCCAGGCGCTGCGGGGCCATGCGGAGGGGCTGGCGGCCATCCGCCGACGGCCGAACGCCATCCTCTCCGGCCAGATCGCCTATCTCGCCGCGCTCGTGACGGTCTTCTTCCTCCTCGTGCACTTCCGTACGGTGCCAGGCTATCTGGCGGGGGCCATCAGCATCGCGACCGCCCAGGGCACCTCGATGCTGGTGATCCGCCTCGCCCTGCTCAGCAACGACTTCGCCGACGAACACGGCGTCGCGCATGTCACCTCGCGCCACCGATAGGCGGGGGAGGGGCCGCAGCCGCCGCCTGATCACCGGGAAGGGGCTCGCTCTGCGCGCTCCGGGCGGCATGGGACTTTCGGCCTGGATGGTTGCGGGAATGCCGGGCCCGTGTCTCGTCCGATAAATTCCGACATCGCTGCGCAGGCTTGGCTTCGTCAGGCGAGGACGAGTCGCGAAGCGCACTTTTCCGCTTTGAGCGGCGAGGACGAAGCAGGACGGAACCAGGACAGGCAAAACAGGCCGGGATTTTTCGGACGGGACACTAGCCGAGCATGGCGAGGGTGCCGTGGTAGAGGAAGATGCCGTAGCCGAGTGTAAAGACGAGGTCGCCGTAGAGCGCGTGCGCGGCGCTGGAAAGGAAGGCGCTACCCGTCCGCTCGTAGACGTGGCAGAAAATGAGGCCGCCAATGAAGGTAAGGGCCAGCGCCCAGACATTGAGGAAGAAAACATGACTGAAGCTGAAGCAGAGGGCTGCGACGAGCCGGCGCGCCTGCGCCGACTTGAAGAGCCCGCCGAAGCGCCGGTAGAAGAAGGCGCGGTAGATGATGCCCTGCGGGAAGACGGAGAGAACCGGATAGCAGACCATCACGATGAACCAGAGGCATGGGCGGTGGCGCGGCAGGGCGAGAAGGGCCTCCGGCGCGAGGGCGTAGAGGAGTGCCGCGAGAGGTCCGGCGGCCAAAAGCGCGCCGGGAAGAAGAAGCGGCAAATGGCGGAGATCGGCGCGGCTTCCGCAGAGTTCGCGCCGCGAGAGGCCGCTTGCGGCGAGCCAGATGGAGGCCGGCAGGGCAACGAGCCAAAGCACGGGGATCACGGGGAGGTGCGGCAGGATGGTGGCGCGCAGCGCGGTCAGACCCGCCGGCAGGACTGCATAGAGAAGGACGAGCTCCAGACCGCGGAGGATGCGGCAGGCGCTGCCTGCGGGCTGCATGGCCATGCGGATGGCGTGGGAGGGCATGGTCAGCCTTCGAGCACGATGACGCCATAGGGCGGGAGTTCGGTCGGGCCCGCGAGGGTGCGACCCGACAGGAGGTCCGTGCGTGGCACGGGACCGAGGTCGGCCGTGCGCGCCTCGTTCGCGAAGTTCTCGACGAAGGTGAAGGTGCGCCCATCCTTCTCGCGCCGTGTCGCCGAGACGTTCGCGGGCAGGTCGGCGGCGAGCGCGCGTCCAAGGCCCAGGCGGGCAATGAGGGCGCCATGTATGGCGCCGTACCAGTCGGTGCCGCCATGGGCGGCTATGTAGATGGCCTGTCCGCTGCCGAAGCGATTGCGCGTGAGAACCGGTGCGCCGGCGTAGAAATCGCGCGCATAGACGCCAAGAGCCTCCGCGCCGCGCAGATGGACGACTTCGCAGATGTCGCGGAGCGCGAAGGTTCCGGACAGGCCGAGCGCGTTGCCCGCCGCAAAGGACGCGGCATTGCGTTCGTCGGAATAGAGGTAGTCGGTCTCTTCCGCCCAGATTCCGAACAAGTCGCGGAAGGGACCGGGGAAGCCCCCCGGGAAGACAAGGGCGTGCGCGTCGACAACGCCGGACAGGAAGGTGCCTACGAAGGTGCCGCCCGACTCCGCGAAAGCTCTTGCCTTTTCCGCGAAACCGTCCTGGACAAGATAGCAGATTGGCGCGATTACGACCTTGTAGTCCGAGAGGCCATCCGCCGGCGAGACGATGTCGACGGGAACGCCGCGCCGCCAGTAGGGGCGGTAGTTGGACAGGAGGCCGGTTCCTACGACATCCTTGGCGACGGCGGAGGGACCCTGCGAATTGCGGAGGGCCCAGCGATTCTCCCAGTCGTGGACGAGGGCCACTTCGGCGGGCGTCGCGCTGCCGCGCACGGGTTGAAGGGCCTGAAGGTCGCGGCCGACCTGCGCCACTTCCCGGAACATGCGCGGCGATTCATCGCCGACATGATCGATGACGGCGCCATGGAACTTCTCGCAGCCGCCGCGTCCCTTTCGGATCTGGAAGTACTGGACGCTGTCGGAGCCGTGGGCGACTGCCTGGAGCGACTTCAGACGGTGTACGCCGGGGCGAAGGAGGCGGTTCGTGGGCATCCAGTTGACCGGTCCCGGCGACGACTCCATCGTGAGGAAGGGCTGCTTCCTGAACGAACGGCAGAGGTCGTGGGCGAGGGCGGTGCCGGCGGCGACCGCGTCTGTTTGCTCCGGACGGTCGTGGTAGGGCGGGTAGCAGTCCCACGAGGCGATGTCGACATACTTGGCGAGGCGGTTGTAGTCCAGGGGTTCGTAGAAGCCCATGAAGTTTGTCGTGACGGGGATGTCCGGGGCGACGGCCTTGAGGGCATCGGCCTCGTTCCGGAGGAAGGAGGCGGTGGCATCGGTGACGAAGCGGCGCCAGTCGAGCTCGAGGCCCTCGACGGTGGTGTCGATTGCGACAATCTGGCCCCAGTCCGAAAAGGCATGCGACCAGAAGCCCGTCCACCAGGCCTCGTTCAGCGCGTCGAGAGTCCTGTACTTCGCCCGGAGCCAGTCGCGGAAGGCCTGCATGCAGTGCGGACAGCGGCATTCGCCGCCGAGTTCGTTGGAGATGTGCCAGAGGGCGAGAGCCGGGTGCCGTCCGTAGCGTTCTGCGAGGCGGCGGTCCATTTCGGCGACCTTGGCGCGGTAGACGGGGGAGGTGAGGCAATGGTTGTGGCGGCCGGCCTGGAGTTCCTGGGTCGGCTCGACGCACCAGCCGACGGGGTTCCTGCGGCGGATTTCGGGATACTTCTCGGCCATCCAGTTGGGCTTTGCGCCGCTGGGCGTGGCGAGAACGACGGCCATGCCCCGTTCGGCGCACCGGTCCATCACTTCGTCCAGCCAGGCGAATGTGTAGCGGCCCTCCTCGGGCTCGATGGCGGCCCAGGAAAAGATGCCGACGGAGACGGAGTTGATGCCGGCGAGGGGGAAGAGGCGGAAGTCCTGGTCGAGTATGCCGGGGACGTGGCGCCACTGGTCGGGATTGTAGTCGCCGCCATGAAGGAGGAAGGGGAATTTGTCGAGCATGGGTTGCTTGTCTGTTTGGCCGGGTCTGCCGCCAGATGGCTGGCGCTAGAGTGGGATGACGCCGCCGCCTTCAAGCGGCACGTGGCCTGCGGCCATGTGGTCGAAGAGGGCGAACTGGAGACGTGTCTTCAGCTTGTCGCGCGTCACGGTGCGGCCATAGGGCGCGAAGACGCGTTCATAGAACTGTCCGCCATGCGTGTTGCGCAGCGGGAAAAGGAGGAACAGCCGCTGGAAGCCGACGATGTTCGATTCCGGTGGAAGGAGCTTCTGGAAGTCCGGATAGAGCAGCCACGTCGCGCAAACCATCGCCTTCGCGCGGGCGGCCGGACAGTCGGGGAAATAGGCCTTGAAGAAATTTTGCGCGTCGTGCAGCGCGGCACGGCAGGCCGCGGGACTGAACTGTCCGCCGGAGGGGATGTGGATGCTGACTACGGGGTCCCCGGTCGCGATATGCCGCGTCCATTCGGCGGCCGGAAAGAATTCGGGATCCCGCGCGAGCGATCCGTCCGCGAGGGCGCGATGGCCGAAGAAGCCGTCGGGGCGCTCTTCATAGACGACTTCGCGTGCTCCGGCGGCGTCGACGCCGCGGCAACTGGCGAACTGGCCGCTCGGAGCGATGCGGTCGCCGGCGTGCGCGACAAGGGCGAAATCCCCGTCGTCGTTCCGGAGAAGCGTCCAGGGGAGGCGCCAGGTTCCCGGTTGGAACTGGAGGATGCCGATCTGGAACAGACGTCCCGAGATGTGTTCGCGCAACCAGCCGATTTCGGCGAAGCCGACGAGGCCGCGCGTACGTTCCGCATAGGTTCCGATCCAGCGCGGCAGATCCTGCATCAGCAAGCGGAGATGGGATTCCGGAATCTGGCGCGCCGCGTAAAGCGCCCGGACATCGGCGAGATGGTGCAGGATCGGGAAGACGAGAAGAAGGGAGGTGGCTGCGCTGCCCTGGCGGGGATAGGCGCCGTGCGGGGCCTGCCGCCAGGCGTCGCGGGAAAGGGAAATGGCCGCGTCGATGGCCTCGAGGTTCGCAAGGTCTTCCGGCGACTGCAGGATTTCCCGGGCGGCGCGGTGGAGCTGCAGGCGCATCTTGGCGTCGATGCCGCAGAAGAGGGCGTCCCGTTCAATGGCCGCGTCCGACTCCAGATAGGGAAGAATGCCCATGGCGAAACCAAGACGCAAAACGGGCATGCCGGACGGACGGACCGAGCCGCCGTTCGCCATGCCCGAGGAACAAGGAGGCTAGAAGCGGCAGTTGACCGAGATGCTTACGGCGTCGTCATCCGAGCCATATGTCTCGTACGAGGCGCTGAGACTGACATTCCGGGCGACATAGACGTCGAGGCCGAAGACAATGCCGAAGTCATCGCCGGTCGTGTCAAGGTCTCCGCTGCTCATGTGGCTGTAGGACGGGCCGAAGAAGATTCCGAGGGCGTCTGGCCAGAAGTCCTTGTTCCCGGCGATTTCGTTGATGACGCTGCAGGTAATTGCCGCGTAGGTTTCGGTATACGAGCAGTCGTCGCCGCCGATTTCAGGCCTTGCCGCGCTGATCTGGGCGTTTGCCTGAATGCGGAACTTGGTTTCGGCCGAAAGGGAGGAAAGAATGTCCTGGTCGATGATGTTGAACCATGCGCCGAGACCGTAGGCCAGAGCGGTTTCGGAATCGTAGAAGGACTTTTCAAGCTCGCAGTCGACGACTCCGACGAAGCCATAGACGGAAACCCAGTCGAAGATGTCGCGCCCCACGTGGAAGGCGAGGGTGTCCTGGCTGAGGTTGTTGATTCCGTGGTTGAGTTCGCGAGACTGGTAGCGGTAGAATCCGCCGACATGCCAGCCGGAAAGATCGTCGGCCGCGACCAGGAAGTTGGCGCCGGACGCTTCGGCTGCGCGAGGGTTGGCGAGCGCGCCGTCGGCTGCTACAAGGACAAGGGCCGCCGCAAGTCCGGCGATCAAAACAGAGTCTGACTTCATACGGTGATAATCCTCTCGTTATCTTCCTCCCGTTTGCGCGGTTTCACAAGTTGCCGCATTCTTCGGGAAAGAATATGATATTATTATCCTACTGAATTGAGGGAAAAAGGCAAGGAGTTTTATTCATGAGAGCGATTTTCCCATTTTTGATCGGGCTGGCGGCTGCCGTTTTTTCGGGCTGCTTCAACCATCGGGAAGCCCCGGAACGCCCCGTTACCGCGAACTCGCTGGAAGAGGCCGTGGCACAACGCGAGGCCGTCCAACGCCTTGTAATGAACGGCTCGACGCGGACATCGATTCCGGCCGAACTGTCCACGATGCCCGGCCTCGCCACCCTCTACCTGCGTGATGCGGCCATCACGGATTTTGCAGGTCTCGCCTCCCTCGGCAGCCTCCGCGAACTCGACCTCTCGGGGGTCAGGATGGAGAAGGCCCCCGCCGAACTTGAGGCTCTCCCCCGCCTCGCAAGACTCTACCTTGCCGGATGCGGCCTGAAGGATTTCCCCTCCTCCATTGCCGCGGCCCGCGAGCTGACCTACTTGAATCTCGACAGGAACCACATCGCTTCGCTGCCCGACACCCTGCCGGCGGGTCTCCGCTGGCTGCGGCTCAACGGAAACGCACTCACAGCCCTTCCCGATTCCATCGGCGGTCTTGCCGATCTCCGCCGAATCTACCTCAACGACAACGCCCTCACCAACCTGCCCGCCTCCTTCGGGTCGCTCGCATTGCTCGAGGACGTTGCGCTGTCGGGCAACAGGCTTTCGGACTTCCCCGCAGCGATCCTTTCGCTGCCGAAGCTTCGCAATCTCGATCTGCGGGACAACCGCGCCATCAAGTCCCTTCCTGCGAACATCGGCGACATGAAGGCGTTGCGTACGCTTACGCTCAAGGGCTGCGCCCTTCCCAGGGCGGAGCGTGACCGCATTCGCGCGGCGCTGCCGGATTGCGTTGTGAATTTCTAGTCCGAGGACGATTCGGAACCGTCCTTTAAAATTCGGTTTTACTTGGACGGGCAAATTAAGGCATAATATTCCTGCAATCCCTTGAATACGGAACAGAACCCATGAGCGACGAACAGGACAGGGCGGATCCCGCCAACCCGATGGGCCTTGAAGACCTCTCGCAGATTTTTGCGCCGAGCTGGGCGCGGCAGACGCCCGACGAGCTGGTGCAGAAGGCCGCGCGTTTCGCCCGCGACGATGACGACCGCGGCGACCGCCGCAGTAGTCGTCCCCCGCGCCGGGATGCCGGATCCCGTCCTCCGCGTCGCGACGGCGACTCCCGCCCTCCGCGCCGTGACGGACGCCCGCCGCGACGCGACGAAGCGCGCCGCAACGCGCCGCCGCCGCCGCTTGACATCGATGTGCGCTTCATGCCGGCCGGCAAGGCGCTTGCCGCCATCATCCGCCGCATTCAGGCGACGCACCGGGCCTATCCGATCCGCGATGTCGTCAAGCTCTTCCAGAACGACGACGCCGGGCTTGCCGTCCGCATTGAGGCGCGCAAGGGCGGGAGCGGCCCAGACCAGATATTCCAGTGCCGCGCCTGCGGCATGCCAGCCCTTTCGGAGGCCGAGGTTGCCGAGCACCTGCTGAAAAAGCACTTCGCCGATTTCTTTGATGTCGAGGAGGTTGAGGCCGAAGCCCCCGTCGGCAACTTTCCGTGCGTCGCCCGTTGCGGCCTCACGGGCGAACTTCTCGGCCCGCCAAACCACCATGGCTATGCGCACCGGATCCAGGAAATGCTGGCCGATCGCTTCCCCGGCATGGCGGAGGAGGAGTACCGCCGTCACGTCGAGATGGTCCGCGACCCCGAAGTCATCGAACAATGGCGCGAACAGTGCAAGCGCAAGCGCGTTTTCCGCCGCAAGCAGGATCCCGCCCAGATGGCGAAGGACGCCGCCAAGGAGGAGCGGAAATCCGCATCGGCAACGGCCGATGAGCCCCCGGCCGATTCCGCTCCGGAGGAAGCCGCGCCTGCCGCTCCCGCGCTGGGCCGCCATGAGGCCGAAATGCTTTTCCGCCGGGACATCATGCCGGGCCTCATCGGCGCGGCCTCGCATGTTGTCTGCCCCGCCACCTCGTTGAAGGATCTTCCCGACCGACGGCTCGCCTCCGAGCTGAACGCGCGCTTCGCGGACGAGACCGACCCGGGCCGCCGCTTTCTGAACCGCCGTCCGCCTCAGCCCGCCGAGGCCAATGCCACCCTGCCCTCGCGTCTTCAAAGGAACGGTTCCCTCTTCGCGGCCGTCCATGCGGCCTTTCACCATCGCGGACTCCATTTCTTCCGCGCCGTGGATGAGCGCGGCCAGGAATTCGTGATGGCCTCGCAGCCCGTACCCCTCGACCTTGACCACGCCACGCCCGAGCTTCGCGAAATCGCCCAGTATGTGGCGGATCACCCCTCCTGCCCGCCGAAACAGCTCATCGAGGCCTTGAATCCCGCAAACGACGGCGAGACCACGCAGCGCCTCGCCTCGCAGGTCAAATGGCTTGTAGAGAAGGGGCACCTCATTGAATTCTTCAACGGCTTCCTTTCGCCTCCGGCGCCCCATCCGATCTTCAAGCCGAATCCGCCCAAGCCGAAAAGGGCTGCGTCCGAGGGCGACCGCGACGAGGCGCAGCCCTCCCAGGAGGCCGAGGGCGACCGTGACGAGGCGCAGCCATCCCAGGAGGCCGGGAGCGGCTCCGACGAGGCGCAGCCATCCCAGGAGGCCATCGCAGAACCCGAAGCACCCACCATGACCAAGGAGATTCCCAATGCGTAAAAGCCTTTTCGCGGCACTAGCCGCCCTTTTCGTTCTGACCACCGTCCCAACGGTTTCGGCCGCCGGGTTTGAAATCGGAGTCGGTGCCAACTACTGGTATTCCATAGACGAGGCCAAGGATCATTCCTTCGACCGCGACGGTCTGGGCTGGATGATTTCGAGCCGCATTCCGCTTGCCAAGTACATTGCGATCGGACTGGAAGTCGAGCAGACCCCGGACAACTTCATCTTTCTCGACGAGAAGCTCTATCTTCCTGCGGCCTATGCAATTCTCGGCGACGGCATCTACCTTGGCATTGGCGCCGGCACCTACTATTACGACGGCGACTTCTACGACGAAGTTTGGTACGCCTTGCGCGCCGGAATCAAAATCCCGGTTCTCACCAAGAACCTCGTGCTCGACATCAACGTGAACTACCGCGTCGAAGACTGGGATGGCATCAAGGAGGCCCGGGACAACGTCGACTCCAACACCCTGATGGTCGGCGCGGCCCTCCGTCTCGCCTTCTAGCGCAAGAATGTCGATCGCCGGGAAATCCCTTCCCCTCAAGTTGCCGCCGCTGGCGGTCCGGGCCCTGTCGGCATCCCTTCTGCTGGCAGGGTTCATGGTTTACGCGACATCCGTCTGGACGGATCCGGACTTCGCGTTTGCCTCCAAGACTCGGTGGGCGGCCCTCCTGCTCTTCGCGGCGGGGTTTGGCCTTTTCTCCGCCCTTTTTCGGCGTCGCTTCCGAGATGTGCCGCCCCTGCAGCCGAGGGAGGCGGTTTTGGCCGCGCTTTGCACGGGCCTTGTCGTCTGCCTCTTCTCCTCCGGCGCCGCCCATCCATGGTTCTTCATCGCCCGCTGGTTCGCGCGAGGCCACGGCTTCGCCAAGCTCACCGCCTTCTCCGTCCTCTTCAGCCTGATGACGGTCGCCCTGCTGGCCCTTCAGCTTTGGCGCAGGCTGGATACCCGACACTTCACCCGCCTGCTGGCAATCCTGCTCGTCGTCCTTCAGGCCGCCTCCTTCGGGTCGTTGCTTTTCCATACCGGCCTTGCCCCGCTATACCGCGACGACCACCCCTCCTTCATGTTCCGCATCCGCGAGTTCGTTGAGACGTATCCCGCCATGGCCGTCTTCAATCCATGGTGGAATGCGGGGGTCGTCAACGCCGTGGGCGCCTCCTCGGGCACCGGCGCCATCGCCCTCCCGCTCTTTCCCCTGTGGAAGGCGCTCCCCGTCCACCTCTGCTACACGCCCGCCCTGGGCTTCCTCTTCATCGTCGTGGCACCGCTCCTGACCCTGGCCGGCCTGCGCGCCGTGCGGGCCCGGTGGCCCGCCGCGCTCACCGGGGCCATCCTCTCCCTCGGCGTCTCGCGCATGGCCTTCGTCTGGGGCCTGCACTTCGGCACCGTCGGCGCCGTCTTCTCGCTGTCGTTCCTTCCCCTCTTCGCCCTGCTCCTCTATCGCGCGTTCGTTCTGCGCCGTGCCGACGTCCCTACGCTCGCCGGCCTGGCTCTCGCCGCCTTTCTTCTTGCGCAATGGCCCCCCTGCCTCATCCCGGCCGCCGGCCTGCTCCTCGGCTGCCTCCTGAACCTCGGGCGGTTCCGCACGCGCGTCTTCCTTCGCCTTCTGCTTCCACTCGCCGTTCTGCTGTTCCTGCTCCTTCCAAACATCGCCGGCCTCCTCGCAAGTCGCGACCTCTTCCGTTTCGTCGCGGACACCTCCGTCGCCAATGCCGCCTCACCGCCTCCACCCCCCGTCCGCGACTGGCTCCGCGCCCTGCCGTCCCTGCTCGCCCTCCGCCTGCCGGAGGCTCATCCGGTCGTTTCCTTCCTCGGACTCGCAGGCCTCTTCTTCCTGCCGCACCGCCGCCTCCGCCGCATGCTTTTCCCCGCCGTCCTCGGATTGCCCCTCCTCGCCGCCTGGGGGCCCCTGGCCGCGCCGCGCCTGCAGCTTGAGCGCATGGCCCTCCCAGCCCTGATTCTCGCCGCGATCCCCGCCGCCCTGCTCGTCGGCCGGGCTTTCGCGTCCGGAAGTCCGCGCCTGATGGGCGTCCGCGCCGTGCTCTTCCCTCTCCTGCTTCTGGGCGGCTTGACCGTCGTCTGGCTGTACGGTGGCGCGGGCTATGCGCCCTACACCGCGCTTCCGCCCGAAATCCGGTCGTTCGCCGCCGCCGTCCGGCGCAATGTCCCGCCCGACGGACGCCTCCTTTTCTACGGCGCCACCGTCCACTCCTTCGGGGGCGGCCACATCGCCTACCTGCCCGTCCTCACGGAACGCGAGATGATGGCGTGCGACTACTACCACTTCCCACCCAAGATGGTCGAGTACGACTACCCGCCCAAGCCCTGGCGCAAGACGGCCGAGGGAATCGCCAGCTTCATGCGCCTCCACGGGGCGACGCACCTCGCGACGACGATCCCGCACCGCGCCGACTTCATCCGGAAGTCAGGGCTCTTCACGGAGATCCCGTTCGGTCGCAAGAAGGCCGACCCCTACCACATCTCCCTTTTCGCGCTGAAGGGCGCGACGGGCGGGCGCATTCACTCCGGCGACGCGACGCTGGGCGCAGGGGTTCCGGAAGTGGCCTTCAACCGTCTCCGCGTCTACCGCGGCGTCGACCACGAGTCCGTGCTCCGCTACGCCTGGAACCCCAGCCTCACGGCCGGCGACGACGCCGAACTCGAACCCGTCGAAGTCGCGCCCGGAGTGACCTTCATCCGCGTTCGGTTCACGGGCAACGACGCGGCCGTCATCCGCTACGGAGGGAAGGGGAGATGAAGCGACGGGCGAAGCGCCTACCGGTACACCGGCCGATTCGCGCGGCCGGCGTCGTTCTGGTCCTTCTGGCAATCCTCTTCGCCGGCGTGCGCCTCCTCACCGCCTGGCTCCTGCGCGACGAGGTGAACGGCGACCTCGCCATCGTGCAGATGATGGTGCGCACGATGACGACGGGCGGTCCCATTCCGGCATTCTTCTACGGACAGGCCTACATGGGGTCTCTGGAACCCGTCGTAAACGCGCTCTTTCACCTCCTTGGCGGCCGCACGAACTTCGGCACCGGGCTAGGCACCGTTTTCTTCGTCGCGCTTATGGCCTGCTTCGTCGTGCGCATGGCGTGTCGCGCGGGAGGCAAATGGGCCGCAGTCGCGGCATTGGCCTTCTGCACCGCCGGCCCGCTCCCATTCGCCCACTACGCCGTTTCCCCCCGGGGCGGCTACGGCGTCCTCCTCTTCGCAATCGCCGGTCTTCTGGACCTCGGCGGGCAGCTTATCTGCGAAGAACGCCACGAAAAACGATGCCGGACTTCCATTGCCTTTGCCGTCGGGATCCTGGCCGGCCTTGGCCTCTGGTGCAATCAGCTCGCCTTCGCGGCCGTTGCCGCCGTCGCCCTGCTCGCCGTCCTTCTGTCGCCACGCCTTCTGGTCCGCATTCGCTTCTGGCTGGGTTCCGCCGCCGGAGTCGGCATTGGTTCGGCCCCGTTCTGGGCGTGGAACGCGCGAAACGGCTGGGAGTCGTTTCAAATGGCCGGAAGCATCGTGCCCGACCCGGCCGTCGCCGCGCACAATCTCCGTCTTCTGGCGGCCGAACGCCTCCCCGCGTTCTTTGGCGTAAACGCCCCCTACGCGTCGCGCCCGCTGGCCGCCGCCGTCATGGCCGCCGTATTTCTCCTGGCCTTCCTCGCCCTCCGCGTCTTCGCCCCGCTGCCACGGCGCATCCATCCCGACGAACGCCCGCAACCCGCCGACGCGAAGGTTCAGACCGCCCTTTGCCTGGCCTTCCTGGCGGTTTTCGCCGGCTGCTTCATCGTCTCAAACTTCGCCGCTTTCGAGACGCCCCGCTATTTGCTTCCGACCGTACCGGCCTTGGCGGTTCTTGCCGGAGCAGCCTGCGCGTCGACACGCTTCCGCTCCGCCAACGTCTTGGCCGGATTTCTTCTGGCCCTTCTGTGCATTTGGCACGTGATGCAACTGCATGTTCTGGCCGCGCGCGGACGGCAGGACGCCATCCGCATGGCCGGCTACCGGGAGGCCGCTGCCTATCTTGAAGCGCAAGGAACGGACGTCGCCTACTGCGCCTTCCGCCACAACACGCTCAATCTCGCCGGAACCGGCACCATCGCCTTCACCGACTCGAATCTCGAGCGCGTTCCCGCCTTCCGCCGACGCGCCGAAATGGCGGACAGTCCCGCCGTCGTCGAGGATTTTCTCGGCATCGTGCGATGGGCCATTGCCTCAGGGGGGTCGGCTTGCGCAACCAATGTCGGCGGGCTTCGCCTCGCGACGAACATCGCCCCGCCTTCTTCCGCCGTGGACGAAATCCCCCTGGATCCCAGTGCCGCTTCCGTCAACGGGGGAGAGAGGCTCGCTCCGCTGCTTGACCGAAACTACGCCACGGCCTGGGAACTCACCGGCGATTCCGGCATGCTCGAGGCAATGTTCCAGAGCCCCCGTCCCGTCTGCGGCGTGCGGATGCTTGTCTCGGGTTTTGACGCGAATGCCCGCATTCGCATCTGGGGCCGAGCCGGACCTGGCGCCCCCTTCCGCCCCCTCGCACCGTCCGTGCCAAACGTCGCCAGCCGTTGGTCCGGCCCGCGCTTCTATCCGGAACCGGAAACCCCGATTCTCGAATCGCGCTTCGCCGCCACCTCCGTGGACGCCGTGCGGATTGTCTTTCAGGCGCCCGTCACCGACGGAACCCCCCGCAATGTGCGCGAACTGCAGCTGTTGGCGCCTGCGTCCGAAACGCCTTCCCTCGCCAACCCGGACGACTGGCATGCGGCCGTCGACACGCTTGTCGATCTGCTTCGTCGCCAGGGCGTGGACCGCCTTTACACCGGCCGCTGGATCGCAGCTGCCGTGAGCGAAAAAACGCGCGGCGCCATCTGGACGAATCACGGGCAGAACCTTCATCCAAAGACGACGGGGGCGCCGGCGCAGGACCGGCGGCCACCCCCCGTCGTCCTCGACTCCTCATCGGCTCTGCTCGTCTCCCCGTCCGGAGCTCCGGCAATGCGTGCGACCTTGAAGTTCTGCTGGCTTAAAATGCGCGAAGTCCGCGTCGGCGCACTCGGCGTCCTCTTCATCCCGGAAGCCATACAGCCCGTTCCCGAATACATCCAGAACGCCAACGGTCCTTGGAAAGGACACACGGAGATTCATTTCGATCCCGACTGTCCGACCTTCCTTCCCTCGGCGGACTGGGAGACTTTTGTGCTGGCGCATCCCCCCGCCGATCCAAATGCGCGACTGCCTGCCGGAAATCCGCCGACAGTCCCCCTCCTCCATCATCTGCTTCAACAACCCCTCACGGACGGTGAAGCGAGTTCCTGCCGCCAGGATCTTGGCCGGCTGACGGAACCAACCCTCGGGGGCGAGGCCCGCTTCGCCCATCTCCACGCATGGCGCGGCATGCGCATCCTGAACGAAGACGCCCCGCCCGTCGCAGGCGGCACACTCCGCATTCGCCATTACTGGTCCTCGCCGCACGATGCGCTTCCCGACGGTCGGCAATTCCGAGTCGTCGTCCACGTCGTCGGTCCGGATGGCTTCCGTATCCAGGACGGCTTCGCGCTCGACGTTCCCGCCGACGGACCCGATACAGCCGGCTTCGGCGCCCCCGCCCGCTTCGTCTCCCCGAAAGGACTGTTGCTGTTTGGCGGAAGCGGGCCTGAAAGCTCCGGCATTGGAAGTGATGTGCTGTGGCATGTCGACCGCCACATCGCCATTCCCGCAGATGCCCCGCCCGGCCTTTACGAAATGCGCGTCAGCCTCTACGATGCCGTCTACTCCTCCCGGCGCATGCCCGTCGCAACACGCCTCCCCCACCGGCGCAAAGCGGTAGTCGTCAATCCCGTCTTCGCCCTCGGCACCGAAGCCAATCCGGACGCCACCCCATGAAAAAAACACCCTCCAAACGCGTTCTCTTCATCGCCTCGCAACCCTTCTTCCAGTGGCGCGGATCGCCCATCCGCCTCGGCTTCGACCTCATGTCGCTCGCGCAGCTCGGCTACGAGGTCGAATTCCTGACACTTCCCATCGGCGAACAGCGCGAGATACCGGGCGTCAAGATCGTGCGCGCCCCCAATCCCTTCCGGGCGAAGAAAATCTCGATCGGCCCATCGCCGCTCAAGCTCTTCTTCGACTTCCTTCTCTTCTGGATGGCGCTGGGCCGCGTGGTCCGTCGGCGCTACGCGGTCGTGCACGGCGTCGAGGACTGCGGCATCGTCGCCCTCGTCTGCGCGCGCATAGGCCGTGCGAAGATGGTCTTCGAGCGCCACTCCGACCCCGCCAGCTACAGGAAGAAGAAGGGCTTTGGCAACCTCGTTCTCAAAATGTACGCCGCCGTCGAGCGCTTCGTCATGCGCCACGCCGACGCCGTCATCGGCACGGGCCCCGGCCTCGTGGAGAACGCCGGCCGCGTCCGGCGCGACGGCCGCGCCTGCCTGATCCCGGACATTCCCTCGTCCCTTGAATCCGCCGACCCCGAGGCCACAGCCGCCATTCGCGCGCGCATCGTCCGAAACGAGGACGACCTCATCGTCGGCTATGTCGGTTCCTTCGCCGTCTACCAGGGCATGGATCTTCTCTTCGGCGCCATACCCCGCGTCGTCAAGGAGGTTCCCAACGTGCGCTTCGCAATCATCGGCGGCTCGCTTGACGAAATCGCAGCCTGCCGCGCGCGCCTCGCCGCCGACGGCTGCCCCGATGCCGCCTTTTTCCTCGGATTCGTCGACCCCGACAAGCTTCCCAGCTACCTTGCCTCCTTCGACATCCTCCTCTCGCCGCGCATCTCCGGCATGAACACCCCGCTCAAGCTCCTCGACTATCTCAAGGCAAACGTCCCCATTGTCGCGACCGATTGCGAGGCAAACCGCCTCATCCTCGACAAGACGACGGCCGAACTCACCCCGCTCACTTCCGAAGGCTTCGCGCGAGGCATTGTCCGCCTCTGCACCGACCGCGCGCGCCGCGAGGCCCTCGCCGGAGCGGGGCAGGACATCCTCCGCGAGCGCCACAGCTTACCCGTCTTCAAGGACGGCCTTCGCAAGTGCTACGAATACATTCTCTGCGTCCGCTGATTTACTTTTCACATCAAAGGTGCTATAATCATGCCACTCCTTTATTGGGGGCGACTTGGTTTCGACGGAGCACGTGGAGGCCCGGTTGCGCGCCGAGGATGCTCGTTGGCCTCGTTAATAAACGGGCAAAACCCTAAAAGCGAACGATCAGT
>JAEEGL015029779.1_pt1 | contig 15911 bp, 14 predicted proteins | sample 9134231 | NCBI WGS metagenome assembly JAEEGL01 (sample SAMN16246548, study PRJNA631951) | gut metagenome | biome: gut microbiome; feature: rumen; material: fiber-attached | host: Bos | place: Iran: Karaj | collected 2018-10 | reverse complement strand
ATCAACAGCAATTAAAACAATACCGGATTTCGGTGTTATATTTTGCGGAAAACAGGCAACAGATGGTGATACTGCACAAGTCGGACCTTCGGTTGCTGAAATGTTAAACATTCCGCATGTAGCTTATGTAAGAAAAATAGAAGAAGTTACGGAAAGTGCAATAAAAGTTCAAAGAATGATGGAAGACGGATACGATTTAATAGAAGCGCCTGTTCCTTGCTTGCTTACAGTTGTTAAAGAAATTAACACTCCGAGAATTCCGTCGCTTAAAGGAAAAATGGCAGCAAAAAGAGCAGTAATAAAACAATTAAATGCGGCAGCAATCAATGCAGATACCAAAAAAACAGGTTTAGCAGGTTCTCCTACACAAGTTAAAAAGATATTTACTCCTCCTCAAAGAACAGGCGGAGAAAAATTTGAAGGTGAACCGCAGGATATTGCAGCTAAATTAGTAAAGAAATTGATGGATAACAGCTTAATATAGGAGAATAAAAATGGCTAATAAAATAAATATAGATTTAGATAAATGTATCGGTTGCGGAGCTTGTGAATCTGCTTGTCCATTTGGTGCAATATCCTTAAAAGACGGTAAAGCTGTAGTTGACGGAGAAAAATGCAGATTTTGCGGTTCTTGTATAGAAGTTTGCGGTATGAAAGCAATCACAATGCAAAAAGAAGAAGTTAAAGATGCCGTAGATAAATCTTTGTATAAAGGTGTATGGGTATACGCAGAACAAAGACACGGCGAAATTTCTTCCGTAGTATATGAACTTTTAAATAAAGGTTCGGAACTTGCAAAAACATTAAACGTTCCTTTAAGTGCAATACTTATCGGTTCAAACATATCTGCAAAATCTCAAGATTTAATAAACAGAGGTGCAGATAAAGTTTATGTTTACGATGATCCTATATTGGCAGAATTCCAAGATGATCCGTATAGTTGCATCTTGGCAGACTTAATAAAAGAAGAAAAACCGGAAATAGTGTTAATGGGCGCAACAAATATAGGAAGATCTTTTGCTTCAAGAGTTGCGGCAAAAATTTATACCGGTCTTACTGCAGATTGTACGGCTTTGGAAATAGATACCGAAACAAGAAACTTAATGCAAACAAGACCTGCTTTCGGCGGAAACATAATGGCAACCATTTAACACCGAGACACAGACCTCAAATGGCAACCGTCAGACATAAAGTATTTAAAGAAGCTAAAGTTCAAGAAGGCAGAACCGGTGAAGTTATAAACAAAACAGTAGATGCACAAAAGATTATTAACAGAACAAAATTTATCGGTTTCTTTAAAGATCAAAGTGCAGATGTAAATATTTCAGATGCAGATATAATTGTTTCAGGCGGTAGAGGTTTAGGTAATCCCGAAGGATTTAAACTTATAAAAGAGTTGGCAGACTTGTTAGGCGGTGCAGTTGGTGCTTCAAGAGCAGCGGTAGATTCCGATTGGATACCTTATTCACACCAAGTTGGCCAAACAGGCAGAACAGTAGCTCCTAAAATTTATATTGCATGCGGTATTTCGGGACAAATTCAGCACATGGTTGGTATGAGCTCATCAGACACAATCATAGCAATAAACAAAGATAAAGATTGTCCTATGATGCAAACAGCAACTTATTCATTAGTTGGAGATTTATATGAAATTATCCCTGCAATAATAAAAGAAATTAAAAATGCCAGAGGATAATTAAAAATGAAGCAAGTTTTATCTTTAGTTTTGTTTTGTATTATTTGTTTTAGTGCTTGCGGAGTTGGAAATAATAACGAAAAGAATAACGAAAATCAAGAAAACGAAACTATTGTTGAAGAAGTGTATGAACGAACAAATAAAGACGATGCAAAAGATTTAGCATTGGAAGCAAAAAAAGAATATGAAATAAATCGTAATTTTGAAAAAGCGATAGAATTATTTGAAAAAGCGATAGAAATCGATAATGAAGAAGAATGGTTATATGCGGATGTAGCAAGAGTTAAAATGGAGCTTAGAGATTATGAAGGTGCTATTAAAGATTTAAAAAAAGCAAATGAGCTTAAAGAAAAAAACAATATTGAAAAAACAGATGAAACAGAAAAATACTAAATAAAAAAAGGAGAGAAAGAAAAAAATGAAAAAGTTAGTAATGTTGGTAGCAGTATTTGTAAGTTTGGCAGTAGTTTCGGTTTATGCAGCAGATTCAAACAAATTTATTGATATCTGCAAAGAAGGTGGAATAACAGCAATACAAAGTATGTTAACCACAGGAACAGTAGATGTAAATGCAGTTGCACAAGAAACAGGAAAAACAGCTTTGATGTCAGCTTGTGAAAACACATCATCTTCAGCAGTTGCTATAGTTGGTTTATTGTTAAACAAAGGGGCAGATGTTAATGCAGTAGATGTTCTTGGAAAAACAGCATTGGATTATGCAAAAACAAACGTAAAATATGGTGACAAAATAGTTCCTATGTTGGAAAAAGCCGGTGCAGTTAATTCAGCAATTAAAACAATAAAGAACTCTTCGGCAACTGTTTCCGAAATGGCAACAGCAGCAGCAACGGCAGCAGCAGTACAATTAGCAACATCTGAAGAAGTATCAACAAAAGATCTTGCAACAACAGCAGCAAGTGCAGCAACAGAAACGGCAGCAGCAAAATCAACAGAAACAAAACAAGAACAAAAATCAGAAGATACCGGTTTCTTCAGCAAAATAAAAAGTTGGTTTAATTGGTAATAATAAATAAAAAAACAGAGAGCTTTATAGTTTTATACTATAAAGCTCTTTTTTTTTATGTGTGAATAATATAGAATTGTATATATAACTTTTATATTATTTGGAGAAATCAGTGAGAACATTTTTATTATTGATTTTATTTTGTATTCTATTTGTAGGTTGTGAAAAAACAGTAGATGATAAAAATTTGCCTAAAGAAGTAAATAATAATCAATATGAAATAATGGATAACATTATTGATGATTTTACCTATGGAAAAAATACTGCTGCTGAAGCATTGGAAAGATTTACGAAGGCAATAGAGCAAAATAGCAATAATGACACTGATGTAATTTTATATGTAGAAAGAGGGAAAATAAAAAAGTATTTACAAGATTTTCAAGGCGCTTTAGAAGATATAAATAAGGGTTTGGAAATTAAGCCGGAAGCATGGATGTATGTGGAAAGGGGAGAAGTTAAGAGAGAAATGAAAGATTTTCAAGGCGCTTTGGATGATATGAATAAAGGTTTAGAGTTAAAACAAAAAGGATGGATGTATTTAATGAGAGGAAAACTAAAAATCGAATTAAAAGATTTTAAAGGTGCTATTGAAGATTTTGATAAAGCTTTAGCTTTAGGTCAAAAAGGATGGATGCATGAAAAAGAAGGAGATAGGGCAAAAATACAAGTGAAAGATTTAAAAGATATTGCAAATATATATATAAACAGAGGAATATGTAAAAGTGAATTGGGAGATTTGAAAGGAGCTTTAGAAGATATGAATAAAGCTTTAGGATTGGGTACGGAATCATGGATGTATGCAGAAAAAGAAGGGAAAAAAATAGAATTGAAAGATTTAGAAGATGATAATATAAAACAGTTAGCTTATGCAGAAATAGAAAAAATAAAAGAACGTTTAAAAGACTAAATTTTTTATAGGTAATAAAAATTTGGAACATTAAAAAGAGTTTTATGAAAAAAAGTCATAAATCTCTTTTTTATTTATAAACTCAATATAATTATGTATAATATTAGATAAATATTTTAATATTAAGGTAATAGTATGAAATTTTTCGGAACAGATGGTATAAGAGGAAAATCAAACGAATTTCCGTTTGATAATAATACAGTTTCTTTAATAGGTTATGTGCTTGCCGAAACTCTCGACAAAAAAGGTAACGGAATTTTAATAGGCAGAGATACAAGAGAGTCCGGTAAAAGAATATTAAAAGCATTGCAACAAGGTATTAATGCTGCAGGAATAAAAGTTACGGATTTGGGTGTATTGCCTACACCGGCAGTAGCATATTTATTAAAGAACAATAATTATCAGGCAGGAATAGTAATATCCGCTTCGCATAATCCTTATTTGGATAACGGAATAAAATTTTTCTCTTCTAAAGGGAAAAAACTTCCGGACAATGTTGAAGCAAAGTTAGAAAAGAATTTAGTTAAATATATTAAAGAAAAAAAAGTTTTATCTAATAAATCAAAAATAAAAAATATTTCGGGTACAAAATTAGTAAAACAATATAAAGATTTTCTAGTGTCATTGTTACCGAAAAATGCATTGAAAGGAAAAACTATAGCAATAGATTGTGCTAACGGTGCATCATATAAAATTGCACCTGAAGTATTGAAAAAATTAAAAGCCAATGTAGTAGTAATAAATAATAAACCTACAGGTAAAAATATAAATTTAAACTGTGGAGCATTACATCCGGAAACAGTTGCAAAAGTTGTAAAAGAAAAAAAGACTTTTTGCGGATTTGCATTTGACGGTGATGCGGACAGAGTAATTTCTGTTGACGATAAAGGCATCGTCCGTGACGGTGACTATTTCTTGGGTGTGGTATCAAAATATTTAAAAGATAATAACAAACTGAAAAATAATACTCTTGTTATAACGGTAATGGCAAACCTCGGATTGTTAAAAGCAGCAAAACAGGAAAAAATAACGATTGTTACAAGTAAAGTCGGTGACAGATACGTTTATGAAGATTTAATAAAACATAAAGCTATTATCGGCGGGGAACAATCCGGTCACATAATTTTTAAACAATTATTGGATACGGGAGACGGACTTATAAGTGCTTTACAGTTGTTAAACATATTAACTAAAGAAAATAAAACTTTGTCACAGATGTGCGGTTGGATAAAAAAGTATCCGCAAATTCTTATAAATGAAAAAGTTTTGGAAAAAGTGCCTTTAGAAAGATTACCGCAAACGACAAAATTTATAAAACAAATAGAAAAAAAACTTGAAGACAACGGTAGAGTTTTGGTAAGATATTCCGGAACGGAAAATTTGTTAAGAGTAATGCTTGAAGGGCAAGACAAAAAAGAAATTAAAAAGTTTGCACAAGATATTATAAATGTAGCAAAAAAAGAAATAGAAAAAATAGTAGAAGGTAAATAAATGATAAAACTCGGTGTGAATATTGATCATATAGCAACATTGAGACAAGCAAGAATGGAAAATTATCCAAGTCCCGTAAAGGCGGTAGCTGTTTGTGAAAAAGCAGGTGCTGATTCCATAACAACACATTTAAGAGAAGACAGAAGACATATTCAAGATAAAGACGTGTTCGAAATAAAACAATGCATGAGAACAAAACTCAATTTTGAAATGGCAGCTTGTGATGAAATTGTAAATGTTGCGTTAAAATTAAAACCATATTCGGTTTGTATAGTGCCTGAAAAAAGACAAGAAATTACAACCGAAGGCGGTTTAGACGTTGCAGGTCAAAAAGCACACTTATCCGAAGTAGTTAAAAGATTACAAGATAATGGTATAATTGTAAGTATGTTTATAGATCCTGAACCTATACAAATAAAAGCTTGTGCGGATATAAAGGCAAATGCAATAGAAATTCATACCGGTAAATATGCCAATTTGTTTAAGTTAGGCAAAGAACAAGCAGCACCGGAACTTGAAAAAATAAAACAAGCATCGATATTGGCACAACAAAGCGGTTTGATATTTAATGCAGGTCACGGTTTAGACTATAACAATGTATTTGATATATGTACAATTCCTAACCTTAATGAATTAAATATAGGTTTTTCAATTATAGCTCAAGCTGTATTTGACGGACTTGAAAATGCTGTAATTGATATGAAAAAAATATTAATGAAATATTAATTTGGGAGGTAGTATGAAAAAAATATTATCTTTATTATTTGTATTATCAATTTCTTTAGCTCTTACAGGTTCTATAAGCTTTGCTGCAAAAAATAATAAAAAAAGCTCTAAAAAAAATGCTAAAGTAGAACAAAAAATAAGTGTAAAAAATCCTGTTCCGGACGATAAAGTTTTAAAAATGGTATTCAATGCAATTTCAAACGGAGATTTGGACACTACACAATATTTAATTGAAGAAGACAATGTTGATATAAATTCCGCTGATGAAAACGGAACTACTTTACTTATGAAAGCTTGTTGCAATACAAATTTGGATTTAGTTAAATATCTGGTAGAAAATAAAGCAGATTTAACAAAAATCGATAAAAAGAATTATAATGCTTTGATGTATGCTGTAGAAAGAAGTCATTTAGATATAGTAAGATATTTGTTTGAAGAGTCTGATACTATAAATATAGAACAGTTAGCAAAAGATCAAATGGGTCTTTTATCTTTGGCAATAAAAAACAGTGATTTCCGTATATTAAGATATCTTATAGAATCTCAAAACTTTGATATAACTTTAACTAATGAAAAAGGGCAAACGTTAGCTTTGCTTGCTGCAGGTTACGGAAAATTAGATAGCGTTAAATATTTGATTGATAAAAATGCAAATATTTCTGCAAAAGATAATAACGGAAACAATATTTTAATGTATGCAGCTGCAAGCGGTAACTTAGCTTTAGTAAGATATATAGTAAATGCCGCATTGGTTGATATAAACGAAACAAATACTGATGGTAAAACAGCTAAGGATATTGCTATAGCACATAATCAAACGGAAATAGCAAAATTTTTAGATCAAAAAGTTTAAAGAAATTTGCCGACATAGCTCAGTTGGTAGAGCAATCGCTTCGTAAGCGATGGGTCGTAGGTTCAAATCCTATTGTCGGCTTATTTCTTTTTTTAAGGTAAAAATATGTTTTCAAATATAATGAAAAAAATCTCTTCAAAGTTCATTCTGTATGGTTTACCCCTATTTTATTTTTTAGTAGCAGTAAGCTTTTATTTGGGAACATATGATTCCGCACAAATAAAAATAACAATAGTTCAAATCGGTGGTGTAGCTTTAATTTGTTCATGGCTTATTTATAAATTAGAAAGTGACTTTTTCCATAATTTGAAAAAAAACATCATAGTAATACTTCCGATACTATTATTTTTGATGTCCGGTATAATCTCTTATCTTCATTCCCCTTATCCGTTAGCATCGTTAAACGAGTTGTTAAGAAGAATAATATATTGCTTCTTGGCTATTATAATAATAGACTGCTTTGATGATAAAAAAAGTTTGAAAAGAGTAGTTAATTTTTTAATATTTGCAACATATATTGCTTGTATATATGCGGTAATTCAATTCTTGGATACAAGATTTTTCCCTGCACCTCCTACAAAAGGATTAGATCCTTTTATTTGGAGATGGGCATTCGGTAACAGAATATTTTCTACTTTTGGTAACCCTAACTTCTTTGGCGATTTCCTTGTTGTAATGAGTCCGATAGTTTTGGCATTGTTTTTCAAAAAGAAAAGCTTTCATCTTTTATTATTATGGCTTCTTATAACTTTTTCAACAATATTTTCGTATTCTAAAGGTGCATGGATAGGCTTTGGCGTAGGTATTATAGTTTTTACATTTTTATTTATAGGTTTTATATTAAACATATCAAGAAGAAAAAAAGTAATACTTATTTTGGTAATGGCTTTATTTACGGTATCTGTAGTTACCGGCGGAATATTGTTCCAACTTAAAAAAAGACCGGATAGTTCATCTTTCAGAGTGTTCACTTGGCTTTCTTGTTGGGAAATGATAAATACGAATCCGGTTTTAGGTACCGGTATAGGAACATTTTATTTAACATATCCTTCATATAGAAGGCCACAAATATTCTTCATAGAAGGAATGCATAATACCGAAAGTGATCATCCTGAAAACGAGTATCTTGAAGTATTTTATGATGAAGGTGTTACAGGTCTTAGTATATTCTTATTACTATTACTTATGGTTTTAACGATAGGATTTAAAAACTTAGCTTATTTTAGAAGAAATAACACAAATTCAAGTACACTATCGTATCTACAGTTAGGTTTCGTTTCTGCAATACTTGCACAACTTGCCCATGATTGCGTATGTGTTTCGTTAAGATTTGTTTCTTCGGGTGTAATGTTATGGCTATTAATAGGTTCAATAGTTTCCGTTGCGATAATCAGTTTAAAAAACAAAGAAGAAGAAAATAAAAATTTAATTATTGTTCCTGCTATAATAAAAAGAATTTTACAAATTGTATTGTTGTTATTAACAATATATCTAATATATATTTTCTATGGTTATTTTAAAGCTGATGCTATACATTCAATGGGCATACAATATTCAAAAGCCGGCAATTATACGAAGGCTATAGAATTATATTCTCAAGTAATAGAAAAAAATCCTTCGTTTATTATGCCAAGATATTTTAAAGCAAACAACTATAACGACAGATGGATAAAAGATGATCCGGAAAAATCTATTGAAGAATATCAAAATCTATGGAAACTGGCACCGAATTATGTTCAATCTAAATTCTTGGTTGGTTTGGTTTATGCTAAACTTGTAAGCTATTTTAGCAATCAAGTAAACAAATATACACAAGAAAATAATGAACAAGCAAAACAACAAGCAATAACAAATAGAGATGTTTGTCTTAATAAGGCAATAAAATATTATAAGCAATATAAGATGATAGACCCTATATTTCCACAAACGTATTATCAGTTGGCAAAATTGTATATTCAGGCCGGTCGCCCTGAATTAGCCGAAAAAGAATATTTGGAGCATCTTAATTTTCCTAACGAATTGCAGGAAAAGCCACACAATTTTTATAAAGAAAACTGGAAAGAAAGAAGAAGAGACGAATATGCACAAACGTGCATATATCTGGGTAGTTTAGAGTTTAATATGAACAGGTTGGATAATGCCGAAAAAGCGTTTATTGAATCTTTAAAATATGTTCCTAATAACAATGAAGGCTTAAAATATTTGTCGGAAGTTTATATAAAGAAAAAAGATAAAGAAAGTTATAAAGAAGTATATAATTTATTGAAAAATCTTTATCCTGCAGATGATTATGTTAAAGAGATGAAATCCGAGATTTAGTTTATTGTAGAAAAAATTAAATTATGGTATAATCTTGAAATAATCTGGAAAGGTCGCATAGTTGGTCTAGTGCGCCGGTTTGCTAAACCGGTGTACAGGTGAAAGCCTGTACCGAGGGTTCGAATCCCTCCCTTTCCGGATTTTTTTGTCTATAAAATTTGTATAATGTTTGTTGTAACAATATATATAATAGAAAGTCTAAAATAATAACAATATTTTATAAAGGAGTGTTATTATGAAAAAACTCTTCTCGATAATTGCAATGTTGTTTTTAACTACAAGTATTTTTGCGGCAAATGTTGTAAATATGAAGCTTGGCAAATTTGATGTAACGGCAATACAAATACAACCCACAAATCACAAAAAAGAATTGTTTCGTTATAAAGACGAGAAAAAACTTCAAGAATTTTTAAATCAAAAAGATTCTACTGCTTCTGCAATAAATGTTTTTTATGTTGATACGGGTGACCACAAAATATTGTTTGATACAGGAATAAATGCACCGGCATTGTTGGATGCATTAAAGAGTATAAATGTTGATCCTAAAAGTGTAGATATTATATGTATTACTCACATGCATTTTGATCATATAGCCGGACTTATAAATGATTATAACAGAACGTTCCCTAAAGCAGATATTTATATTGCACAAGAAGAAGTAGATGCTAATAAAACTTCCGAAATATTATTGGCATACCCTAATAGAATAAAACAATTCAAACAAAACGAACAAATTTTTCCTTTTATAAAAACTATACCTGCATTCGGTCACACTTTAGGTCATACAATGTTTGAAGTTACAAGTGACGGACAAACAATGTTGGTATGGGGAGACATTTTACATGCACCGATACAATTCCAGGATCCTAACATATATTTAGTATATGATACCGATCCTATACAAGCACTGTCTGTAAGAAAAAAAGTTATGAAAGAATATGCAGATAGCAACAAATACATTGCCGGAGCACACCTTTTAAATTGCGGTATAGGTAAATTACAAAAAGATAAATCGGGTGAATACAAATTTATTTTTGTTAAATAATAACTTTCAAATACATTTTCTTGACATTAGAGTTGCTCTAACTGGTACAATATAGAAGATTAGATGATTAGAAGATTGGAGGATTTTTTATGAACAGAAGACAGTTTCTAAAATCTGCTCTTTTTACTACGATAGGTGCAGTTGTGTTATCTGCATGTAAAAAAGTTACTGCAGAAACAAAAAAAGTTATAGGAAAAGTTTACACAAAAAAATTTAAAAATCTTGATATTTCCGCTATAGGATTCGGTCTTATGCGTCTTCCTTTGAAATTTACGGAACCCGATGTTTCAGAAACTCAAAGAATGGTAGATTATGCAATGGAACATGGTATTAATTATTATGATACTGCATGGTTTTATCATGGCGGGAAATCGGAACTTACCGCAGGGAAAGTATTAAAAAAATATCCCAGAAACAGTTATTATTTGGCAGATAAACTTCCTTTAAGGCTTCTTGATAATAAAGAACAAGTTTTACAATTTTTTAGTGAACAGTTAAGAAGATGTCAGGTAGATTATTTTGATTTTTATCTTGCACACAATATAAATAAAAGTGAATGGGAAACATTAAAAAAGTGTAATGTATATGAACAGCTTTTACAAAAGAAAAAAGAAGGAAAAATAAAATATTTAGGATTTTCTATTCATGATACACCGGAACTTTTGGAAGAGGTTATCAATACATACAAATGGGATTTTGTTCAATTGCCGATAAATCTTATAGACTGGGAAAAAACAGATAATACCGGTTGGTATGGGGTTAATGCAAAAAAACAATATGAAATAGCAACAAAAGCAGGTATTCCGGTAGTTGTAATGAATCCGTTAAAAGGCGGTCAATTAGCTACACTTAGCAAAGCCGCGGTAGAATTGTTGAAAAAGGAAAATCCGGACGCTTCACCGGCATCGTGGTCATTAAGATATGTTGCATCTTTAGAAAATGTTTTTTGTGTATTAAGCGGTATGACAGAAATGGAACACATGGTAGATAATGTTAATACGTTTATAAACTTTAAACCGTTAACGGAAAAAGAAGAAAAAATTCTTTCTAATGCTATTGCGGTTTATAAATCTTCCGGAGCAATAGTATGTACATATTGTCACTATTGTATGGGTTGTCCCGTAGGAATAGATATTCCTAAAATTTTTAATATATACAATCAATATAAAGCAGACAACAAAAAAGATAATTTCATTTCCGAATACGAAAGTATTAAAGAAGAAAACAGAGCCGATAAATGTATAAGTTGCGGAATATGTAAACCGAAATGTCCACAAAAATTGGATATTCCTAAACTATTAAAAGATGTTGCAGAAGAATATAAGAAGTTAAAAAAATAACTACTAATTTACAGTTTATTATAGAAACTTGCAAAATGAATTTTTGCATTTATAAATAATTGAGATTTGAAAATTTATCGAACTCTTTTTTGATATTTGGATTGATAATAGTCAACTATTCTTTGGTCAAGATCTTTTTGTTTTGACCCACTATACACCTCACCATAAAGTCCATAATTCCCTATTTCCGGTTCGTTACCATACCTGCCGGTAACAGATCTCATACTAATCCAATATCTTTTATGATAAGGAGTTCTATTTACTGTTGCAATTGTATCATCACTGGAATCGCCTACACAAGCATAAACAAAATTTTGATTTTCAACTCTCCAAGCCCCATCTTCGTTAATTATGGTTCCTTCTAACTGTATAGGTAACTCTCTTATATCGTTACACCAAACTCCACGTTCTATAAAATACATAGTATTTGCATCAGCAATAGTTCTTAAAATGCTAAAAGCTTCTGTAAATCTTGCTTTTTCAACATAATACTCGTAAATCGGAGCTGAAATTAAGGAAAGTATACCAACAATTACGATTGTAATAACTAATTCAACAAGAGTAAAACCCTTTTGAGTCTTTTTCATCTACCTGAAAAATTCCTTCTAAATTTAAAACTTTTGTTTTATTGTATAATAATATTTGTTTGATTTTCAAGATATTTTTAATAATATTTTATTGAATTAAAATATGGTAAAATATTAATTATAAATTCTTATTAGTAAAAAAGTAACGGGAAAATAGTATGGAAGAAGAAACATTATTTGAAGATAACACTAACCAACCATTGGCTTGGCGTTTAAGACCGAGAAATTTGGAAGAATTTGTCGGTCAACAACATTTGGTTGGTGAAGGCAAAATTTTAAGAAAACTTATAGAAAGCGACAAAATCTCTTCCATAATATTTTGGGGAAATCCCGGAATAGGTAAAACCACACTTGCAAGAATAATTGCCAACAAAACAAACTCAAAATTTATAGATTTTTCAGCTGTTACAAGCGGAATAAAAGATATTAAAGAAGTTATGGCTCAAGCTGAAAACAACAGAAAATTCGGCCAAAAAACAATAGTATTTGTAGACGAAATTCATCGTTTCAACAAAGCGCAACAAGATGCTTTTTTGCCGTTTGTAGAAAAAGGCAGCATTATTCTGATAGGCGCAACAACAGAAAACCCTTCGTTTGAAATTAATTCTGCACTTTTGTCACGTTGCAAAGTGTTTGTTTTTAAACCTATAGAAACTAAAGATTTGGTAAAACTTTTACAAAGAGCAGTTACCGACGAACGCGGTTTCGGTAAAGAAAAAGTTGTAATATCCGATGAAATGCTTAATATTATTGCCGAATTTGCTAACGGTGATGCAAGAACGGCACTTTCAACTTTGGAAATGGTAATTTTAAATGGTGATATAGATAAAAAAGGAAAAATTACCGTTACAAAAGAAACATTGGAACAATGTATTTCAAGAAAAAATTTATTATATGATAAAAACGGGGAAGAACATTACAACATAATTTCCGCATTGCATAAATCTATGCGAAATTCGGACCCTGATGCTGCAGTTTATTGGCTTGCAAGAATGTTGGAAGCAGGGGAAGATCCGTTATATATTGCCCGCAGAGTTACAAGGTTTGCAAGTGAAGATGTAGGCCTTGCAGATCCGAGAGCATTGGAAATTGCGGTAGCTGCATACCACGCTTGTCACTTTATAGGAATGCCGGAATGTACGGTACATTTAACGGAAGCCGTTGTTTATATGTCTTTAGCACCTAAATCTAACGCTATGGATACGGCATACCATCTTGCTGCCGAAGATGCAAGACAGCACCTTGCGGAACCTGTTCCTTTGGTAATAAGAAACGCGCCGACAAAACTTATGAGAGAATTAAATTACGGTAAAGGTTATCAGTATGCGCACGATACTAAAGATAAACTTACAAATATGCAGTGCCTGCCGGACTCTTTAAAAGATAAAACTTATTATTATCCGACGGAACAAGGTTTGGAATCCAAATATAAAGAAAGATTGAAACAAATCAAAGAGTGGAAAAAGAAACATAAGTAGCCTAATGATACTAAACACCGGTGGAAGAACCGATACCGTTCAATATTATTCCAAATGGCTTTTAAACAGATTTAAACAAGGTTTTGTTTATACTCGTAACCCGATGTTTCCGAATAAAGTTACAAAATATGAACTTAATCCAAACAAAATAGATTGTGTAATTTTTTGTTCTAAAAATTATGAACCTGTTTTAAAAAGATTGCACGAAATTACAGACAAGTTTAACACATATTTCCATTATACAATTACAGCTTACGGCAAAGATATTGAACCTAATGTTCCGTCAATAGATGAAAGTATAAATACATTATTAAAACTCGAACAAATTGTTGGCAGTAAACGAATTGCCTGGCGATATGATCCTGTTTTAATAACGCAAAAATATACAATAGAGCATCATTTAAAAACATTTGAATATATGGCAAAACAACTTGCAGGTCACATTGACCGCTGTATTTTCAGTTTTGTGGAAATGTATAAAAAGTTGCAATTAAATATGCCTGAAATTATTTTGTTTACGGAAGAAGACAGAAACAAAATAGCAAAGGGGTTGGGAACAACCGCAAAAAAATATAACATTGTTATACAAACTTGCGGAACAAACGACACTTATGAAGAGTACGGAATACATAAAAGCGGATGTATGACCTTAGATATATTATCAAAAGCAAACGGAATAGAATTTAAAACTCTTAAACATAAAGGTATGCGAAAAGGGTGCCATTGTATAGAATCAAGAGATATAGGCACTTACGACACTTGCCCTAACGGTTGTAAATATTGTTATGCAAACTCATCACCGCAAAAAGCACTTGAAAGATTTAAACAATACGACGAAAATTCTCCTATACTTTGCGATACATTAAAAGAAATAGATATTATTCAACAAGGAAATCAACAATCTTTCCTTAAAAAAGACGACAATTTAGAATTGTTTTAATCTGTTTTCAACTGTCGTTTCCTTGCATCCATTCTTCTATGCATCCAGTAACGCTTTCTCTACACCACGAGCCAACTGATCTGCACAAGATGTTCCCTTCCCGTCACAATCATTACCTTTTAACAAATCTATAACTCTTTGTGCACTTGTTCCTTCAAGTACTTTGCTTAGTGCAACTGTATTTCCCGGACATCCGCCCAAAAATTTGATATTGTAAATGTTCCCCTTATCTAACGAAAAAGAAATTTGCATTGCACATATTCCATGAGTGCCTATAGTATAAGTTTTCATGTTTTTCCCCTGATAATAATTTATGTTATTCTATCAAATTGAATTTTTATAAATCAAAAATTTGACTACATTGGCTCTAATTTTTATAATATAACCTATATTTATATTAAGGAGTATAAGTTATGATAAAAAGAATGTTTGTCAGTTTGTTAACTGTCTTATTTTTTGCGTGCGGAACAGTTGTTGCAGCAGACACAAAAGATGATTTGTTAACTACAAAAGAAAAAGATATTGTTTCTATCTCTCAATATACTGCTACAGGTGACTTACAAAATTTAAGAAAAGCCGTAGACAAAAGTTTAGGTGACGGTTTAACCGTAAACGAAATAAAAGAAATTATGGTTCAACTTTATGCTTATTGCGGTTTTCCGAGAAGTTTAAATGCTCTTGAAGTTTTGCTTCAAGCAACAAAAGACGGTTCTTTCATTGAAGGTAAAGCAGGAAAGCCGTTATCCAAAAAAGAAGATAAAAATAAAGTCGGAACAAAAATTCAAACAGAACTTGTCGGTAGTCCCGTTAAAGGCGAATTATTTGAGTTTGCACCTGCAATAGACGAATACCTAAAAGAACATTTGTTCGGTGACATATTTTCAAGAGGCATTTTATCTTATCAAGAAAGAGAAATCGCAACAATCGCGGCATTAGCATCTATAGAAGGTCTTCAATCACAACTTAATTCACATCTCCAAATAGGGAAAAATACAGGTTTAACCGACGGAAAAATAACACAAATTCTTGTAATGATATCCAAGCCGCATGCGGAAGTTTTACCTATCGGTGAAAAAAATGATGCTTATGCAAAATATTTTGTAGGTCAAAGTTATTTGAATCCGTTAACAAATGAACCTGTTCATACCGCAAATGTAACATTTGAACCTAAATGCAGAAACAATTGGCACATACATCATAAAGGTGGACAAATTCTTTTAGTTACCGGAGGCAGAGGATATTATCAGGAAGCAGGAAAACCTGCACAGGAACTAAAAAAAGGTGATGTTGTAAACATTCCTGCGGAAACAAAACATTGGCACGGAGCAGCAAAAGACAGTTGGTTCAGCCATATAGCAATAGAAGTTCCGTCTGAAGGCGGTTCAACCGAATGGTTGGAAGAAGTTACCGATGAAGAATACGAAAAATTGCCCGAACGACAGAAGATTGGAAGATTAGAAGAACATTGTGAAGCAGGGGAAATTTTTCCCCTGCTTTTTTATTTT
>JAEEGL014580607.1_pt1 | contig 15911 bp, 13 predicted proteins | sample 9134231 | NCBI WGS metagenome assembly JAEEGL01 (sample SAMN16246548, study PRJNA631951) | gut metagenome | biome: gut microbiome; feature: rumen; material: fiber-attached | host: Bos | place: Iran: Karaj | collected 2018-10 | reverse complement strand
GCCCTTCTTGATGCCTCTGTCGAGAAGCATATTAGCTACACGGTTAGCCTTCTCTTCGAAGACCTGCCATGTGATCTGTCTTCTGTAAACGTGAGTCTTTGTTGACTGTACAAGATCGTATTCCTTGAAAGAGTACTTTCTCGTGTCTTCCATTGTGGGATTAAGCTCGATAAGAGCTACTTCATCGCCGTGCTCTGCGGCATTTCTCTTAAGTAAATCGGTTACAGGCATTTTATGTCCTCCGCCCCCTGTTTTTCAACTTTCTAATAATACACCCCCTCACAAATCGCGTCAAAAAAGGACTGCCTTGCGACAGTCCTTTTATAATCCTGTTTGTTTCTATTAAGCGAACGTATTTCGAGCGGACTTACGCAGACGCGAAGCGGCGAGTACGTAGCGAGAATACTTCGCTTAATAGTTATCAGCGTGTACTTCGAAGAAGCTCTTAGGATGTGCACATACGGGGCAAGCCTCGGGTGCCTTTGTGCCTACTACGATGTGACCGCAGTTTCTGCACTCCCATACCTTAACTTCGCTCTTCTCGAATACCTGCTTCATCTCAACGTTGTTGAGGAGTGCACGGTATCTTTCCTCGTGCTGCTTTTCGATAGCGGCTACCATACGGAACTTGGCTGCAAGTGCGGGGAAGCCCTCCTCCTCAGCTGTCTTAGCGAAGCCCTCGTACATGTCTGTCCACTCGTAGTTCTCGCCGTCAGCAGCTGCTGCGAGGTTCTCCGCAGTGTCACCGATACCGTTGAGTTCCTTGAACCAGATCTTAGCGTGCTCCTTCTCGTTCTCAGCTGTCTGGAGGAAGATTGCAGCGATCTGCTCGAATCCGTCCTTCTTAGCCTTGGAAGCAAAATAAGTGTACTTGTTTCTTGCCTGGCTCTCACCTGCGAAAGCTGCCTGCAGATTCTTCTCGGTCTGTGTACCTTCATACTTGTTTGACATGTTCTTGTTCTCCTTATTACATTAATTTTGAGTACTGTATCATGAAGCGGAAGAAAGGTTCTTCTTCTCGTATTCATCAAGACTGACGGGACGTGCGAAATAATATCCCTGGAAATAATCGCAGCCCATCTTAGCAAGGAAGTCTACCTGCTCCACGGTCTCGACACCCTCTGCGATAACCGGGACATCGAGGCTCTTTGCCAAATCGATTATGAGCGACATGATCTTCTTGGTCCTGTCATCCTGAGCCGTATCCTTAAGGAAGATCATATCGAGCTTGAGCACGTCGACAGGCATGTCCTTGAGCATGTTAAGCGATGAGTAACCGCTTCCGAAGTCGTCCATCTCGACGATGAATCCGGCTTCTCTTAACTTGTCTATAGTCTTAAGCTTCTCATCGATATCATCCATCATGATGGACTCGGTGATCTCAAGTCTTAAGCGCTTCCTGTCTAATTCGTACTTATCAGCAAGACCGATGATAACTTCGGGTACATCGATCATGTAGAAGTCCTTGGGAGAGATGTTGACCGACAGATACAGATCGTCACGTCCCTCGAAAGACCATCTTCTTAATATCCTGCATGCGCACTCCCAGATATACTGGTCGATCTTCGCGATCCTGCCGTTCTTCTCAAGAATAGACAAGAACCTTCCGGGAGGCATGAAGCCTTCATCAGGATGGATCCATCTAACGAGAACCTCGGCACCGACGACCTGGCCGTCGCGGTCAACCTGAGCCTGAAGATAAGGAACGATCTGTCCTGTAAGGATAGCGTTGTCGAGCTGCTCTGTGATCTTCTGATCCCACAGCATTGCATCTCTCGAGTCTTCCTCATAGTAAGCAACTTTAAGATCAGCATCGTGCTTGACCCCCGCGATAGCGATAAACGCACGGTCGAACATCGCGGATACAGGCATATTCTTATCCTCTACCTTATACGCACCTACATGCATGATGATGGGGATAACAAGATTCCTGCCGACATTCGGTACTTCCTTCATAGCAGCGACAAAAGTCTCTTCATTATAGCTATCAACCTCGACCAGGCAGCCGAACTTGTCGGAGCCTAATCTTCCGTAACGGGTCGTGGCAGATACGGCCTTCTCCTTAAGAAGATCCGCGATCCTGATAAGAAGCTTATCGGCAAACTCTCTTCCGTATCTGTCATTAACAAGCTTGAACTCCTTGATATCAGATGCGATTACATAGAACTCCTTGTCAGGATTCTCCGTAAGTACTTCTCTGATGGAATCATAGAGACGGTCGGTGTTATAGATGCCTGTAAGCTTATCGTGAGTCGCAAGGAACCTATTGATATTCTCTCTCTTGGTTCTCTCTGTTGTATCAGTGATCTTGGCAAAGGAACCTATAAGCTTGCCCTGCAGATCGTGGAGCTTATGGAACTCTATGTCGTAGATGTATTCCTCTCCGTCCTCCATCTTGGTGCAGGTAAGCATCTTGGAACTGTAGTTGGCGGAATCTTCCCTGTCCTCACCTGTAAGGGAGAGAAGCTTCTCGAAGCCGGACTTCGTCTCATTAAGACCCATGCCAAGCTGGAAAGTAGCCGCCGGATTGGCATAAATACAATCTCTGTTCTCATCAAAGAAAAGGATACCGTCCGAGATTGTGGAAAGTACCGTCTTCTTCATCTCATCCATGAGAATGGACGGTACATACTCCATAGCATAGATATAGATGAACAGTCCGCACGCACAGATTCCGATGATCGACTGGTCAACAAGACCGTTCGTGAATACATGGAAAGACTCCCAGATAGAAGTCAGGATGCATGCGATAAGGATTACCACATATCTGTCTCTGTAAAGCTTGGAAGACTTAAAGCTCTTAACAGTCAGAACAACGACCGGTACGGCCAACAGGAGTGCCGATAATATGAGATGGATCTTGTGATACCAAAGGGAGTGGAATATTACGTCAACATCTCCGGCCGTCTCAACAAGCTCCAATGAGAATACATGACCGAATATATAATTCATGGCGATACTTATCGCATCCACAGCGACCGCGCCCAACATTATGTTGCTCACCAGTGACTTGCGTGAACCGTAATTACAGAACTTGACTGCGAACTCTGCAAAATAATACAGAAGTACCGAAGTACTTATGAAGTATACAGTGAAGCAGAATTTACAGATCTCGAGATCATCGCTTGAGGCGATAACGATATTGGTAACAATGGGGACCAGAAGCCAAAAAAGACAATGCTCAACATAGGGAGCGATCTCCTTGTCGCTCCTGTGTGTACGGACGAGACAAACGACCGTCACGATAGCGAGCAGAGCTACTGTCACCACAAACCAAAGCATACTATGATTTTAACATGGTAAAAGATTCTATACACCTTGCTAAATATTAATAAACAATAAACAAAAACAATAAAAAGGCGGGTTTCCCCGCCTTTATATCCCTTATCCCTTATGCCATTTCTTACTGTTCTTCATCATCCCTGTATTCGAGTATATCTCCCGGCTGACAATCAAGAGCCTTGCATATATCGTTCAATGTCGAGAATCTCACTGCCTTGGCTTTCTGATTCTTAAGTATCGACAGATTCGCTGGCGTGATACCGATCTTCTGCGCCAGGTCTCCAGAGGAGATCTTACGCTTGGCCATCATTACATCAAGATTAACAATGATCATTATTCTCTCCTCCCTTCATCAGATAGTAAGATCCATCTCTTCCTTCATGGCGATAGCCTTGTCAAAGACTACTTTAACACATAAGACAATGAGAGCCATGAACAATGCTGTGACTGTAAGGAAGCTTGATCCGATCCATACGATCGTACCGCCTGCACAGACTGCACCGATTCCGATAAGCGCTGCTGCAATGATATTCATAAGCTTGGTATTTGCTCTGTCGAACACGATGTCCTTGCTCATGTTGGTAAGAAGCTTGAAGATGCTTACAAGTATCACATAAGCTCCGACTGTCCCAAGGTACCATACTAATGTCATGATAAGCTTCGGCATATCTCCCGACTTCTCTGCATAAGCGTAGGTAACGTACTTCGCGATCGGCACTCCGAATATATCTCCTACCACTACCATCGCGATGAATAAGACCGTCGCTATCTTCGACCACCTTATGATCCCGTCGTTATATCTCATATCCCTGACCTCCTCAAAAAAATAAATTGAGCATGCTCTTATGACATCATAATAGCACGCTCAATATTGTTTTGCAAGAACTATTTATCGTTTTACGATATATTTTTATTTTGCAGCAAAAAATGTACCGATATCATCCTGGTCGAGGATCTGCTCCAATACCTGAGGCTGCGATCCTGCAGCGATAACACCGTTGATACCCTTGGCAGTTACCATCTGCATTGCAGTAGTCTTCGTGTACATGCCGCCTGTGCCGAGCTTGCTTCCCGCACCCTTGGAGAATCCGAGCATCTCGTCCGTTATCTCTTCTACATAAGAGATACGCTTGGCATTCTCGTCCTCTCTGGGGTTGCCGGTATAAAGTCCGTCGATATCAGACAGGATAATAAGAAGATCTGCATTAGTAAGGATTGCAACGTCAGCTGACAGCGTATCGTTATCGCCGAACGTACCGTTGTGCCAGATCTCGTTCGTGGACACCGTATCGTTCTCGTTGATAACGGGGATCAGGTGTCTCTCAAGCATAGCCTCGATAGTGTTCGTTATGTTGTGACGCTGAAGCTTGTCAGCGATACCGTCTTTGGTAAGAAGGATCTGTCCGCATACATAAGAGTACTCGGCAAAGGATCTTGTGTAGGCATTCATGAGCTCGCACTGTCCTACGGCTGCGATAGCCTGCTTCTGAGGGATGTCGTCCGGCTTCTCCGGGAGATTCAGGCTTCCGATACCGACTCCGATAGCACCGGATGTAACGAGGATGACCTCGCGTCCGCTGTTCCAGAGGTCAGCAATGCCGCGGCACAGCTTGTCGATGTTGCCGTGATTCATCTTGCCGTTCTCGTAAGTGATGGTAGAAGTTCCTACCTTGACCACTATTCTTTTCGCGAAGTTCACTGCATAACGTGAACCGCCGTTGTCCTCAACCTGCATAACGCGGGCTCCTTCCTGTTAATACGGGCGGCCCGATCCTTTCAAGCCGCCCGTTAAGAATATACTCAAATACTCCAAAATACAAGTTATGCAGAAGCCTTAACCGTATTCCAGATCTCCGTGTATCTCTCCTCGTACTCGGAAGAAGAATAATATACCTCGAGTGTGGAGAAGATCTCCTCTGTAGGATAGTAGTAAACGTTGCCTGCAACTTCAGGATCGAGCATAGCCTTTGCAGCTACGTTAGGTGTGGAGTAGCCTACGTACTCGCAGTTCTCGAGAGCGATGTCAGGCTCGTACATGAAGTTGATGAAGTCGTGTGCACCCTCGTAGTTAACAGCGTTGGAAGGAACGCACATCATGTCTACGGACCAGTTGGAACCCTCGGGAAGAACGAATCTCAAGTCGATATCGTCGTTGCCGCCGAGCTCAGCGATTCTGTCGAGCATTACGATGTGGTCTCCGGACCAAGCTACGGAAGCAGCCATCTCGCCTGAAGCCATCTTGTCCTTGAGGTTATCTACGCCATATGTAGGGTTGATGTTTGTCTTCTGGTCGATAAGAAGCTGCATCGCCTCTGCAAGCTCTTCCTCATCCATGGAGTTGATGGAGTAGCCGAGGTAGTTAAGAGCAACGCCGATGGACTCTCTCATGGAATCGTACATGCCGATGTCACCTGCATTAGCCTCGTCGAAAAGCACACTCCAGATAACCGCAGGATCCGTTGTACCCTCGGGAAGGTCGATCCTGTTAGCATCGTATACGAGACCTACTGTGCAGTACAGATAAGGGATAGCGTAGTCGAGAACCTCATCTGAAAGCTCTCTGTCCTGGGAGTAAGTCATGTCGTTGAACATGGGATCCATGTTTGCTGTTACGTTGGGAAGAAGTGACCAGTCAAGAGGCTGGATCCTCTCCTCGTTGATGAGTCTGCAGACCATGTACTCGGAAGGAACGATAACATCGTATGTGTTATCGAGGTTAGGATACATAGTCTCGTTTGTCTCGAATGTTCTGTAGATGACTCTGTACTGAGGATAAGCTGCCTCGAACTTGGCGATCGTGTCCTCTGCGATGTACTCACCCCAGTTGTAGATGATCAGCTCCTGTCTGCTGTCGCAGGCAGTAAGCATTGATACTGCAAGAAGTGATGCACAGCAGGCAGCACTTACAAATCTCTTTAAGCTCTTCATTTCTTCATTCCTCCGTTTTTATCTTTTGCTCCCTTGATGCGGGAGAAATTGGATGCGATCAGAAGCAGGAATACTGCTACGAACAGGATAGTAGTCAACGCATTCATCTTCGGGTTGACACCGAACTTCGCCATGGAGTAGATCTTCATAGGCAGAGTCTGCACCGTAGAATTAACGTTGAAGTTACTGATGAGATAGTCATCTACCGAGAGAGTAAATGTCAGCATCAAAGCAGACAGGATACCGGGCATGATCTCAGGGATGATGACAAGTCTTAATGTCTGGAACCTTGTGGCGCCGAGGTCCATCGCAGCCTCCGACAGATTCTTGTCGAGCTGGCGGATCTTAGGGTCGATCGACAGTATCGCGAACGGTACGCAGAAAGCTATATGCGCACAGATCAAAGTGAACTCACCCTTCTGCACTCCGAGGAAGGAGAACAGGAGCATGAATGAGATACCGATAACGAGCTCAGGCATGACATTCGGAATATAAGTTACGTTCATAAGAAGGTTCTGGAACTTCTTGGGAAGGTATACCATTCCGAGGCAGCTGACAGCTCCGAAGATCGTGGATACGACCGAAGCGATAGCTGCGATCTTCAGCGTCTCGAGCAAAGACTCGAGGAGCTCTCCTCCGTCACTTCCCGAGAACAGGCTCGTGTAGTTATTGAGCGTGAATCCGCCCCAGATAAATGACTTCGGTACGCTGTTGAATGAATAGAAGATCAACAGTGCGATAGGCAGATAAAGAAATACTATTATCAGACCGATATAGACATCGGGTACAAGCTTACGTAAGAATCTCACAATACCATACCTCCGCTTCCGGACGCTTCCTTGTCCTGATTACGAAGCAGTCTCATCGTGATGAGAACGAATATGAGCAGGATCAAGGACAGAACGTTACCTGCCTGCTGGAACGTCGGGCTCTCATTAAGGATGAACGACTGTACCGTATTACCGATAGTCGTCTTGGATCCCTCGGTGATGATATCGGGTATCATGTAGAACGTCATTGAAGGCATGAATACCATCTGGACGCCGGAGATAACGCCGGGAAGTGACAGAGGGAAGATTACCTTCAAGAATGTCTGCACACGGTTAGCGCCGAGGTCTGATGCAGCCTGTCCGAGGCTCTCGTCGATCTTAACGAGTACCGAGTAGATAGGCAGCAGCATGAACGGCAGGAAGTCGTTAACAAGAACGAACTTCGTTATGATATCGCTCCATACGGGGTCCTTAAGGAACAGGATGGGCTCAGTTCTCCCGCAGACATTGATAAGGAATGTATTAAGGATTCCCGTCTGTGAGAAGAATGCTCTCCACGCATATGTACGAAGCATCGTGTTCATCCATGTAGGAAGTACGAACAGGAGCAGGAGCTTGCTTGAAGTCTTGTGCAGTCTCTTCGATCTTGCCTGCAGGATATATGCGAGAGGATAGCCTAATACAAGGCAGCCGATCGTCGTCCACAAAGCGTAATCAAGGCTTCGAAGGAACACGGAGAAGTACTCCTGCAGCGTAAGCCTTACGCCGTAGAACTCAGCCGTAACTGTCTTGTTCTCGAACAATGTCTTAAAGCCGTCGAGGTTGAACTCGTATCCGCCGGAAGTCTTCGCGAAGAAAGCTCTGAAGAGGATCAGCACGAGCGGAAGGATAGTAAAGATAACTACCCATGCGATGTAAGGATAAGACAGAAGCTTCATGTTCATGGTAAGGCCGAGCGCACCGTAGATGGATGCCGCGATACCGAGGAACAGGACTACGCACAGGATGTTTCCCACAAGGGACTGAACTACATACAGGCGCTGCGGTGTCATGTTGTTTGCCGCGATGAGCTCGGGCGTAACGAACTTATTCAGAGTGATAACGTGAAGCGCAAGTCTCACTGCGAAAAGGATCATTACAGAAAGGCAGCCGAGACGCTTAGTTTTGCGCGTGTCCGAGTAAAGCTGGAAGCCGAGGGACAGCGTGAGAGCTGCTACCGCGACTACGATGGTAAGCGTAAACATAAGTCCGCCGAAGCCTCTGAAGTCGAGGTCGACAGTACTGTCACGGAGCTGCACGTATACACGGGGGTTCATGATCATTGAGAACAATGAGAAGATCCTCTCCCTCTTGTACTGGACGAACAGCTCGAACATGGGAATGAACACCGACACGAATGAAAGTGTCGCTGCTATACACATGACGATGCCGTGAAGAGGCATCAGCTTAAATCTTGATCTGATATCGCTCATGCCTTCTCCTCTGTAATCTCGTCATCCTTAACTCCCCTTACGCCGTAGCTGCCGGGCAAAGGTGAGAAACGTGACTTTCTCATGATCTGAATGTCATCAGGATCTACTGTGAGGCCAACTCTCTTGCCTACTTCAACGGGATCGACATCCTGGATCATCCACTCGATCCCCGTGTCGCCCTTAACGATGATCTCGTAGTGAACACCCTTGAATACGATGCTCTCTACAGTACCGTTAACGTATGCATCATCCTCTTCCTTGATGTAGATATCCTCAGGACGGATAACGACATCAACATCGTTTACCGCACCCTCCTTCATCTCAGGGAAAAGAGGATCGACACAAGCGAACTTCTTACCTGCGAATGTAACTTCGCAGTCCTTAGTCATAGTGCCGGGAATGATGTTGGACTCGCCTATGAAGTCTGCTACATAAGCATTCTTAGGCTCGTTGTAGATATCGATAGGTGTACCGATCTGCTGGATGACGCCGTCCTTCATAACGATGATCGTATCGGACATCGTGAGGGCCTCTTCCTGATCGTGTGTAACGTATACGAATGTGATGCCGAGTTCTCTTTGCATCTGCTTGAGCTCGATCTGCATCTCTTTTCTCATCTTAAGATCGAGAGCTCCGAGAGGCTCGTCGAGAAGGAGAACGCGGGGCTTTAAGATGATAGCTCTCGCGATGGCAACTCTCTGCATCTGTCCGCCGGAGAGCTGGTCGATATAACGGTTGCCGTAGCCCTCGAGACCTACTGTACGGAGAGCCTTGTTAACGCGCTCCTCAACTTCCTTAGCGGGAACCTTCTTCAGGTGAAGGCCGAATGCAACGTTGTCGAATACATTAAGGTGCGGGAACAGAGCATATCTTTGGAATACCGTGTTGATGTGTCTTTTGTGTGCAGGCACTTTAAGAAGATCGGAACCTTCGAAGTTAACGATACCGGAATCTGCTGTCTCGAAGCCTGCGATGATCCTGAGTGTCGTTGACTTACCACAGCCCGAAGGACCGAGCAGCGTGATAAACTCGTTATTTCTGATAAAGAATGTAATATCGTGAAGGACCTGGTTGCCGTCGTAGCTCTTGTTAACGTCCTTGAGCTCGATGATATGCTCCATGCCCTTGTCGTCCGGCAGAAGCTGTCCTGCCAAAACCTTCTTCTCTGTGTTATCGCTCATGCTCTTCCTCCATCAGAAACTCGGCGGGGTGGAGATCCAGAGGATCTTCGCCGTTTTCTTGCCTTCATTCGAGATATAGTGAGGCTTCTCGGGCTTGATAAGAAAACTCTCGCCCTTCTTCGCCTTGTAATTATTCTTACCGATGTGGATAGTAACCTGTCCGTCGAGGACGTAACCTATCTCCTCGCCTTCGTGCGGGTTATCGGGATATGTCTTACCGTCGGGCTCGATCGTCACGAGGATGGGCTCCATCTCGTTCTTCTGAGCATTCGGGATGAGCCAGCATGTCGTGTTCATGAGCTCGGCATCCTCTTTCACAGCGTAATCATCCCCGCCGAAAACAACCTTCTCCTGCTCCTCGTCTGCAAAGAAATCTGCAAGGTTCGTGCCGAGGGCCTCGAGTATGTCCTTGAGGGTTGCAATGGAAGGTGATGTGTTGTCGTTCTCGAGCATGGAGATAAAGCCCTTGGACAGTTCACATCTGTCACCGAGCTCCTCCTGCGTGAGGTTGTTCTGCTGTCGTAAAAACTTAATCTTCTGACCGATCTCCATTCCAGCTCCTCTTAACTTAAAGTTTACTTATATTAAACTCGCGAAACGGAATGGATTATATATTATATTGAACCGGGTGTAAAGTATTTCTTAACTCAATTTTCTTTGTTTTTTACCTTGGTGGAAACAAGCAGTCCCGCTGCCAGAAGAACGGTGATTATTCCGGAGAAGATAAGACAGTTCCTGAATGAATTATCGACGAACCTGAATATGATCGTATGCTCGCCTGCATCTACCCCGTTTACGATCATGTCGGAGTAATTACCGCAGTCCGTAATGGGCATTTCCTGACCGTCGACAGTCGCGACGAATGCACTGTCGTGTATGTAATTAACAGTGACGCTTCCGCCCTCGAAGTCAGATGGAGTAGTTACCTCAAGATAATTAACATGAACATCGAGCTGAACTTCGCCGAACTCTTCATTGTTATCGGAATAATATGCGCGGGGCTCAGCTTCAGCGTCGTAGAAGATGACTCTGTTATCATCCTCCTTCCATCTTACGATACCGTAAGGAGCAAGACGGCTCTCGACATAATCGGCATTCTCAGGCATGGTCACATAGAGTGATACCGCACGGTCTCTCATCTGCTCTACCATGCCGTCATATACTACAGCGATATTGCCTCCGACATCATCGACCCAGGCAAGCATATCGCCGTTGGCCTCATACAACTCCCTGTTATTCAGGATCTCATATCCGCTTATGTTCTCGAAGCCGAAGTACGTAGCAAAGTTATTCGACAACAATGCAGTAGTATCAAATGCGATCCTTCTCTGGTCAGGATTACCATTCTCATCAACTTTGTTCACTCCGAAGTAATCCGGGTGATCGAGCACAGTTACAAATCTCTTGTCTTGAAGATCATCAGCCCATGGCTCTTCATAAGGAACCGGACTGTTCGTATATACGCCGAAGAATCTTACGGGAAGTATCATGTAGACTGCCGTAAGATTGATGCACTGTACTGCTACAAGAACAACGGGAAGAAGCTTATTGCCTTTCTTACTTACTATGTAAGAACTTAAAGCGACACTCGCGAACATGATCAGGAAGAACAGGAAGAACTGCATTACCTTGAACGGGAATCTGAACCTGTTAAGTATCGGGATCAGGAATACTAACCTGTTAAACCAGCTTGTCCCTCCCCAGAACAGAGCAATCAGAGCAGGCGGTATCATGGCCAGCATCTGCTTACGGTTAGATGCAGTATATAAGCTGTTCTTCTTATCCCTTCCGAATAACAGATGAACCATACCGAGCAGTGCCGCGATGAATAATATATAACCGATGTGCGACATATTCTTAAGTATCGCTATGATGCATACGATACTTGCAACTTCAACGCCGTCAATAACCTCGATGCCGGTAACATCAAACTGGAACAGCGGATAGATCATACCCGTCAGTAAATCTTTAAGAGGATATGTGTATTCGGAGAAAGTCTCCCACCCGAACTCAGATGATCTGTCAACAGAAGCCGTCATCATCTCATACATCGGAGCAAGAAGAGGCAGACTCCACAACAGTATCAGAAGACCGCTCAAGAAATACTTTAAAGTAAACTTCCCAAACGCCTTAAGTCTGTCCCCCTTACCGGTGATAAAGAGTACATAGCATACCGCGAACAGGTAATCGAAGATGATCGCATAAACAAAGTACTGCGGATGACCGCCGTAAAACATGAAGACCTTGGGGATCGCCGCGAGTATCAGAGCCTTGATCCCGTCATTGTCCATCAGGTATCCCGTAGACAGAACTATCCACGGCAGACATCCTGTAAGAATGATAGTGATCATCCAGTTACTGCCGCAGTAAATCGAGAACGAATTAAAGCTCCATGCTATCGCGCCTATGATCGATACTGCACTCTTAACACTAAATCTCTTCTGCAAGAGAAGCAGCATACCGACAGCACCCAGAACAAGATAGATAGCAGCCGTAAAATCCAGTACTCCGCCTATATGCCCGAGAAGCAGTTCACTTAAAGCTCCTGCAATATAAACGAATATATTCAGCTGTCCGGTCTGACCTTTATCAAGGTATCTCATTCCGCCGAACTGGTGGAAATTATAGTAAGGGAACTCTCCCTGTAATACAGATCTTAATGAATAGTTGTACTGGCAGATATAAGCATCGCAGTTATCATCCTGAAGGAAGAAATACGGCTGCCTTATCTCCATCGCGATAAGCATAACCGCACACAGCAGAATAGTTACGGCTATGTCAACAAGCAGCTTATGCTTATCAAGGAAAGATCTCATCTTATCAGGTCGCTCTTATAATCAGAGAAATCCAGCGTAGCAAAATAATCACTCAGCGTCTCAGCTCGTCTTATGAGCTTGACCGAACCGTCAGTCTGAAGCAGAAGTTCAGCAGATCTTAATCTGCCGTTGTAGTTATAACCCATCGCAGATCCGTGCGCTCCAGTATCGTGGATGACAATGTAATCACCCATGTCGATCTTAGGAAGCTCTCTGTCTACCGCGAACTTATCATTATTCTCACAAAGTGAACCCGTGACATCATACTTATGATCGCAGGGAGCGTTCTCCTTGCCGAGCACCGTGATGTGGTGGTAAGCACCGTACATGGCAGGTCTCATGAGGTTTGCTGCACATGCATCAACACCGATGTACTCCTTGTAAATATGCTTCTCGTGGATAGCCTTCGTAACAAGCTGACCGTAAGGCGCGAGCATGAATCTTCCCATCTCTGTGTAGATAGCGATATCGTCTCTGCCCTCGGGTACAAGGATCTCCTCATACTTCTTTCTTACTCCCTCGCCTATAACCTTGATGTCATTGGCAGTCTGGTCAGGTCTGTACGCGACACCGACACCGCCTGAAAGATTTACGAAAGCAAACTTGATGCCGACTTCCTTCTCGATCTTCAGGACGAGCTTAAACAGGTCGCCTGCAAGCATCGGGTAGTAATCGTTTGTAAGCGTGTTGCTTATGATGAAAGCGTGGATACCGAACTTCTTTACACCACGCGCCTTGAGCATGGCATACGCCTCGAAAAGCTGGGCTTCGGTCATGCCGTACTTCGCGTCGCCGGGATTATCCATAATGCCGTTGCTCATTGTAACGACGCCTCCCGGATTGTAGCGGCAGGACATAACCTCGGGATACTTGTCACCGATGATGCCGTCAAGGAACTCGATGTGTGTAATGTCATCAAGATTGATGATAGCTCCCATGTCATATGCGAGCTTATACTCCTCTGCAGGTGTATCGTTCGAAGAGAACATGATATGATCACCGTCTGCCTTTACTGCGCCTGAAAGAACAAGCTCAGCTTCGCTCGAACAGTCGAATCCGATATCGTAGTCCTTAAGGACACTCATTATATAAGGATTAGGTGTAGCCTTTACCGCGAAGTACTCACGGAATCCCTTGTTCCATGAGAATGCTTCCTTAACTGCCTCGGCATTCTTTCTTATGCCTGCCTCATCGTAGATGTGGAAAGGTGTCGGATAAGTCTTAACGATCTCCTCGATCTGTTCTTTGGTTACAAACGGTTTCTTTTCCATGCGTCATTACTTCCTATTAAACAATGCTAGGATAATAACACAAACCGTCCTATCAATAAACTATTAATAAGATAGGCAATTATTTAACTACTATGCGGTTCTTTCCAGTGCCCTTCGCTTCATAAAGAGCATCATCTGCGCGGCTGCAGAATACGTCAACATGTTCTCCTGCGATCGCGGTCGTTACACCGATGGAAACCGTATGCGCACCCGACACTTCGAATACCTCTCCAGCGAAAGCAAGTCTTAAGGTCTCGGCAAGATTCTTCACTTCTTCCGGATCGAAAGAAGGAACGAGGATCATAAACTCCTCTCCTCCCCATCTTCCGATGCTTATGTCAGAAGACGCCTCCGCACACTTCTCCCTCATTATCTCGGAGATCTTTCTTAATACGACATCGCCTTCATGATGTCCGTACGTATCATTAACCTTCTTAAAGTCATCGATATCGAGCATGATGAGAGAAGGAGCTTTCACTCCGGACGGCGATTCCGAATACTTCTTATTTGCAGCAGTTATCCTGTGCTGGATCTCGGAACGGTTATAAAGCTTGGTAAGTCCGTCCGTGATCGAAGACAGCGCGAGCATCGCTACTGTCTCTTCAAGTTCCTCTGTCGCTGCCTGTACGAAGTTCGCCAGTCTGTTTACAAGAGAGGCCTGACCGTCAAGTCTGTGATCCTTGATCTTGAAGTTATGCATGCTTCCCGATATAGGTCCTTCACGAAGACCTGTAACGAGCAAAGTAACATTATGCTGATTAAGATCTGCTCCCGTTCTCATGAATTCGCCTGAAGTATAGAATCCCGAAGTCGGAGCGATATCCTGGAATGGCGATGTCTCTCTGTTAGATCCGTTGTCTCCCCAGAAAGCACGCCTTGCCGCACAGGAATACAGGAATATGGACTGAGGCTCGAACGTGGACAACCTCTCTCCTGTCTCATTAACCTGCTCGAGTATGGTCCACGGATCACCGTAAGCCATATAAGTCTCGACGCCTTCTTCTATATCAGCCGTCATAACAAGCGAACCGTCTTCAAGACAGGCAGTCGGCGCTCTTAATATATCGATACCGTTATGCTTGTACATGAAGGGGAATTCCAAAGTATGCTTAAAGAAATCATTGTCGTTCGCGATATTAAGATACTTGTAATACATATCATAAGCGGGCTTACCATCCAGTTCCTTAAGGATCGCATGATCAGCCTTCGTTATCTTGATCTTCCTTCCGAGAGGCTTCCATCCCGTTACCCACTCTGAATATACGTGGAGATTATCTCCTCCCATAAGGGTAAATACCACGGCATGATCGGAGCACTCACTGCCGCTCGAGTAGACGAATGAAGCTACCTCATTAAGATCATCCGAGAAAGATCCGCCGCCGAACATCTTTATATTCTCATCAAGTCCGCTTAAGTCCTCGCAGAACTTGGTCATCGACAGACCTCTTATCGTTACGAGCATCTCGATAGCTCTTATCCACGGGCGCTCAGACACGATCTGCTGCATCTTGCTGGAGACCATAGGCTCGGTCTCCTCAGTAAGCGGCATCTGTATAACTTCCACCTTGGAACAGGGATCATCAAAGATCGTGCATGTAACCGTAATGTGCGACTTATTAAGTCTGCCGTCCATTACGTTGCCGCTCGTAGTACATCCGACATACAGACTGTCAGGCAGCGTGAACTCGATCATACTGCAGACATGACGGATCTTCTCAGCTTCAAGACTGTCCGAGAAGACATGAAAAAGAATGGCAGATACCTTGTGATTTATCCGCCATCTGTCGATCCTGTTAAGCTCCTGCTTTAAGGATGAGTCTTCTATGTACTCGAACTGCAACTGCTTCATACTTGAGATTATATATACACAGTTTTCAAATAGTCTTTTCGAGAATGTAAATTTTTTATAAGAAAAAGGCTCCGGTCAAACCGGAGCCTTCTTAGTAGCTTTTAAGAATCCTATTGATTACTCAAGGATCTTGGAAACTGTACCAGCACCAACTGTGTGGCCACCCTCACGGATAGCGAACTTGAGGCCCTGCTCCATAGCGATAGGAGTGATGAGCTCAACAGAGATTGTTACGTGGTCACCAGGCATGCACATTTCTGTACCCTCGGGAAGGTGAGCAACACCTGTAACGTCTGTTGTTCTGAAGTAGAACTGAGGACGATATCCATCGAAGAAGGGCTT
>JAEEGL014257458.1_pt1 | contig 15911 bp, 6 predicted proteins | sample 9134231 | NCBI WGS metagenome assembly JAEEGL01 (sample SAMN16246548, study PRJNA631951) | gut metagenome | biome: gut microbiome; feature: rumen; material: fiber-attached | host: Bos | place: Iran: Karaj | collected 2018-10 | reverse complement strand
GTAAGCCCACTTGTTTTTGACTAGCTATTATGGACGTAAAAAAGATCCTCGTGTTATGATATGTTTGCGCGATATATCAATAAAGGAGGATCCATGACTTATAATAACACAGATTTATATAGTTTACTATCTCTTAATGATTGTGATATTAACAAAGATAGAACTACTTTTTCCGTAGACAAATCTGGTAATATTACTGGTTATATTTACTTAAATATTAAAAGTAGAGAATGTCCTTACTGTCATTCTCATTCTTTAAACATTCATGATAGGTTAAGGTGACAATTATAAGCCACCTTAATTTCTATATTATTGAATCAAAACCACTTAGTTTTGACAAGGGGTTCCCACTCGATTTTGACAAGAGGTTTTTCCCCCACACCCCCTTAATTTTGACTAGGGCCTTTAATAACAGAAATGAGGCGCCATAAAGCGCCTCATATTCATATTTAGTTATGTTATGCTGGAATTAATCCCTCATATTTAGCTTGTCTAGTATAAATATCTGTAGTATTTATAGCCCAAGCACCTGAATTCTCACCAGTACCTCTATTAATTACAATTTCTAAATCAACATATTGAGTAATGATTGAAGTAAATGGTAGGAATGATCCAACTTCAACATCGGCCATTTGATCTTTAGATTTGATTGTTCCATTTGTATTGTATAGTATCAATTGGTTAACCATATCTGTATGAGCAACAGCCTCATAGCCATCAGGTAAATCAACATAGAAATAGAAATATCCTGCCGGCAATGTTTGTAAATTAAATCTTAATGTATAAATCTTATATCCAGCGATATCAGTTCTACTTCCTGAATAAGTAGTTTCTGTATCGATTGCATAAGCACTTATCTGACTACTTGATACATATTCTTTTTCATTATTAGATTTAAGCTTATAAATGTTCTCAGAAATAGTTAAATATATATCAGGTAAACTAAATGAATTTTCTGCATATACAGTTACATTGAATTGAATTGTATTTGTAGTATCAATGATTGAAATATGATAATATCTAATATTTCCTTCTGATCTACCACCAGTTAAATAATCCTCAGAGAAAATTACATAAGATACGTACCAGAAGTGACCCTTTACAGGATTTCCTACATAGTTCATGTATAGAGATTGATTACTTGTTGATAATCCAGCACTAGCATCAACTCTACCAATACCAGTAATTGAACCTTCTCTCTTAGCATTATGAGTATTAACTGTATTAGATGCATATGTATGAACTAATGTTGTAGAAGCATTTGTTCCATCAAATGTATCCATATATACATTAGTCCAATATCCATTAGAATCTAATTCAACTAAATAATTAGTAATTTCTCCATCCTTATTAAATGGAATATATAGATATGTTGTATCATGATTTGTTAATAATTGTAAATCCTTAGTCTCTTGATTATTATCAGAACCATAGCCTGTTAATTTAGCTAAAGTTGTATATTGATACATTTCTGCATATTCATTTATTTCAAAACCAGGACAATAGTACTGTAAATCAGCATTACTTACTGTACCTACTGCAAAGTAGTCTTTAATTGTAGTAGCTGATGTACCATTCTTGTATTGAATACCAGTTGAAGATACTACTATATTTCTTGTTGTTGAAGTAAATGCTGTTTCATAAATAATATCAGTATCATTATATCCAACAGTTGTATCACTCTTATCAGGAACAACAACTTGTGTTGGGTAAACAACAGTTGCAGTATTACCTAAAGCGATAGCTTCTTCAAGGAATGTTAAGCCCCATAATAATGCATCTGTAGAAGCAATCTTTTCAATTACTAATTCAGGGAATTCATAATATCTAGTATATTCTACATTATTTTCCCATACACCAGTATTAGTATATGTATAAACGAAAGTATATGTACCTACATCATTATTTTGTGAAACTGTAATTGTTAAACCGGCATAAGTATTATTTACTGTTGCCTCTAATGCAAGAGTAGCTGCTGTAGGACCAAACACTACATTAGCACCTAATGTATAGAAATTAGCTAGGTTATACTTAATTCTATATTGTGGGTCATATCCACGGTTAAATGCAACCTTTAACTTCATATCATCAGTTAAATCCCATGTACAATTATCATTTGCATCTTTGATACAAATATCCTTAGATAAATCATAAGTAAATGTACCATCATTTAAATACTTAACTCTCTCTTCAGCGGGTAAAGTATCATAGTTATCAGGTCTACCCTTTACTGTTTCACCATCAGCAAATACACTCGCATAATCAGAGCCTTGATCAAAGAATTGATTCTCTTTAATATAATGCTTATATACTCTTGGTTCTCCTCCAGCTTCAGCAGTTAATGAATATTGAACTAAGTAAGTCATCAATCCACTATCATCAATAGATTTTGATACATCAATAACTAAAGTTGCATTACTACTATACTTAAACGCATATAAATAGAAATTCTCAGAAGTATTATCCTTTAATTCTTCATAATTATATGCTCTACCAAATGGAATAGTAGACTTTAATTCGTAATTTTCATCAAATGTACGAAGCTCACCATCAAAACCAAATTCAGTAATTTCTTTACCAGTATTAGCAACCTTAATTAAAGTTACATAATCTGTTACACCAGAAATACTTAATGTAATTTTATAAGTATCTGCAGGTAAAGAATTAGAAACAATAACTGTTATAGTAGCTTTACCATTAGAATCAACTCTATGGTCAGTTGATAAAACAGATAATGAAATATGTTCTGAAGACATATCAAAATCATTATTAATGCCATCAAATTTAATGAAATGCTCTAAATTTAATCCCTCTGGCAATTCTTTACCAACTGTAGATGTTACAGTTAATGTATAAGTTGTATCACTATTGGTTGGATTTAAAGTTTTAGAATCAGAGCCATCAGAATATTTTAAATCAAATTCAGTATCTAATTTCACAAATTTAATACTATAAGTTTTAGAAATAGCTTCTTCTTCAGCTGTGATAGTTATTGAATCCTGAGTTACGTTATTTGATGTTGAAGTTACAGATATCTTTGAACCAACATTCTTATTAGTTTTTGCTTCATAGGCAAGAACTAATGATTTAATATCATAATTACCTGTAGTTATACCACTTACATAGAATGTGATTACCTCATCATCAATATCAACATCACCATAAATGATTTCACCATCATATTCAATTGATATTTCTAGTATCGCAGTTGAAATAGATTTTTCAACCTGCTTCATATCTTTATAGAATGCGTAATTTACATTACCTTCTATAACTTCATCTCCACCACGCCAATAGCTTGTATTTGAATCATTTAATGTTAAAATACTTGTTTCTTCTATTATTTCAGGAGAATAATTATCATCCATAGATATAATATTTAAATTATCTGGAATGAATTGACCATTTAATTTACCATGATTAGAAGCTAGTGCATAAATACCATAACCAGCTGTAGATAAGTCATATCCGATTTCATGACAGAAATCTTCAAATTTATTATAATCATAAGTCGATGTACTAATGTATTGGTATTTTGCAATCATATATGAATCAATGTAATATTTCAATATACTAGAACCTATTGATAAAGAGTTATTTAATATATATTCATAATCTGAAACAATAAATGCAGCAGCAATTCTAAATTGTGATACAGGTGTCAATTTAGTAATAAATGAATTACTGTTAATTGTTGTCACTGACTTAATAGCATCATTTAAACTATAATAACCAATATTATTAACTAAATATCTTAATATAATTCCATAATCAGTATTTTTATTTACAGAGTTTGCTACAGATTCATCAATAAATGATTTGAAAGCTGTATTAGACGCTGTAATAAATAATTCAATGAAGTCAGGAACACAATATTCAGGATCTAAATTATTATTATGTGTTTCACTTAAACCTAATATTTCAATAATGTTCTTTGATGCTGCACCACTATGTGTAGGGTTATCTAAAATAGAAGAATAATCTATTGGTAATAATCCATATAAAGCATCTTTTATCATTGTTCCATACTTAGTTGAATAATTAGTAGATTCATCTAATGTTTTGTTGCAAATGTCTTCATTAGTGAATGAATTTTGAATACATGTATAAACACTTGTATTATTTAATAATTCAACATTTGTTGTTTGTGGTTCATATGTGTCATATGAATAATTTACGTTAATATCACATTTTGAAATTAATGTATCAGTATATTGATACCAATTAGGTCTACTTCTGTAATATGCATTTATGGTAGTTCCATAATAAGTACTACCGTTAAGCGTATTAAACTTATAACTTGAATATGCTGCGATATTAGTATATTGAATCATTGTTTGATCATCCAAACCAATACCTATAATTTGATCATCGTTATATGCATTGTAACATTCGATATCAATAGTTACATTATTTATTACTAAATTACTATATGAAATATTATTAGTTGTCAATTCATTAATAACATTGTTTTCAATTGTTGCTAATGTTGGGATAGTAACTGACATATTAGTTTGAATTTCAGCAGTACTATTTCTTATATTAAATGATGTATCAACAGTTTTTGTTACTAATACATTTTCATCATAATTTACTAATACTTTATATAAAATTACGTCATTATTTGCAGATAATTTTAAAGAACTATTATTATTTAAATTTACTTCAATATAATTATTGTTACTTGCTGTAACAGTATAATCAGTACCTGTCGCATCAGAATCAATTTTTATATTTAATGTTCCGCTCGTATCAGTTGATTTACAATAAATATATATCTTTTTCCAAGCACTATTTAAGCTGAATGTAATATCATCAAATTTTAAACCATATTGCATATTTTCGCTATTAATAGTTGTTGAACTATCAACGAAACTTACATCATTGTATGATGAAACATTTGGAATGGTCATTGCACCGCTATCCGAGCTTGAACCAATTCCTCTTGCGAGTATTGTGCTCAAATCATATATATCAACGTTGAGTTTTATTAACTCAAGTAACAATTTAGCGTATGCTGATTGATTTGAAGTACAATATGCAATGAATAATGTTTTATAATCTGGATTATTTCCAACTAAATCAGTTAAATATTTTTTAACTGTTGTTTTATTAGAGTTACTTGTCCATGATTGGTAAATAAATTCTAAAGGAACAATTTCATTATTAATTAATGTTGTACTATAAATGTTTGATGTGAAAAATTCATTAATATATTTAATATCTGGTTCATAATTAGAATCATACATATTTCTTTCTAGTAATGCAGCAGCGACTACCTTACTGAATTGTGTATAATCACCAACTAAATATTCGTTAAAAATTCTATTAATTAAATTTCTTTCATCAGTGGATTTATAAGTTCCATCAGAATATTCTGTTAAATAACCATCAAGATTTAATAAATCATCAACACTATAATCTATATATTGTGATGTAAATACACGTGTTTTCTTTGATTGTTTCCAAGTGAAATAGTTATTCCATCCACCAGATCTTCTATATATACCAGTTCTGCCTGTAGAATGCATATTGTATGATACACATGATGTATACATTTTTAAACCAACAATATAAGAAATAAATGAATAAATTTTCCTTGTAACATCATCACCATTATAATTCTTAAATGTATGTATTGGTGTAAAAGTATCATTTACTATTCTACCAATTTGAATTGTTGCATTTGCATCATAAGTATTATCTTGACCTGTTTGTACTAAGTGAAAAGCTCCATCACTATCTTGAATATAAAATCTATAATTATTAGTTTTTATTGTTGAACCATTTGCTAAAGTAACAGTTTGTTTGCCACCAGTGTTGTATGCTCTTGCTAATACCGCATGATTTAAAGAGAATAATTCGCCTGTTGATGAAACTCTCATATAATAATCATTTGCCGCAAAAAGTGTACCTGTCCAGTCATTAGTTTTATATTTGCTAGTACCACCAATTAGTGGATCGACAACATCTTTATCATATTTGAATTGTTGATTACCTGAACCACCAAAACCACTAAATACAAATTCATTTGCATATTCACCTGAATAATAATCACTTGATAAAGTATAATTTAGAGTATTTGCACCACCAAGTTGCTCATTATTATAATCATAATAAAGAAGCATTGGTGTAGGATAAGTAGCTGTTCCGGCTGTGCCTGTTGGTGTTAATGCACTAGCATAAGTTGTAGTAGAATTTTTACCACCACGTGATTTCATTAGTTCAGTGCTTGTCCATAAATCTTCATCAGATGAATGGAATACTGAAAAATATCTATCTGTGTTGGCTCCAACATTAAGATGTGCTTGATTTACTATAACATCTGGTAAACCTGCATTAAATTCGTTATTAGTTTTTCCACCTGTCTTTTTTTCATTATCAGTTAAATTACTATCAGAAGAAGTAAACCAATCACCATTTGAATTAATATATGGACCATAGAAATAAACCTGAGGTGTAATATTGGTTGTATAAATATATGACAATCTATTATCTGCTGTATCACCAAAATATGCACCATTATTATGTGGTTCAGTAATAGATTGGTATGTATTATTATACTCTGTTGCTAAGTCATATATAGTTTCTGTAACAAGATTTGTTAAATATGTATTAAATATATCAGTATTTCTTATTTGATTCCATAATTTAACTCTTTCATCGATTACTGATTCAGAAGTAGATGATGCATTGTATGAAACATCATTATAAATGTTCGTAAGTGATGTTTTAGAATATCCTAAATCAACCATTCTTGAATAATAATCAATGTCACTTGCCATTGCATCAATATAAGCGATTAATGTATTTAAATTTGTTGTAGATGTATTATTTGTAATAATTGCTTTGTATAAATCAATTTTTTCTTGAGTTTGAAGGTTATTATATCCTTCATACATTTTAATTACATCAGAAATAGTTGATGATCCAATTGCAGTATCAATTTCAAGAATTTCTGCAAATTTTTGATAGAAATCATTATCATTTATATTTTCAAACATTGCATTTAATAAATCATATCTTATTTGTTCACTATTTTTATATGTGAAATATGAATTACCAGATGCATCTTTTAAATAATTGCAATAATTTGTAAGAATTGTTTCGATATTAGAATCAGTTAAAGAACTGATATAATTTTGTAAATATTGTCCTGCGTCATCGTTATTTAAAACACTATCAGCAAGTAAGTTAGAATATCCTCCAGTATAAGTAATTAATCTATCTAATAATGTGGAATATGATAATGCATTATCAGATTCAAGAATTAATTCTAATATACTATTTCTTGTTGATGTACTAATTAATGAATAAGAAGATGATCCACTTGTGAAAATATAATCTAACATAGTAAGAAGTATATCTTCATTTTCATTGCTAGCTTCGTTAGCAAGTAAAGTATTTGTTAAATCGATTAGAATAGAATTATCACATTTACTTAACCATGTATCTGTTGATAATGCGCTCTTTAAAATAGTATTAATATGATTTGGATTTCCATCTCCGTTAACATATGTAACAAATTTAGCAACACCATCAAGACTCGTAGCGAATGATTCAGCAGCAGCTCTATATGTTATATCGCTCCATCCGATTTTCTTTAATAATACATCATTTGCATAAACTGCACCAATAAATTCGAAATAGTCTGAAATAAATATATCTGTTTTATAATTTGTTATATCTAAATAAGATGCATTTCCTTTTATGGCTTGTTCAAACGCAAATTTATTTGAGAATACACCTTCATAAGTTTTTGTAGCTGTTGTAACGTTATCATTTGCATCTATCTCTGTTACAAATGTTCCAGAGAATGGATTAGATGACAATGGAGAATATTGAACAAATTTTCCCATATATCTATCAGTTTCATATGCACCAGATAAGGCATTAGTCTTTATATGTGCAGAATAGAAAGATGATACATCAGGGTCTGCTGTTGCAGAATATGCTGTAATTGCACCAGAAATTGCAACATCTTCATTAAATGAAATTAAATATCTAATTTTAATTTTATTTGTATTTGATGCGTTACCAAAATTTATAATAGAGAATACTGAACCAATTACTGAAATATATTCTGTATTTCTTACAACAGAAGTAAGTGAATAATTATTTGCTGTATCTATAGTTAAACTCATCAATTGAGAATATTCAATCCAATCATAGTCATCGTATGATTTTCCGTGAACATGATTATATCCTCTTTCTAGAATATAAACATTACCATAATTTAATGTATTAGCGATGTAAATATCATTTGAAACTTCTGATGCAAATTTAGCAAAGTATACTATACCGAAAATTCCTGATGCAGTTTCAGAACCATATATATTACCATAGTTTACTACATTGATTACATTACAGAAACCCATTGAAAGGATACCAGATGATTTTGCAGATGGTTCCATATTTGTTGATGTAAAGTTATATTTATAGTTATATGAATAAATAGAGCCATAATTAATTGTAAATGAAATAACTTGGCTAGAGTTTGGATTAGATGAATTAGCTGTATAACTATTTCCGTTTTCTAATTCATCATTTCTACAAGATATACCAGCAGCATTTGTTTCTACTTTGTATGTTGCTCCTGATGACATATTATATGCTTTAATATCTCCATCATTTGCCGAATTTAAAATATATGCAAATTGACCGATATTTAAAACGGAAATACCAGCAGTATTTATTTCTCTAGTAGCATTTGTACTCTTTACATAATTTACTGCAGTAATTTTGGCTATATTAAATGCATTTGTAATGACTGACTCATTAATATCAGTAATACCAGATGCGTAGATACTACCATCAATATATGCGCTATCATTATAAGTTGTTTCAACAGTGTTACCTAAATTTGATTGACCGTTTGGTGATAAAATAGTAGTAGTTGAATAAGTAATACTACTAAAATTATCAGAACTAATTAATATTTCACCGGCATTAATTGCATTGTTAATAGAACCTATTAATGAATTATCATATCCATTGCTTGATGGATTATATTTATGAATATCAGAAGCTGAAATTCCGTTTCTATTTGAATAACAAATACCAGATGCGTAAATATTACCTGTAATAACCGCTGTGTAATTAATTGTAATATTACCAGCATTATATAGATTATTTGCTTTAGCACCTGAAGAGATTTCATTGAATAAACCTGACACAGTTAAATTACCTGTTACAGCTGCATTTAATTTAAATGTTAAATCTCCTTCGTTTCTTACATCATCATAAGAGATATATTCACCTAAAGCTACACCAGCATAATTTAATGTTTTAGTTGTTGCTGCTGTATTTGAAAAATTAATACTTCTTAAATTATATAATTTAGATGCTTCTGTAGAAGCTGATGATGAACCACCAACTACATTTAATACAGGAGCAAATTTTCCTAAATTAGTAATAGTTATTTCTTGAGCATTTAATTTAGATTTCTTTATACTATTACTTACATATTTTTCGTTATAAGCTAGATTATATAAGCCATCTACTTTTGACTTATATCCATTAGTCGCATTTATATTTAATACATTAGTGTAATTTAAGTTAGTATCACTACCAACTACCTTTACTTCTTCTCCGTTAGAAAAAGCTGAAGCATAGAATAATCTATTTCCCTCTGCTGTCTTAAATTGTGATGCAGTAATACCTGTATTATTTACAGCATCAGTAACGATATCAGCATTTTCTACTCCAGAAACATAAGTCTTTTTACCATTTGTATAAACAGTAATTTTGCCACTATTATCAAATGAAGAAACCTGGTTTGTAACACCCATATGTTTTGCGATAACACCTGATACATATAATGTGTTATATTTTGAATTATCTTGAACACCAACCTCAATTTCTCCAATATTAGATAAATTTGATGTCATTACTTGTGTTTCTAAAGAATTATTTCCATTTACAATAGTATATTTTGAATTTGTTGTATAACCTGCTCCAATTACACCACCTACAGAATAATCTATAGTATTATCTGTACCTAATTTAGCAGTTATATTCATTGTATTAGTTACTGTATATAATGTTCCTAAAGAGGCTTCAATATATCCAACAGCACCACCAATAGCAATAGCTCTCATATATGATTTAGACTCTGCTGGGATTGTTGATTTAGCAGCGACAAGACTGATTTCGCCTGAAGTCGTAGAATCAAAAATTTTACCAGAACCACCTAAAATACCAGTAATACCACCTAAATAGTATTCACCTAAATCTTTAGAAGTTGTAGAGTTTGATATGTTTGCATAAACATGAACATTATCAATTGTTCCACCTTCAACATAACCAGATACAACACCTATACCATTTACGTTTGCACTACCTGTTGCAATTTGTAAATCCTTTAAATCTATATCCTTTGGAACAATATTTAAATCCTTAATTGTACCAGTCACAAAATTAAATAGACCAAAACAGTTTACACCAGCATTTTTAGAAACTCTACCAGAGCCTAAAATATCAGCATTATATAATGTAAATAAATCAGAGTTATTACCATTAGCTAATACAGGAATACCACTATTACCCTTTGTACCTTTGATAGTAGCACCAATACCTTTAGCGTAAGAATATGAAAATGCAGGAATTAAGCTTAAATCAATATCATCTCTAATGATATATGTAATCGCATTTGATGCCATGTAGTCATCATGTGAGAATAATTCATACATATATGCATAATCTTTTTCATCATCTATATATAGAATCTTATCGTTATTCTCATCTTGCTCAATACCACGCATAATACCATATGTTATACCTACATACATAGATAAATCTCCATATGTATCTGCAATATACCAACCTTTATCATCAAGTGTATCTAATAAAGTAGTCTTATTAGAAATATAAGTACCATGATTAGATGATTTATTTGGCCAATTAAATTCTTCTTTATATTTAATAACGCCATTTAAATATGATTCAATTGATGTATTTAAGTAATAATTTGTTTCAGTACTTGTAGTGGAAGTTAAAGCTATTTCAGCAAATTCAATATAATCTTGTGTTTGCATATTAACAACGGCACTAGTAACAACGTAGTTATTTGATAATGTACCTTTGTTTTCAATACATAAATCGGCAATACGGCATCCACCAGATGCAGTAATACCTGATTTTTTCTCTATCGCATTTCTATCATCAACTACAAACGAATTAGAAATAGTACCATTATTTTGACCACATAAATAAGAAACACCGCCATCATCACCAAATGCGTCTAAATACGCAGTTGTAGTAACACTAGGATGTGATAAACCTAAATTTGTGATTGTTCCATTATTTACAGAGAACATACTATAAAATTTCATATCATCATAGCCAGTCTTAGAATTAAATGCCATTGTTAATTCTTCAATCTCATAGCCATTACCATTAAATGTTCCAGTAAATGGCTTATTTTTTTCCCAACCAACTGGTTCAAAATATGTTAGTGCTTGTTCATCTTCTCTATAGTTAATATTTGAAATAAGTTCATAACTATAACCTAAGAATGCGTCTGTAGAATTGCATTTAGTAGAGAATTTATTTAATTCCTCTACTGTAGAAATAGTTATTATCTTATCAGTCACTGTGCTTAAATCATATGCATCAGTCATTGAGATATAATTGTCATTTTCATCAAAATCAGCACTTTTAATATAAGCTTGATCAGAGCTGTATTTATCTCTAGCTTTAGAAAAATACAAATCAGAACCATTATACGTTACCGCAATAATTCCAATAGAAGCTGCTATAGCGCCAAAAAATACAGCTACTTTTTTTAGTATTGAATTTTTCTTCTCATTGTTATTTTTCATAGCTATAACACTCCCTTCTAATTATTTGTAGTACTAGGATCAATATGCCATAAGGCCTTTGCTCTATTTGCTTGAACGATATCTACTGTAAAAGATACATCGATATCAATAAATTCAGAATATGTACCTACTGTCTTTAAATAGTAATAATATGCTTCATTAACATTGAATGTATATGATTTTGAAATAAAATTACCATTCTCATCTGTTTCTGGCACATACATTTCTCTTAAATATACGTAGTTTTCTTTTTCATCGTAATACCATTTTTCATTTTCTACTGCAAATGGAGACTTTCCATCTATTTTTTCCTTAACTATATATTTTGCCATTACAGTTCCTGTGGCATTATATATCTTTGTTTGTTTCCAAGCGTCTTGAATATGAATTCTTACATAACATGCTACTTCGGCTGTAAAAGAGAACTCAAGACCCAATTGAGAAAGATAAATATTAGAGTTGCTTGATTTATTTTCAGTTGCACTACAAGTAATTTTTTCATCTGCATCTATTTTAGTTGAACCAGATGCAGATTCCATAATATCCATATCTAGAACTACTATACTTAAACCATCAGCACCAATAACTGCCTTATATCTTTTACCATCTGCTTTAACAGTTGCTTTAGATATAATTCCTTTTGTTTTGTTAATAGTTGCTTCGATTTGTACACTTAAATCATCTACTGTAGTTGTTAATGTAGAAATCTTATCAGTACCACTCGTTGAATCAACTATAGTAAATGTTAAATCCTCAAATTCCTTATCATATGCTGAGTTAATTTGTCTAACGCCAACATAATCTTTTACTTCTTCATAATATGTATTAGCAGCTACTGGAGCACCAACTTCAACCTCTGCTGGAGTATATTGATTTCCAGATTCTGTATAATATATTTTATTATTAACAAATATTAAATCATCTGTTAATTCAAATGAACTTTCTGATTTTAAAGTTAAAGACTCTATTACTAAAACAGTATCTTTTCTTAATTTTAATGCTCTTTTATAATTTGGACTTGATACATCTAAATTTGTAGGTTCATTATATAAAACATACTTTTTAGAATCAATTTTAATTCCACCTATTTCACCATTCACATTTACAACTTGATTAAACATAAATGCAGCAAACACAACACCAATGCTTGAAATTAATACAAGAAGGCCAATCAAGTATATAATATTAACTTTTAAACGCTTCATATTTTCTACTTCCCTTCTAATTAATTGTATTAATTACCATCATCAACATCTGGTAAAGGAGTGCTTGATTCATCAACTTCTACAGTTCCTTGTGGAGTCGCTTCTATTGTTAAGCTAAAAGCATAATCTCTTAAATCACCATTGTTGTCATATAAGAAATCTGAATTCTTAGCTTCATCAATTTCTTGCACACCATAAATATACATTGTTATTGTGATATCATCTTCTGGTTCTAAGACTAACTTAGGATTTAAAACACCACTATCATATTCTGCCTTATTAGTCTCAGTTGATGATGTATTTGTATATGTAACTCCATTTTGAGTTAATGCCTTTATTCCACTAACTGTTGTAACAGTATTTGGGATAGATGTAATGTCATAGAATAAACAATCAATATATGCTATCGACTTATCAACTGTTTCGTTACTTACAGTTTCAGTTACTATTTGTTTAACTGATTCAAATGTAATTTTATATGTAACATCATTAGTACTATTATTTTTTAAATTTAATTCTAATTTAACTGCCATAGTAGGCAAATATTTTAATTCAATTTTATTCTCATCAGTTGAATCAACATCAAAGAATACTAAATTAGAAACAGTATAATTAACTACATTTGTTTCTTCATCTCCATCGAACGTATATTCAATAGATACATTCTTTGTGGTTGCGTTAATATTAGCTGTTTGTTGTTTTTTAATATACCAACCAAATGTAATAATTAATACAACTGAAGTCACTAATAATATAGGAGTAACAATTGATATAATTATTTGAAATATTTTAAGTTTTTTATTCATCAATCACCACTCCTTTCCTTTAAGCTTCTTTTAAACCTCTTCTAGGCCAAATTGTCTGATTGCTAAAACCTGCGCTTGGAATAGATTACTATCTTCTTTAACTTGTCCATCAAAATGCTTATATGTTTTTAATGATAATCCTTCATTAAATTCTAAAGCAAAATATCCATACCAAACATTTGTTTCAGAAACTGAAGGTATAGTATACTCTGTGGTAAAATTCTTAATTGATTTTGAATTTGTTGTAATAGTACCATCATTTGTTACAACATTATCATATGTATTAAAGAAGGTATCTCCACCAACTTGATAATCATAAAATTTAAAAGCGTCCTCAACCTTAAAATCAACAAGACCGAACTCTTCCTCTTCAGCATCATATGAATATAAATCACCAAGCTTAGTTGTTCCAGCTGCGTTACTATAAATAGATAATAATGTAGCTGTTTGCATCTCATATAGCTTAGTACCATTCATTGTTACATAATATTTTGTATTACCACCTGTAGTTACTGCTGTTCTAACTAATGAGTTCTCTTGTATTTGAGATACAATTTGACTTAATGAAACTTTAAATTTACCGGCCTTAGATGCTGTAATTTTAAATCTAAAGAAGAATGCATCTCCAGGTTGCATATTACTAATTGCCAAATTATTAGTATTTTCCCATGTCCACTTAGTTGTAGAACCAGCATTATAAGTACCTCTTTGAAGCTCTAATGTAAAATTATCACTATTACTTTCTCCAACAATACCAGATACATTAGCTTTTTCATTTGTAACATACCATGCTCTAACTACAAAGATTAAAAGGAATGCAGTTATTACAAGTGTTATTAAATTAATTATTAATCGTTTATTCATAACAACCATTCCCTTCTAAATAGTTAAATGATGAAACTTCTAAAATCTATATAGCCTTTTTCAACTCTATTGTTTGCATTGGCACATATATTACCTAGTGTGTCAATGAATTTATTATTAAAATATACTAATATACATGAAGCAAAGCTTTCATTTTGTAGAGTGAAAGTATTACCATCAAATGCAAATTCATATTTATATTGAACTACAGAGGCAATATTATTATTAACTTGAACTGTTAAAGTTGTTGAATCACCAGCTTTATTAAAACTGATGTTTTGTGTCGATGAACTAATTTGCACAGGACTTTCATTAGCATCATCAATATTAACTATTTTATCTACTGAACCTGTAGTTATTGTTCCTTCACTTTCAACAAATGATCTAAATAATACAGAAGCGAAAGTGACTGCAGTACAAATTAGAATTGTAAATATAGATAAAATTGCTAATATGCTGATTTTTTTCATATACATATGATTGCCTCCTTTCTTTGTAATAATTATATAATTATAATTATTACTATATATAGTTTTAATACTAAAAGGGTGAGTTAGAGGTCCTAAGTGGCACCCATACCGCTGCATATATTAGGGGAATGGTTGTTGCCGTTTTTAGGCCTGCTTTTTATATTAAATAAGTATCGTTATTTATCCCGAACTGTCATGTTAATTAAATAAAGACAGCCCAAAGTACTAATGTTGTAACTGGCTGTCTACCTAGACCCTATAGCTTTGCGTCACAAAATTCCTTTTGCTTTGCCGATCGTCTTAAAATTTACACTACTAGTTTTGTAGTTCATTTACATTATAATGAAAAAAATATATTATGTCAAGAAAAAAAGTGAGTAGTTACTCACACCTAGAATCAGCAAAAAAAATGATGTACTTTTGGATGAAATAAGTATGACTTTTATTTTACAAAGTAAAATAATTATATTTACATATAATAATATTCTAATAATACAAAGATTATTATTATATATTATTATATTGTATAAGAAATATTTATCGCTTTATATGTATAAAATACTAAAGTATTTTATACAGTTTTTTGGCCCCCCTTTTTTCGATTTTTTGGGTGCAACCATATCCCTAATATATGCAGCGGTATGGGTGCCCTTTAGGCCCTCTAACTCACCCTTTTAGTAGTAAAACTATATATAGTAATAATTATATTAATAATTATTACAAAGAAAGGAGGCAATCATATGT
>JAEEGL011709391.1_pt1 | contig 15911 bp, 13 predicted proteins | sample 9134231 | NCBI WGS metagenome assembly JAEEGL01 (sample SAMN16246548, study PRJNA631951) | gut metagenome | biome: gut microbiome; feature: rumen; material: fiber-attached | host: Bos | place: Iran: Karaj | collected 2018-10 | reverse complement strand
CTTAAGGCCGTTCACGATGCGGGGATCATTCATAAGGATCTCAAGCCTGCGAACATGATGATTGCCGATGACGAATCACACATTGTGCTCATCGATTTCGGCATCAGCTCCGTTGCCGACGGCGGTACCATGGTGGTTACTCAGACAGGAAGATCTCCTTTCTACTCTGCTCCTGAAACCGCCACGGGACTCTTCTGGACAGGTTCCGACTACTACTCCCTCGGTATTTCCCTCTATGAACTCAATACAGGATCAACCCCGTACGGGAATGCTGAGATCGAAGACGTCACCCGCTATGCCCTGGCTCAGCAGATACCTTATGCCGAAGGCTTTGACCCGGCACTGAAGGATCTCATCGACGCTCTTACCTACAGGGACATCTCCTTCAGAAACGACGAATCAAATCCGAACAGAAGATGGGGGCATGACGAAATATCCCGCTGGCTCAGAGGAGAACCGGTACCGGTTCCCGGCAGAACCGTAAGGGGACCAGGGAACTCTGATTATCCTTACGTATTTAACGGCAGGAAGTATTTCGACACTGATGAACTGGTCACTGCACTGCTTAAATCCTGGAAGAACGGAAAGAAGGAAGTATTCAGGGGCTTTCTCACAAGATACTTTGCCCTTACCGAAAATGAAACTGCCCTCAGACTATGTCAGAAGGCCGAACAGGATTTCAGCACAAACCCGGAGGCCGAGGATTCCCTGTTCTTCAGACTCATGTACGGACTGTCTCCGAACATAAAAGAGCTCAGATGGTACGAGTTTACATATCCGGATCCCCTCACCTATGCGGTAAAGCTGAAAAAGATCCTGAAACAGGAACCTGATTCATCCCATCCGCTGCTTAAATCAGCCACTGCCCTTCTTACCGAAAATGCTATAGACAGCTATCTTAACAATATAGGCAAATCGCTTGCGGGTAATCTTAAACTGCGCTTCGAGGAAACCAAGGCAAGATTCGAATACTTTATGAGCAGATTCGGCGACAGTGATGACCGGGACAGATATACTGCCGTCATTCTCGTAAACGCCATACTGAATGAAGACAATGTTGTCATGGGACGAACCTTTTTTTCAGGAGTAAAAGACTTCAGAGCCTATATTTCCACAAATAATAAAGGCATTCTGGGATTCACCAATTTCTGTCGGGACAATGCCGTAAATCTTGAAAAGGCGGGAGCAACCCTTTCCCCTGAAGTCCGAAACTCCCTGAAGGAACAGATTCCGCAGCTTTATACGGAACAGGAAAGAACGGAACGGTCCATGCTGTGCTTTGACGGTTATGTTTTCACAAATCTGGATGAAGCTGTCAGATTCTTCATCAAATTCCGTAATCATACAAACTCCAAAAAAATGAAAACGGAAAACGTCAAAAAATTCGAGATATTCAGGAAATCCTTTGAAACTGCTCTGAAGACTTACGTCAGGGATACTGAAGAACTTGCCGGACTCACCGAAAAACTCAGGCTGGGCATGAATCCTTATACTATAGGATTCCCGGAGACAAACAAAACCGTAACCTTCGGGAAATACTTCACCAGCGCTTTGGGTTCTGAAAAGCAACCGGTTAAGTGGTTTGTTCTTGACAGAAAAACTGACGGCAGCTTTCTGCTTCTATCCACCAGGGTACTGACACACCACATATATGACAATCCTTCAGGAAACCTGCATCCAAACAAAGCAAGATTTCTGAAGTTCATGGCCATATACCCGACGCTGGGACCGCTCTTACACATTGTGTTCTGGTTATTTTCAGAATATTTTCTTTCACCGTTAGGCATAATCATTCCGGAACATGTGATCGGCAGTGTAGCAATGATACTGCTGGCTCCGTACGTGATACCGTGTATTATAAGCAGATTATTTCTGTATGACTTTCTGACTCCGATCATAATTATTGTCGGAATCATTTATTTTCTGGCATCCATATTCAAGTGGAGAAGTATCTTCCGATATATCGACGAGCGATGCATAGACCATAACGACTGGAGGCATTCCGATCTGCGCGAATGGCTAAACACCGAATTCATAAACGAAGCTTTCTCAGAAGGTGAACAGAAATACATACTGTCTTCCAGGATTCCCGGAAATGGATGGTTCAACGCCACCAATGACAGGATCTTCATACTGAGTCTCAACGAACTTAAGAAGTACGCAGATAATTCCATCGACCTTAAATGCGACAGCCCATGGTGGCTCAGGGGACCATGTTCGGAATGCAACTGTACCGCAGTCAACCGTGACGGCACGGTATCCCTGATTCCGACAGATGACGACTTCTGCGGAGTCCGGGTAGCACTCTGGGTAAGAATGTAATTGTTCGGCAAAGCCTGAGTGACGCCATTTTATTCACCATCTTAGGATAGTCATGTGACTATCCTTTTTTGTTTGTTTTATGCATTGATAATGACACACGGGTTAAACTACCAAAACTGTCGTCAGATAACGGATTGATGAGTTTTGAAAAGAATTAAACGAGGAAAAAATAAGGTTCTCGACCTCCAGAAACCTGAGTCATTATGATTCCTGAAGGTCACTTAAATATTGAATAAATACCAGATTAGTTACACGATTGCAGAAAAACCTGATGCTGAGTCCATTTTGGGCAGAAACCGGTTATGAAAATGACTTCATAAGCAGTCGTCCATACATTCTTATCGTAGAATGCAAGTCAACGTACAGTTAAATACGAAAACTCTTATTGCTGAAAACAACCGGAAATTGCCTGACAATTTCCAATGACTCCCGCTAAAAAAGCATTTCCCTCAGAGAGGGAAATGCTTTGTCGGTTCAGATTAGTAATTACGATAACATTCAATCTGAAAAAATGTTACCGATATCCTTACGGATTAACGGTATCACCTGTCATGATGTCGAACTTAAGCCTTGTCACGTAAGCGCGTTCCTCCTCGGAAAGCCTGCCCGTAAATGCATGCACAAGTGCAGCATCCGCAGGATCAGACTCATAGGAGTACTCGGCCGTAAGCTTTGCCCATCTGACTAATGCCCTGGTACTCATGGGTACGGACATGTAGACGTGATTAGGCACAGGATCAAGGTGAGACTTCCTTATTTCGGAAGCCACCTTTACCATTCCGGACAGAAGTCCTTCATCCGCATCAGGCACAACCTTCTTAAGCAGCTTCAGTTCCTCTTCAGACGACATGTAGTCGCATCCGATGAATCTGAATCTGTCAAGAAAGGCCGCATTGAGAAGCTGAGTTCCGTGGTAGGTGCCTCGGGAGCCCCTGCCGCAGGTATTGGCCGTTACCACCAGTCTGAAGGACGGGTGAGGCTTTATCACTTCTCCGTTATTTTGTATCACGACTAAGTTTCGCCCTTCCAGAACGTCATTGAGTCCCGAAAGTTCAGCAGCATCGGCCAGATCTATCTCATTGAGAATAAGAACATAGCCGTACTTCATGGCTCTTGCCAGAGCGCCGTGCACAAACACCAGCTCATTTTTTACAATGGTTGGGTGACCAATCAGATCCGCCAGCTCAAAACGGCCGTTGACGGTTAATGAAACCGTCGGCCATTTCAGGACTGCCGCAGCCTGAATTACCATCGATGTCTTACCGCAGCCGCTTGGGCCGTACAGGTAAAGAGCATCTCCGGAAGACTTTCCCAGAAAGGACAGAAGGTTACGCAGAAGCCCCGTATTGAACACATAATCAGATGCCGGCTTAGCCAGGTACTGACATGACTTATCAAACACGGGAACCTCAAGGCTTACGCCGTCAAGTTCATGAATACCGAACTCCGCACCGGCATCCGCCTTGCGTACGGATACTGGGAATTCATCACGGGTAACATTTTCTGACACTTCGGTGCCGGTCTTATCACTTAATTTACGCATGTTTTTCTCCTTAAGCGTAACAGCGCGGCCGGGAATAATCCGCATACCGCAAAACAGGGCCTTAGCCCTCATCCCGAAACCTGAAGGTTCCGGACCGCATGCCTTCTCGGAAGGCATCACCGTCTCCGGACGGAGACATAACTGCGGGACACGGGTCACCGCAGAAAAAACAAGGAGAAAAATCTGAATATGATTATCCGTATATGTTTTGTGTTCCTCTTTTAGGTCTTTGTATCTGTCTTTATATTTTCCCTTTTACATACGCTGTCTGACATCATGTTTTGACTGCTGTCAGCCGACGGCCTTCAGCCGGTAACAAAGCTCCGGCTCCTGAATTACTCATCTGCCGTAAGCATGCCCTCGGGAACATAATCCCTCTCGGGAAGAAGCTCCATGTAATCAAGGTATATTCTTCCCAAATCACTGAATTCTCCGAACACGCCGCCAAGTTCAGAGCTTTCCCGCTCAAGCTCCTCCCTTACCTCACTTATCTGACTTTCCAGAAGCCCTGAATAGGCACTTCCGGACATTCTGACACGTGACGACGCCGCAGAAAGATATCTGTCAGTGAGATTACGGGCATACATCAGTGCCATGATGCCAGAGGTCTTTTCCACAAACATCCCGGCGGCATCTTCGTTTCTGGAGGCCAGATTACGTATCATGGATCCGACTCCTTCCGGCAGTGTGTTCAGGAATTCGGTTTCCTCCTCCGAAAATCCTCCGGCATTGCGGGCATAGCGGTAAATAATCCCCCTGTCCGAACCGTTACCCAGAAAATATCTTCTGATAAGCGTTCCGAATCCCTTAATCACGGCATACTCCGTTCTCAGATTCAGGCAGCCGCCGTCGTAGTCATCACACACATACGGATAAACCCCGCCCCCGGCCACCAGATCCTTAAGGGTTATCTTCCTTCCGGAAACCAGTCTGACGTCACTGCCGTCGGGGCTTACAATCACCGTTCCGGTAAGACTCATTACGGCCTCGGCAAGCTTTCTGTCACGGTTCATTAGCGGATCCTTAATCAGGAGATCCCACATGAGATTTCCGGTAAGCCCGGAGGTATCAGCCCCGGCTGCGGAAACCTCGCCGAGTTTTCCGTATACCGCAGCGGTATCCGTTGAGGTATTAAGCTCAAACAGGTCACCGAGTCCTTCAGCCTGTCCGAGAAGAGTCGCATCATTGAGCCCCTTGCGACCTACGGCTGCCAGACTGTCATTTACGATTCCTTCGGCAAGCTGACAGCTGTTGCCGAAATACTGGTTAAGCGACTGAATCTTACGCTGAAGGGTTTCAATGTGTTGGGCGCACTTCTCACACATGCTGCTGAGTGCAACCTCGAAGGCATACCCTTCGGCGTTGGCGGCAATTGCCCGCAGAAACCTGATAAACTCCTCTCTGTTGATGTAGGAAAATGAGCCTCCGTAAAGATCTATTCCCCTGCAGCCTGCCCTGAGCCTCGGTGCGGAAAATGACAGGACCGAAGTGTTTTCAATACCGTTTCTGATATTTACGGATCCGCCGGAAAGCACTCCGCGACGCTGTGTTTTATAGCTGTCGGGAACGGTAACGCTGTGCATCTGCATGAATTCGCGGCGAATCTCATCATTAAGATCAGCTGATGCTTCGGTTGCAGAAAGGCCGGATAAGACAAGTACCAGAGCACAAACTCCCGTTCCCTTCTTTTTTTCCATCTTCTTAATGAACGATCCTTTACTCATGACAATAAATAACTTCCGGATTTAATGTGAATTCAATGAACATACAGCCACGGGAGACAGCCGCCAGATACAGGGCATTCCGCACCTCATGGTTTTAGGGAAATGTTACGGCATATATAAGCCGCAATCGGTATGGAAAGCCTTGATACGGCGTAGCGGAACAAAAGGACGGACCTGAAACTCAGCGGTGAGCACGGCCTGCGGGAAAGTGGTGATAATGACTTTGTCAGGCTTAAAAAAGAGGAATCCCCCCGCACCGTACGGTGCGGAGGGATTCACTTCCTGAAAGTCATCAGGGATATCAGTTAGTCCTTAATGAACTCAAAGCTGATATTCTGCTCGGTAGCCGGAGCCTTCTTAATGAAGAGAATATAGGCAATCACCAGAAGGAACGCCACGGAAACACCGGTCCACAGACCGAACGGAGCCACACCTGCAAACACCAGACCGAACTGATACACAGTCATGGCGATGCCGTAGCTCAGTCCGAGCTGATATGCGATGGCAATCCAGAACAGACGGGAGCTGCCGATTTCCTTCCTGAGTACACCGACGGCGGCAACGCAAGGAATGGTAAAGAGGTTGAAAATCACAAAGGCAAATGCAGCAAGAACACCTTTGATTCCGGTTTCATCCACATGGAACATTCGGTTTTTGATTGCGGTGTAGAAGGCATTGGTCTGCTCTTCACTTTCGGCAAGCTCTTCGTCGGAAGCGTCATCTTCCGGTTCCTCAGGTTCATCCACGCCGACAAACACCGCCATGGTACTTACAATGGCTTCCTTGGCGACAAGGCCGGTAATTACCGCAACGGATGCGCGATAGTCATCAAAGCCCAGCGGAGCGAACACACCGGAAACAGGTCTTACGATGTCTGCAACCAGACTGTTGTCCGTATCGGAATCATCAAGCATTTCAAATCTGCCGTCTTCGGCACTGTAGCCGATATGGGAAACAAGCCAGAGAACGGTAACGCAAGGGAAAATGATTCGGCCGGCCTTGAATATATATCCCTTTACGCGCTGCCAGATTGAGAGAATTACTACTCTCAGCATCGGTCTGTGGTAATCAGGAAGCTCCAGCATGAGTGAAGAAACTGAAGACTTGAACTGACTGAACTTACTCAGGATAATTGCGGACAGAATTACTATGAATACGGCAGAAAGATACATAACCGGAGCAAACATTCTGAATTCGGTACCGAAGATGTCAAATACCAGGAAATCGCTGAAAACCGCACCGGCCATGGTTATGATTACCGGGAGCTTGGCACTGCACGGAATCATGGTGGTTGTAAAAAGCGTCACCCTTCTTTCACTTTCTGAACCCAGGGTTCTTGCGGTCATAAGTGCGGGAACACCGCAGCCTGAACCGATAAGATATGGAATGAAGGCGCGACCGCTCAAACCGAATGAGTTAAAGATTCTGTCCAGAATAAACGCTGCCCTGGTCATGTATCCGCATTCTTCGAGAACAGATAACAGAAAGAACAGAATTATCATCTGCGGTACAAAACCAAGGACAGCCCCTACACCACCGACGATACCGTCGCTGACGAGAGAGGTAAGCCATTCTGATGCCCCGAGATTGGTCATTGTTCCCGTAACTGCGGGAATAATCTCTTCACCGAAAAGGGTATCATTGGCCCAGTCCGTTGCTATGGAGCCCAACCAGCTCACGGAAATATAGTAAACGGCACACATAATAATGATGAATATCGGGAATGCCAGATATCTGTTAAGGACGACGGCATCAATTTTTGCGGACAGACCTGATTTCTTTCTGATGTCCGCCCCATGAGCTCCGCCGGCAACACATTCACTGATAATGCGATCAACATAATCGTATCTGTCCGTAGCCATTGCCTGATATATGGTATCAGAACCGGAAGCAATGTTGTTTCTGGCTGTTTCAACGGCCGAAATCCACTTCTCATCCTTAATGAGAGCTTCCGGACATCTGTCCCCGAGAACCGCACTCTTGGCATAGAAAAGCGCATGGCTTCTGTAGAGATTAGGGGTAACCTCGGCAACGGCACTGAGTTCCTTCACGATTCTGTCACTGCCAAGATAAACAGGTTCAACAACTCCCCACTTTACATTTTTAAGATAATCCTCAAAGGCATTCAGCCCCTCACCTGAAGCCGCACTGATTGGAATAATGTCGGCATCAAGCATTTTAGAGAGTTTTTCCAGATCAATGGAAATTTTACGTTTCTTTACCTCGTCCCACATATTAAGGAGAATAACCATCGGCACACCGAGCATCTTAAGCTCAAGAGTGAGATAAAGGCTTCTTTCAAGGGAAGTGGCATCGATAACATTGACAATGAGCTCGGCATCATTATCAAGAAGCTCCGTGCTGGCCACAAGTTCGTCAGTGGACGCACTGCTTAATGAGTAAATGCCGGGAAGGTCAATAATCTGAATGTTGTCACCGTAAGAACCGACGTGACGGCTTACGGTTACTCCGGGATAGTTACCTGTACGGACATGAAGATTGCACAGACGGTTAAACAGCGTACTTTTACCGCAGTTCGGGTTACCGGCTAGCATGATATGTATGGAATCAGCCTTTTTTTCCTGATATTTCGGTGACACGCTGCCCTTTATTTTTTCAGAATCACAACAACCATGAAACGCTTTCATTTACACAATCTCCACTTCAACCTTAACGGCATCATCAACACCGACAATAACCTCATACCCCCTGACGGATATAGCCATCGGGGAACCCAGCGGAGCCCTGTGGGTAACCGTGAACACGGTTCCTGGCAGAAAACCCATTTCACACAAACGGCGGTTTCTGGCACCTTCGGACAGCAGTCTGACAATTCTGCCGCTCTGTCCGACCTTCACTTCATTCAGTATCATTTTATCTCTCGATTCATCTGAGCAGAAAAATCATTATCCGTATGAATAGCGCTTCCTGCCCAGCTCGTATTTCAAACAATGTTTAATTATTTCATTAATCAGCCTCCGATCCGGCAGTTTCCCGAACCTGCAGCAACGCATTCATGCGGTTTTCGCTAAGACAGCGTCATAACCGCATATGCAAAAAGGCTGCCGGAGACCGGATCCGGGAGGCTTCATGCCTAATATTATTTATTATTCCTTAATCATGTTAGCCTTACCTAACAAAAAGTTAGCTAATGCTAACACAACAAAAACAGGTTAGCAATACCTAACAATAAAATTCGGTTCTGTTTTTTCTTAATATGCAAAATCCCGGTTCTTTCGGTACAAGTTTTAATCAATATTCCCTAAAAATGGGCACAAAGCCGACAAACAACACATTTTTCATACAATCAAAATATTTTTTTGTATTTTTTCTTGCAATAAAACAAAAAACATTTAAAATTACACCTGCTTTGGTGAGGTGTCCGAGTGGCTGAAGGAGCACGCCTGGAAAGTGTGTATACGTTCATCGCGTATCAAGGGTTCAAATCCCTTCCTCACCGCCATTGACTGATATGTCTTCTTTTTTCAAAAACAATCTCTTTAATCCCCTGATACAGCTTCTCCCCAGAAACCTTATTGTCCATCGTATTTTGGCTTTATTCAGACTGTGCCGTTGTGCGTGATCCTCATGTAAGGCTTTCGTATATCAGGAAAAACAACCGGTTTATCCCCCCATTCCCCGTAACGGATGACAGAAGTTGAGAGGACCTTAATCAGGAGAAAATGAATCAGTCTGTCCCGGCACACCCGGGTTCCGGTACGGACGGCATTAGGAATATTTTCCGTGCAGAAGCTCCAGCTCTTTTTTAAGCTCTTCGGCTCTTTTGACATTCACGGTAATTCTGAAATTGCACCCGGTATCCGTGAAATCCCTTGACGTTATTCCGGCTCCGTACCTTACGGCCAGCTTCTCAACCAGATGAATTTCAGAAATTCCGGCGGCAAAGCGCAGCTCCGAAATATCTTCAGGTTCCTTTAGCGGCAGCTTGTCCAGAACCTCCTTTACGCTGTCCTGATATGCCCTGACGAGGCCTCCGGTTCCCAAAAGAATGCCACCGAAGTATCTTGTTACCACGACGGTAATTTCCCCCACACCGGAATGAACCAGCACGTTAAGCATCGGACGGCCTGCCGTGCCTTTGGGTTCACCGTCATCCGAACAGCCGATAAAGGCTGTTTCGTTTCCCCTGCCTGCATTGAATGCATGACAGTTATGTCTGGCGTCTGGAAACTCACGTCTGATCTTATTGAGAAAAGCTTCCGCTTCGTCCACCCCCTTCGTGTGTCCGACGCTGGCTATGAACCTGCTTTTTTTAATTACCAGCTCGTTGCGGAAAACCTCTCCGTCATTCAGAGCCGGAACCATGTAATCGGTGGTGTCGGACATTGTCATTTCTCCATGATCCTTATAACGTCCCTAAGACTGTCTGCGGGCGCAGACCGCGTTCCGCATAAAAAGCGGAACATGCGGGATTTTAACACGGATTTCCCGTCATCTCCATTCACTGAACATGCATGGTACGGAACCATGACCGGCAGACATCTGCCGTTGTATTTTATGAACCTGATTTCCGCAAAACACTCCTATATCAGTTCCCATGACTGAAGAGTACGTCCGTCCAACTCCCGAAAAACATTTACCGGCATTTATTGTACAGTCTGACGGAACATGCCTCCCTAATGGGTGCGGAAATTGATTTATCAGCTTAACCGGAGTATGATCGGCGCGTTTAATGACGCATGCCTTCCAGAAGCTCTGTACTCCGCATTGGTTTTATATTTTTAACCGGCTTTCCACTTATCAGATTAAGATTCGACTGAGATGAAGGCATCGGATATTTTCTGACTTTAGAAATCACATTCTCCCCGACTCAATGCCGGAGTCAACGGAGAGACAAACAGTACGGATGTTAAAAATGAAATCTTCGAAAATACTACCAATGCTTGTTATATCAGCGGTAACGGCTGCCGTGTTAGCCTTTTTGGCTTTTCCTGCTGTTTATGACTGGTATATTTCATATACTGACTCACGTGACACTACCGAAGGACTCGAAAACTACTTCCTGAGTCAGACCTACAGAGCTGAAGGCAGTGATTACCGATTTAAGCTTTATGAAAAGCCGAACGACAGATATGTTATCGTTCTTCAGAGTCAAAACAACGCTTCAACTGACGAGATTCCTGAGAAAATTCGCTATTACGCATCCTCAGAAACCGTATTTTTTGACAACGAACAAATGCAGAACACGGCTAACCGGGAAAAGGCAGCCGATACCGTCATCCCACTTACCGAGGTAACCAACGAATACGTTCAGAACATGGATGACGAAGATTGCGGTATGAAATGCAGGGCTGTGTTCAGGAACTACCTGAAGTCCGTAAAAATCAGAATTGAAGATAACGAGCTTATTTACACCGGAATTCAAACCTTCAGTCTTCTTAGGAAGCGATATGAACGGCAAAAGAGCGTCACCCTCGGAAATCAGGAGATATTTTCAGATTCTCACATGTTAAAGGACACCTCTACCGGCAATTTAATAATCCCTGACGAAACTTTCGGTGGCTGCTACAGACAGTTGGATATTCAGACGGGAAAACCGATCGGAGAGATAATATCACCATGTATGCGAGCACCGCGCTAGTTCTTTTAAATGAAGGCCGGTATGTACTGTCTGCCGTAATCTGACAATCAGCTCCGGTCTCTTTTTTCGTCTCATACAATAAGTTATTCGTCTCAAATCAGTCAAAATGAGACGAAATGAATGATGTATGAGACGAATATGCGGTATCAAATTTACTTTTTCCTGCTGCCCCGAACAGTTAATCTGACGATACAGGACTTATCTGAAACAAATTGCCGGAATACGGAAAAGCCGGCAGACAGCTGCCGGCTGATGATTCCCGGACTGATATCGGAATTACTTCAGATTGTCACGGAAGAATCTGTCAATTTTATCAAACGGAATCTTATCCATCTGATCGTAAAGGTCAGCGTGCGTCGCTCCCTTAACCACAATCAGTTCCTTCGGCTCTGCTGCATCCCTGTAAACGTTATCGGAAAAATACTTTGAATGAGCCTTGTCTCCGGTAATGAGAAGTAACGGACGCGGAGAAAGTTCCTTTATGTTATCCATCAGCTTAAAGTTAAAGAATCCGTATGCAGCGGTTGCATCCCAGGCCGAAGTGTTGGAGTTCATTGCTCTCGGATGATAGGCCCTGCCGACATAATAACCGTAAAAGTCCCTGATTATAGGATCGGCATCATCCGGCAATGTATCAGGAAACATGGTTGAAAACGTCTGGATATTACCGTCAGCATCCACACCAAGTTCATGAGCACCGCGGATAAGCTTACCGCTTTTTGCTTCTTCATCACGCATCCTTGCAAGATGCTTCTTTACGATATTACGCTGCTCATCCGTATAGTAAGCTCCCTTATAGTGATCACTGATGCTCTCGGACATGTCATACATGGCGGAGGTAACCACTGCTTTTATACGGACGTCATTTGAAGCCGCAGTGATGGCCATGCCTGAAAGACCGCATATGCCGACAGCTCCGATTTCTTCCGGATCAACAAATTTGAGGTTACTGATAAAGTCCACTGCGGCACTGTAATCCTCCGTAAAGATGTCTGGAGAAGCCATGTCCCGGCGGACGCCTCCGGATTCACCGGTCATGGAAGGATCAAATGCCAGGGTGACGTATCCCCTTGCCGCCAGTTCCTGGGCATAAAGTCCGGATGACTGTTCCTTAACAGCTCCGAAAGGACCGGAGATTACCAGAGCCTTATATTTCCCGTCACTGCTGAAATTTGCCGGTAAGTAGAGATGTCCGGCAACATCAAAGCCGTAACGGTTGGTGAACGTCACCTTAAGAACCTGAATATTCCTGTTGATTTTAAACACTCTGGTGTCATCACGAAGTTCTTCCACCGATGACATTTTCATCTGTGATGCTCCGGATATGACTGATACCGGTACATCACCTGCCATAACGTCAGCACTTCCCATAAGTATTGCTCCCGTAATAATTGCTGTTACAAGTCTGTTGAGTCTCATAGCGTTTTCCCCCATCGGTTATTGATTAGTTGCTGTTTTTTCATCCGTCCGTATCTCACTGATTAGATAATCCAGAATGTCTATCTCAAGCTGTGTCTGCTGAAGTCTTTTCCTCAGATCCTTCCGATAAACCTTCAATTCGGAAATCATCTTACGGTACTGACGGTTGTCATAATGTTCGGCGCAGTCCTTACAGAGCATGTCCGGACAGCCAGCATCACGGAGGCATTCTCTGATGTTCTGCGAATTATTAAGCTTTATTTTCATGATCGCCTCCTTATGTTTTAAATATACATCTTCGAGTTGCTAATTACTAATGGTAAAATTTCATAATATATCATTCCTGTTTGGAATAATTAAAACATAACCGCACTTGTCCCCCTTCTCTTAACGAGGAAAGCTGACATGGACATAAAACTGTTAAAAAATTTTCTTCAGATAGCAAGACTCGGAAGCATGACACAGGCTTCACGGACGCTTTTCATAACACAGTCCGCATTATCCAAACAGATGAAAGAGCTTGAAGAGGAATTTGGACGGCCCCTGTTTTCTCGCGGCAGCGGAGGCATGAACCTTACCGAAGAAGGAATGCTGCTGCGCAAACGGGCCGAAGACATCGTTTCACTGTTTGATAAGACAAAACAGGAATTTGAGGAACTGGATGAAATAACGGGAGGAGACGTCCATGTGGGAGCACCGGAATCATGCCACATGGACATTTTTGCAAGGGAGCTTTTATCCTTCCGTAAAAATTATCCCGGACTCAGGTGTCATATCATAAGCGGTATGACAGTTCAGGTTGAGGAAATGCTGGACAGAGGACTTCTGGATTTTATCATCATTTCAGGAATTCCGGATCTTAACAGGTACAATCACGTCAGATATCCTGCGGATGACGAATGGGGGATTGTTGTCAGAAAGGATCATCCGCTGGCAAAAAAGGAAAGAATAACTTTTGAAAATCTGCTGGATCAGAATTTAATCATTTCAACTCAGGGATTATCCGAGGAAATGACAAAATGGTGCGGTCAGGACGTCGATAAATTAAAAATAACGGACACGGTTAATCTGGCCTACAACGGCAGCGTCATGGTCAAGGAACGAGTCTGTATCATGCTTTCATACAGGGGACTTGTTACCGACAGTGAGCTTGTATGGATCCCGCTCCATCCCAAATTATCAACACCAACCTACCTTTTATGGAGAAAATATCAGGTGTTTACGCCTGTGGTTGAACTGTTTCTGAAGCAGATGGTTAACTCCTTTGAGGGAGGAAAAAATACCATTCTTCCGTAATTTTTCTAACAGAAAATGACTAATGCTGACATTAAAAAACCTTGAACATTCTCAGAAAATACTTCAGCCGCTCAAAATCTAACGATGAGTTTTCCGACATACGGAAGACAAAATCAAGTGCCTGCTACTCTGGGCTTTTAGGATTTCTGCATAATGTCATACAGCGGTGATGAAGTACTGTATGTAAACCTCAGCCCCCCACTTTCTGCAATTGATGGTCCGTTATCCACTGCAGTAAATCTTCAAAGCTCACATCGCTTGCTGCGGTCCCGATTACAACATCGGACAGCTCATTCTGGGTATATTCCAATTCAATTCCGTTAAGGGCAAGAAATACGAGCATGCAGTGGACACCGATTCTTTTGTTTCCGTCAATAAATGCGTGATTTTTTATGATTCCATACCCAAGTCTTGCCGCTTTCTGTAATATTGATGGAAATGCCTCACTATCACCGAAGGCCTGAAACGGGGCCGCAATGGCTGACTCCAACAGACCTTCATCTCTGATTCCGTCTGAACCGCCGGTCTCGGAAATCAAATGTGAATGAAGAATCAATACCTGTTCCTTTGAAATTCTTATCACTTTGCAAGCACCTCATAAGCCTCACGGTTCCGTTCTATCAGTCTCTTGGAAATCTCAAGCAAGACTTCATTATCGGCGACCTGTTCCGTTTCTGCCCGGTTAAACTCCATGAGCACATAACGTGGGGCATTATTTTCCAAAATAATGACAGCACCATTCTCATCAACCATTCTGGCAACTTTTGAAAAATTCTGATTGGCCTCGGTAATCGAAACAATATTTTTAGTATTTACATTCATGGCAAAATTTCTCCGATACTTATCTTTTAAGAGTAATCTATCAACAGGATAAATTCAACCTATTCAAAATATATGCATTACTTCAAGAGAGTTAATATGACGAGAGTAGCTGAAGGTTTTCCGCTGTTTTGCCGAAAATTCCGTCCTGGAAACATGCTGTTCTGAAAGATGTGAGATTTTGCGGATGAGGTGAATAGCCGACTGGGGAAATAAGGGAATTGGGCAGACTGTCGGAGTTGCAGTCTGCCTTTAATACTTATTCCGCCCCCTTTGGTTTCGGGTATGAGTAGGAACCGGCTCCCTCAAACATCTTATCCATGTTAGTCACATTTGAAACATTCCAATTGCCTATTGGCTGATTGAAAGATTCCGCTCCATCAAACATCTTATCCATGTTAGTTACATTTGAAACATTCCAATTGCCTATTGGCTGATTGAAGGATTCCGCTCCATCAAACATCTTATCCATGTTAGTTACATTTGAAACATTCCAATTGCCTATTGGCTGATTGAAGGATTCCGCTCCCTCAAACATCATATACATGTTAGTTACATTGGACGTATCCCAATTACCTATTGGCTGATTAAACGCATCTGCCCGCCTGAACATGCCACTCATATCAGTAACATTGGAAACATTCCAGTTGCCTATTGGCTGATTGAAGGATTTTGCTTTCGCGAACATCCAGGCCATACCTTTTACATTGGAAATATCCCAGGTGCTTACTGGTTGATTGAAGTTTTTTGCCCCCGCGAACATAGCACTCATATCAGTAACCTTGGAAGTATTCCAGTTGCCGATTGGCTGATTGAATTTGGTTGCATCCGAGAACATATAACTCATATTGGTAACCTTGGAAGTATTCCAGTTGCCGATTGGCTGATTGAAAGAATTTGCTTCATCGAACATAGAACTCATATTGGTAACCTTGGAAGTATTCCAGTTGCCGATTGGCTGATTGAAGGATACTGCACCATAGAACATACCACTCATATTTGTAACATTGGAAGACAATATGAAACGACCTCCACGAATGAATGCAAATCGTGGATTTACCGTGTAAACTGTAGATGTTAATAAAACAGAAACGGATTTACCGCATACATTGAATGAATTTACTACATACATTGAATGAAGGTCGTTATGAATAAGATAATATATATTGGAATGGATGTCCACTCT
>JAEEGL011596375.1_pt1 | contig 15911 bp, 10 predicted proteins | sample 9134231 | NCBI WGS metagenome assembly JAEEGL01 (sample SAMN16246548, study PRJNA631951) | gut metagenome | biome: gut microbiome; feature: rumen; material: fiber-attached | host: Bos | place: Iran: Karaj | collected 2018-10 | reverse complement strand
GGCAAGGGTGTTTGGAGCGTTAAGTGCGATGTTGCTCTTCCTTGCGCAACTCAGAACGAGCTCCTTATCGATGATGCCAAGCAGCTGGTTGCCAACGGCGTTCAGGCTGTATGTGAGGGTGCTAACATGCCTACATCCATTGAGGCTACAGAGTATCTTCAGGCCAACAAAGTCCTCTTCGTATGCGGCAAGGCTTCTAATGCAGGCGGCGTAGCAACATCAGCCCTCGAGATGAGCCAGAACAGTGAGAGACTTTCATGGAGCTTCGAAGAGGTTGACAGCAAGCTCAAACAGATCATGGTCAACATCTATCATAACATCGACGATGCTGCCAAGAAGTACGGCCTTGACGGCAACTATGTAGCAGGTGCCAACATTGCAGGCTTCCTCAAGGTTGCTGATGCCATGAAGGCTCAGGGTATTGTTTAATACCAAATAACATCGAAATGAGCGCTGCAAGGCGCATAAATAAAGCCTCGGAATCACTTCCGAGGCTTTTATTTATTGTTTAATCCCCGATCACGATAACATCTGTGTCGACTTCAGAAAAATCCTCGTCTCCTCCGCCATCATCGCTGTCGCCACTGTCGTCATCAGAGTTGTCTTCTATAATGACTTCCTCTGTATCTCCACCGTTATCATCATCATTATCTTTGTCGTCTTCAGAGCTTTCTTTCTCTTCCTCCTCGCTCTGCTCTTCTTCCCGGTCGTCGTCTTCCCGATCCTTATCGTCCTTCGAATCATCATCGTCATCATCTTTGACTTCAGTCTTTTCAGTGCTGTTGTCTTCTGTCTTATCTTCTGACTCATCATCTTTATCTTCGGTGACTTCGGGAGCAGGTTTTTCCTTGACCTCCCACCTGTAGAAGAATGCGTGATTGCCAATCATGGTGTAGGATGTAATGCCATAATAGTCTGCCCAGTACTTGGTCATGAAAAAGAGATAATCACCGACACGGGCGCCGTCCAGCACTTCCTGGGCTGCTCTTACGCAAGTGGAATTGGGGCCGTTTGCCATGATCAGTTCCACCTTACCTGATCTGTAGGATGCGAACTGAATGTCCTGGGTAATAACTCCTACTACAGAATTGGGAAATGCAGAGCTCTTTACTCTGTTCATGATAACTGATCCAACGCCGAGTTTTCCGGTGTAGGACTCGCCGCCCGCCTCAGCCTGAATGGTAGCTGCAAGCCAGGTAAGCTCATCTGCTGTAGCACTATAGGAACCTGATGTATCTTCTTTAGTCATAGCCAGTCTCTCGGCTATCTGTTTAGCCAACTCTGCCTGAGCTGCAGCAGTCTTGGATTCCAGGCCCTTCATCTTCTCGTCAAGTTCTTTCAGCTGGTCCTCATAGTTTGCCAGCTTATTTCTCTCTGATGACAAAGAACTGTTGGTGGCGCTAAGCTGCCCTTTTACGGTATCAGTAAGCTGTGAGAGTTCGTCATGTTTCTCATCCAATTCCTCCTGATACTTATCAAGCTCAGCCTCACGTTCCTCCACCACTTTTTTCTTCGCTTCAATCTCTGCCTGAAGAGTCTGATACTCAGAGATCTTTCTTCGGTCATATTCCATTATGGCATTTAAGTATTCGAATTTAGTCAGGAATTCCTGATATGATCCGGATTGTAAGAGTAGCTGAATAAGCCCTGATGTTCCACCGCTCTCATAGGTGGACTTTAGACGTTTTTTGAGAAGCTCATATCTCTCTTTTTCCTGGGTCTGGGCCTGAAAGAGCTGGTCAGAGAGATCTACGATTTCTGATGAGACCTCTGCCATGGCATCCTCCGCCTCGGAGATTTCCGCATTGAGAGATGTAAGTTTCTGGGAATAACCGTTGATGGTGCTCTGAAGTGCACTGCTCTGGCTCTCCAGGTCGTTAACATTCTCCTGGGTCTGAGCCTTCTCGCCCTGGAGGGCACTTATGGCATTCTTGGTCTCCTTGGTCTGTTTCTCCAGATTGGAGATGGTGGCCTGAGTCTCTGCCTCCCTCTCCTTCATCTCTGAGATCTTATCATCATATTCGTCGGCCAGAGACACCATGCAGCACTGGCCAAAAACGAGGGAAAGCAGTAAAATTCCCAACAAAAACTTCTTTCGCATACTCTCCTCAAAGTCCTTATAATCAGGACTTATCTCCCCATATAAACAAAACGCTGATACTTCTTTATTACTTGTATTACTTATTGATGACCTTCCTATAATTCCGAAGGATCTTAAACATCTGTATCGGACATCTGAAGCAGTAACCCACTACGAGATTCGACTGCCTGCTCCTGGTTTTCCCCAGAAACACCCTGATCCTGAGTTGCCTCTGAGTTGTTCTGGTCCTGAGTTGCCTCATAGGTGCTCTGCTCCTGCGTCTCAACCTGAGTTTCAACGGTGCCACTCTGATCCTGATCCGCAGCCTGTGCCTCAATCTGAGGTACTTGTTCCTGTTGCTCTTCTGTCACCTCATCTCCAGGGAATACGATATTGTTATTCCTTCGGATAAAGTCCATCATATTGAGCATCTTAAGAGTCTCAGAATGTGGCATATCAGGACACTCCAGCCAACCCTCTGAAATAGCTTTAAAGCAAGCCTCAATCTCATACTCATAACCTGTGAGCTGCTTCTGTCTCTTGTAATATGCAATCTTCCTGTAATCGTTGTCATAGACTGACAAGCCTTCAGGGTTGGTGATATTATCGACAACTATGTAGCCTTTACTGCCATAGATGACGGCACTCTTATCGCTGACTGACAGCACTGTGGCGTTAAGAATGGCCATCTTGCCGTCATTGTATCTGAGAGTGATGCTATCCTGCATATCAACACCCAGATTGTTAAGTGTACAAATAGATGCTATATCTGCAACATCATTGCCAAATACCATGGAAGCAAAGTTCAATACATATACACCAAGATCCAGTAAAGCACCGCCTCCAAGAGCAGGCTGCTGAATCCTGTCCTTATAAGTAATGTTGTAACCAAGGTTTGCTGTGAGCATAGTAGGCTCACCAATAACATTACTGGCAAGAACTTCTTTTATCTTGTTCCTGATGGGCATGTACCTGGTCCACATGGCCTCGGTTACCAAAAGCTTCTTTTCCTCAGCAAAGGCAAAGACCTCTTTTGCCTGCCTCTCATTTAGCATAAAGGGCTTTTCACATATGACATTTTTGCCGGCAGAAAGAGCCAGCATTACATTTTTATAATGCTCGGAATGAGGAGTAGCCACATATATAAGGTCAACCTTGGGATCCTCTACGAGTTCCTGATATGATCCATAGGTCTTCTTGACGTTATAAAGCTGTCCAAAGCGCGCAGCCTTTTCTGCATCTCTGGAGCCAACGGCATGGCATGCAACGCCTCTCATCTCCTTGAGTGTAGCGGCCATTACTCCTGCTATTCTGCCTGTGCCCATGATACCGACTCTTAAACGTTCAAACACCCTGATTCCTCCTCATTATCAAAAGATGGTCTTTCTCAGATATTGTTTTACTGTCTTAAATACTCTGATTTGATATATCCGGTCAGTGTCTTCTTTTTCTCTACATATTCAACCTTGGCCCATCCGTTCTCATACTGCTCGAGTACGTTGACTGTGCCTCCTGCGAATATAGTAATCAAAGAATCTGCATCCGTGCTCTGCTCTTTTCTGAGCTTTACTGACTGCTCTACTACCGTTTTGCCGGTCTTGGCATCTGCAATCTTCTTGGAAGAAGAATCGGTAGTACTCTCTGATGTCTTATCCTTGGTAGATGACTCTGTTGCACTCTCGGATGTCTTGTCCTTGGTCTCGGATGATGCATTGTCTGCAGCATCTGCATTTGTATCATTATCATCCTCTGCCTGAGCCTGCTCAGCTTCTTCTGTGCCTTCAGCGTTTTCTTCGCCTTCAGCATCTCCGGCATTGGCATTGTCAGTCTCTGTCTGGTTTACTTCTTCTTTTGCAACTCTCTCTTCTGAAACCACTTCAAAGAACTCGGTCTTAACATAGGCTACTTCACCCTTGTATTCAACTTTACTCCAACCGTTGGCCAGAGCCTCAAGTTCCTTGAACTCCTGTCCCTTGGTGGTGCGGTCCAATATATCAGCTGTCTCGGAGTCGGAACTTCTGATGTTGATTACGTCTGTTGCCTTGATGACTCTTGAAACTACAACTGTATCATCTGATTCATTATCCCCGGAGTCCTCTTCAGTGCTCTCATCAGGCGCAGTTGCCTCAGTTGTGGCAAGTGCCTCACCAACGGAAACCTGAAGACCTGAACGCATTTTGGTAAGAAGCTCTGCCAGTTCCTCATCAGCGCTTACCATCTCGTTATAGCTGGATGCAACCTTGTTGTTGAGATCGATGACATCTTCCTGAACATTGATCTGCTTGAGGTAATCAAGTTCATTGATATCAGCGATGTCTCCATTGATATACAGCTCTCCGTTCTCGTCAGGACAGATATACAGTGTCTCAAGACCCGGAACGTCGCCTTCATAATCGTACAGTTTGACCTCGTTGTATACATAGGCCACATAACTTCCTTCCACAGGACCGGGCTTGGTGTACACATCAATGTTCTCGAACTTCTCGATATACTCAGAGGCTGCAACTGACTTGAGTATCTCTGTATCATCAAGTCCCCTGTAGATCTGTGCCAGTGCATCCGCGTCACCTGCTGCCGAGGCTTCATAATACTTCTCCACAAGGGCGTTTACCTCAGGATATGCATTCAGTTCCATGGCCTCCTGGGGCACTTCATATGTTGAAGCCTCCGTCTCAGCCGTATTGGTCTGAACGATACTGGAAGCCCTCCTGTTGGCGCTAAGGGCAATGACTATGGTTATCACTACTGCCACCAGCAAGATTGCAGGCATAAGGAACTTCTTATTGTCACTTAAGAATGCCGCGAAATTACTGTTTCCTCTGCTGTTTATATCATTTTTGTTCTTCTTTGACATTTAGATTCCTCCAATAAAGAGCTGTCCGGGAAAAGATCCCGGTCTTAGGATTCCTCCTGCTACAGTCTTTAAAAATGCACCCGACAGGACTCGAACCTGCATTAAAGGCGTCGGAGGCCTACGTTCTATCCATTAGACTACGGGTGCACATACACAAATATATTACCACATATTTGTTAAATATGTCTATTATATGTTGATGCACTCTGTTTCCATGGACAGGTAACTTCAGCCTTTATTCTTTTGCAATGAATATACTACCGCTCTCTCTATCATAAACGTAGAGATTATCGCTGAGTATTTCCTCATCAGCCACAGCTGTACGATTAACTTCACAGATCATTTCCCTGAGACTCTCAATGTCCATACTCATGTTGGTATCAGGGATGATCAGTGTCTCGTGGACTGATGATGGAATGATAAAGAGATCGCTCTCGTGATAATCCGCCATTTCCTTTAACATATCCGGGTAAAAGATAACTCCTGCTCCAAGATACATGCTGGTGTTGGTTGCGATGTAGATACCACAGGCTTCATCATCTCTATCACTGACCGGAATGAGCTTCTCCATGATATCCATAAGTCCTGACACCTTGACAGGAGCAACCTTAACTGCATTCTCCACAACATTCTCCCAAAGTTCCTCCTCTGAAATCTCCCACTCATTAAGATGGCTCTTTTGTATCGTGATACATCCGTCTCCAACGCTCTCACTGATAAACCTGCAGAGGGGCACCAGTGCCAGATCCAGGACTCTCTTTATTGGAATATCCTTGAGCTTCCTCTTGTTCTTCTCATAGTTGACCACCTTGAAAAAGAGCTTTGGTGCCACCTTGGAAAAATCCAGGAAAAAGCTCACGTCCATCTGGTCTGCGGGCAGACTCTTCCTGTAGAGACTCACCACATCCTTAGCCAGAGAAATCGGCACTGCTCCACTCTCATATGCCTTGTGAAGTTCATCAATATAGATTGTCGGAGCAATGTTGTTCCTCTCCTTCTTGATGACCAATGCATGACGGACTATGCCGTTGTTCTTGACGATGTCCCTGAGATCAATTTCATAGCCCTCTCCCAACATGTCGCCTACTTCTCTTACCATTACCTGTCCAAATTCTTTTATATCCATATCTGTTTTCTCCTTATTATTGTTTAATTTTTTACGCGTAAAGCAGACGCGCAAAAAAGGCAATAGAAACCCCTTGGGGAAAATCTATTGCCTTACTGTTTATAAAATCAACTTATATTACTGCGTCAGATATGGTTTACGTATATAGATCAGACTCTTGAGAGATACTCGCCGGTTCTTGTGTCAATCTTGATGACATCTCCCTCGTTTACAAAGAGAGGAACTGCCACATTGGCACCTGTCTCAACAGTTGCAGGCTTGGTTGCACCTGTAGCTGTGTCGCCCTTGAAGCCGGGCTCAGTCTCTGTGATAGCCAGCTCAACGAACATAGGTGGCTCAACAGCGAATACGTTGCCGTTGTATGAGCTAACCTTGCAGGTCTCATTCTCCTTAACGAACTTAAGGGAATCGCCAACCTGCTCAGATGTAAGACCGATCTGCTCGAAGGTCTCAGCATCCATAAAGTTGTAAAGGTCTCCATCCTGATAGAGGTACTGCATATCCTTCTTATCAATTCTTGCTGCAGGGAACTTCTCAGTGGGACGGAAGGTTGTCTCCTTAACACCGCCATTGATGATATCCTTGAGCTTGGTTCTTACGAAAGCAGCGCCCTTACCGGGTTTAACATGCTGGAATTCAATGATCTGACATACGTTGCCATCGATTTCGATGGTAATACCATTTCTGAAATCACTTGCAGAAATCATAAAAAATCCTCCTAAATTTCATTACATCAAACAACTAATTTAGTTTAAACTATGATTTCATTTTTTTCAACTGTTTTTTATTAATCAGCTGATGTTCCATTAATTATGCAGGTATTCCATGGCTTCCAGATACCCCTGAAGGCCGTGTCCGTAGATCTGATGGTCACAGGCAGGAGCCGTAACCGAAATCTTTCTGAACTCCTCCCTTGATGTTATATCAGAAATATGGATCTCAACTTTTTTGATGTGCTCAACGCTCTTTAGCGCGTCATGTATGGCGTAGCTGTAGTGGGTGTAGGCACCGGGATTGATCACAATACCTTCAGTTTCGTCGCTGTAGGCTTCCTGGATCTTATCGATAATGGCTCCTTCGTGATTGGACTGGAAAAGAGCTACTTCATCCCCCAGCTCTTTTGCCTTATCCCTTATCAAGTTGCAGAGATATTCATAGTCCTGATTGCCGTAGACAGCCTTCTCCCTGATGCCAAGGAAATTTAAGTTTGGTCCGTTTATCACTAAAATTTTCATATTCGTATCCTCTGACCTTATATACCGGCTTGGTGGAGATACTCCGGTGCTTTAATCTTCCACCTCGAACCAGTCGTCTTCGTCCTCATCGTAATAGTATATCTGATCCTCATCCTCATCATAGTAGAACATGGTATTTGTTTCATCATCATAGAGGTAGAGGGTGCCGTTCTCATACAGATACCAGATTTCTTCCTCATAATCATATATCCAGTCGTCGGCATAATCGCCCTCACCATCGCCATGATAGTCATCGCCATAGTCATAGCTGTACTGACAGGATCCTCCGCTGCTTATATTGCATCCGTAATCGGCCTCGTAGGCACCCCAGCCGCCCCAGATGTTCTCGAATCCGCCATAGTCGTAATAATCCTCATAGCCGTCGCTGGATACAAAAGAGCCAAGCCAGTTGATATATTCTTTGTCTATGCCAATATCACTGTAGACACTCTTTAGCTTATCATAAAAATATGAGTCCCCATACGGAAGCGATACGGCAAGCCCTGTGAGCTCATTCTTGTCTGAGGTATGTCCGTAATATGTTACGGCAGCCTTCAGGGCAGACATAAGGTTCCTGGCCTCATCACTGTCGTTGTCTATACCTTCCACAAGGGCCAGGATATCACTGATGTAATAGTCTGAGAGTGTTACACTACTCTCATCCGATTCCCAGAAGTCCCAGAAGCCTTTCTTCCTTAATCTGCCTTTGGCCTTATGATTTCGGCTGTAGTTCTTATTCAAAAGAGCTGATTCATTTTTATACGCATATGCCTTCCAGGCCTTAAAAAGGTCTTCTGATGTAGATACATTAAAAAGCCCCATACAGGCAGAATCGCCGCCATAGCTCTTCTCATTGTCGGCAATTATGTCATCGATTATGTATTTTCCGAGAAGCGGAGTTGATATACCCGGATTCTCCTCAAGAGCCTTCATCCAGTTTTTGTAGCTCCATCCCAGCCCCGACTCAAAATCTTCAGAGAGCAGGGCATATTTGCAGTAGGGCGCCAGAGCGTAACAGGTCTCAACACTTGCCATGATGCAGCAGTCCATACCGATGATATCAAAATGAACATCACTGTTCTCCGAAAAGGCTTTTGCCATCTCAGAGATAGTCAGGCTCTCATCCTCGTCTGCCCATTCATCATAGCCAAATCCGTATACCGGGCCGCCGCCATGATCCCAGAAAATAAAAAAGTATCTCTCTGCCGGATAATGCCCCTTGCAGTATCTGATAAACTCGGACATGGTGCCTGACTCGGTACAGTCCAGCTGTCCCAGCTTGTCCCTTATCAGATCAAGCTTTCCATTCCTTACCCTGTAGGTCTGAGCTGTTTTTGATGATATGTCATAGTCCTGCCACTCTTTTGTTCCCATGGTCTGAATAATGACATTCACATCATTGCCGATACCGGAAGATATCATTTCCGCGATGTCTGTAGTGGCCTCACCTGCTTCAGACTCAAGATCAGAGCCGTTCATATATACCATGACAGTTGCTGATCTTGCGTCCGTGCCCACTTCCAGGGTCTCGATATCAGCAGCTTGGGATGACTGCCCCCCGCTCTGCTGCGCTGTCACTTCCTGGGCTGTTTCCTGATATTGCTGCTCCTGCTGATAAACCTGATCTTCCTGATTTGACTGTTCTTCTTCGTCATCAGGCATAAGCATGATCATGATAAAAAGAACTCCAAGCAGAGCAAGTACTATTATGATCGCTTTCTTCATAAATCCCCAAATATCCCCACGCCGTGTCAATGAACTCTTGTCAGTTGCACTGTAAAATTATTTTCCGTTATCAAGTGAAGTGATGTCCACCAGCTCTATACCTTCTTCGGTACCTGCGCTCTCGAGGCTGGTCACAAGAGCTCTGGCTGTATCCAGGGCTGTTATGACATTCACGCCGGTCTCGATGGCGGTCCTCCTGATGAGGAAACCATCTCTGGACTTGTCTCTTCCCTGGGTAGGCGTGTCGATTACAAGGTCGATCCTGTGGCCCAGGATAAGGTCGATAACGGTGGGCGACTCCTGGCTGATGCGGTTGATCTTTCTGGCCTTGACACCGTTTTCATTGAGGGTATCGGCCGTGGATCTTGTCGCATAGATGATGTACCCCAGCTTCTCGTAGCGGCGCGCAATTTCGATGACTTCTCCCTTGTCCGCATCCTTGACGGTGATGATCATCTGCTTATGTTTGGGCAGGTTTACACCGGCACCGAGGAAAGCCTTGTAGAGAGCCTCGTCGAACTTCCTGCTGATTCCCAGACACTCTCCGGTACTCTTCATCTCAGGTCCGAGACTTATCTCAGCTCCCCTTATCTTCTCAAAGGAGAATACCGGCATCTTGATGGCAACATACCCTGCTTCAGGCTGAAGTCCCGGAGTATAGCCCAGGTCTTTTAACTTCTTGCCCAGCATTACCTGAGCTGCCAGATCCACGATGGGAATTCCCGTAACCTTGCTTATATAAGGAACTGTCCTTGAGGATCTGGGATTTGCCTCTATAATGTAGACCTCATCTCCCACTGCAATGAACTGGATGTTTATGAGGCCGATAACGTTCAGTGCTGACGCCAGTCTCTTTGTATATTCCGCGATCGTGTCTTTTACCTTCTGCGAAAGAGATTGAGCCGGATATACTGAAATGGAGTCGCCGGAGTGAATACCGCTTCTCTCGATATGCTCCATGATACCGGGGATGACGATGTCCTCTCCGTCACAGACTGCATCCACTTCTGTCTCAACACCCTGCAGGTACTTGTCCACCAGGATAGGATGGTCCTGAGCATATCTGTTGATGATGTTCATGAACTCCTCGATCTCGGCGTCTGAAAGGGCGATCTGCATGCCCTGTCCGCCAAGCACATAGGAGGGACGTACCAGCACGGGATAGCCCAGGCGGTTTGCAACTTCCTTGGCCTCTTCTGCCGTGTAGACCGTGGCTCCGGCAGCTCTTTTGATACCGGTCTCTTCAAGTATGCGGTCAAAGACCTCTCGGTCCTCGGCAGCATCTACATCCTTGGCATCAGTGCCGTAGATCGTAACTCCCATCTCCATCAGATCCTGGGTCAACTTGATGGCTGTCTGACCTCCGAACTGCACTACAGCGCCATCAGGCTTCTCAAGTCTTACGATATTCTCAACGTCCTCGGCTGTCAGCGGCTCAAAGTAGAGCTTGTCCGCAATGTCGAAATCGGTGCTGACGGTCTCGGGGTTGTTGTTGATGATTATGGTCTCAAAGCCTTCCTTCTTAAAGGCCCAGGTGGCGTGAACCGAACAGTAGTCGAACTCAATTCCCTGGCCGATCCTTATGGGGCCAGAGCCCAGAACGAGGATCTTCTTTTTGGATGAGGATTCCGCGTCAGGGTTCTCAGTTTCCTTGACGGCAGCATCGATTCCGGCACCCGAAACAGTACGCTCCTGCTCTCTACCGGCCTCGTCCTCAGAATCAGGTCCGTTGTAAACCGAGTAGTAATATGGTGTCTGTGCAGCAAACTCAGCTGCGCAGGTATCTACTATCTTGTAGGTCGCATGTATGTTGTAAAAATCCCTTAGCTCTTTTAATACAGAGGGCTTAAATCTTGTAAATCTGCTGATGACCGTGTCCGGAAACTCAAGGCGCTTAGCTTCCAGCATTGTGTCGAAGCTGATGATCTTTTTGGCGTCTTCCAGTGTTCCGTATTTTCCCTCGCTGTTCTTCTCGCCGGCGCGAAGGAGCCTGAGTTCCATCTTGACCAGGTTGTGGAGCTTGTCTATGAACCACAGGTCGATCATGGTGATTTCGTGGATCTGTTCATGGCTGATGCCTCGGCGCAAAGCCTCGGCGATAACCCATATCCTCTGATCATCCACGATGGTGAGCCTCTCAAGAAGCTCATCATCGTCAAGCTCGGAAAAGTCATAGCTGGTGAGGCAGTCCACATGCTGCTCCAAAGAGCGTATCGCCTTCATCATGGCACCCTCAAAGTTGGTGCAGATGCTCATTACTTCACCGGTGGCCTTCATCTGGGTAGTAAGGGTCCTCTTGGCTGTTATGAACTTGTCGAAGGGAAGCCTTGGGAACTTCACGACACAGTAGTCAAGAGCCGGCTCAAAGCTGGCATAGGTCTTACCTGTGATGGCGTTTTTGATCTCGTCCAGAGTGTAGCCCAGGGCAATCTTGGCAGCCACCTTGGCTATCGGGTATCCGGTGGCCTTACTTGCCAGTGCCGATGAGCGGCTTACTCTCGGGTTGACCTCGATGACGCAGTACTCAAAGCTGGTGGGATGAAGAGCGAACTGAACGTTGCAGCCTCCTGTTATTCCCAGCTCATCTATGATGTTGAGAGCAGAGCTCCTGAGCATCTGATATTCCTTGTCGGAGAGGGTCTGTGACGGAGCAACGACAATGGAGTCTCCTGTGTGAACACCAACAGGGTCAATGTTCTCCATGTTGCAGACAGTTATGCAGTTGCCTGCGCTGTCCCTCATTACCTCATACTCAATTTCTTTCCAGCCGGAAATGCAGCGCTCAACTAAAACCTCTGATGCCCTGGACAGTCTGAGTCCGTTCTTTAATATCTCCTCACACTCGGTCTGGTTATAGGCAATTCCGCCTCCGGAACCTCCAAGGGTAAATGCCGGACGCAGCACCACCGGATAGCCGATCTTGCGTGCAAAAGCAACTCCGTCAGCAACGTTGTGCACCACCAGGGAAGCAGCGCAGGGTTCACCTATCTTTTCCATGGTGTCCTTGAATTCCTGCCTGTCCTCAGCCTTTCTGATGGTCTCTGCCGTAGTTCCAAGGAGCTTTACATTATGGGCTGCAAGGAACCCTGACTCCGCCAGTTCCATTCCAAGGTTAAGTCCGGCCTGTCCTCCAAGGGTCGGCAGGATCGAATCAGGCTTTTCTTTTTCTATTATCTGTTCAAGGACCTTGACTGTGAGCGGTTCTATATAGACCGCATCCGCAATGTCCTTATCTGTCATTATTGTTGCGGGGTTGGAGTTTACGAGAACTACCTCCACTCCCTCTTCTTTTAAAGATCTGCAGGCCTGGGTTCCGGCGTAGTCGAACTCAGCAGCCTGTCCTATTACTATCGGTCCGGAACCTATGACCAGGACCTTGTTTACATCTTTATTCTTTGGCATCTTATTACCCCTTCATCATTTCTATAAATCTGTCAAAAAGATATCCGGTGTCCTGAGGTCCGGGGCACGCTTCGGGATGGAACTGAACTGTAAAGATGTTCTTTCCCACATACTTAAGTCCCTCGTTGGTTCCGTCATTTACATTCATAAAGGCAGGTACTGCAACTGCCTGATCCAGTTTGTCCACATCTACCACATAGCCGTGGTTCTGAGAAGATATGAAAACTCTTCCTGTCTCCAGGTCCTTGACAGGGTGGTTGCCTCCTCTGTGGCCGTACTTCATCTTGTAGGTGTCAGCTCCTGTTGCCAGGGCCATCAGCTGATGTCCAAGGCAGATGGCAAAGATCGGCACATCGCTGTCATAAAGCTTCTTGATCTCTGTGATTATGTTTCCGCAGTCCTTGGGGTCTCCGGGTCCGTTGGAAAGCATAATTCCGTCCGGCTTATCAGCCAGGATTTCCTCTGCGGTGGTGGTACATGGATAGACTGTGACGTCGCATCCTCTGGCAGCCAGGGAAGCTGCAATGTTCCTCTTGGCCCCCACGTCAAGAAGGGCAACCTTGAGGCCTTTTCCCTTCAGCTCTTTTACCAGAGAAGGTCTCTTCTCCCTCTTGGACAAGTCACCTTTCAGGCTTGCTTCGTAGTCTTCTTTGTTAAAAGAGGCACTTCCTGACAGCGGACCGTTGTCGCTAAGTTCCTTTGATCCGGCCACATTGTACTTCTCGGTGCAGGAAACCTTTGAAACCACATCACCTGTTGTATAGGCCTTCAGTCTCTCTTTTACATCCTCATATTTCAGGTTCTGATTTGTGGTCAGGAAGCCGTTCATGGTTCCCTTTTCCCTGAGTATCCTCACCAGCGCTCTGGTATCTATCCCCTCAATTCCGGGAATTTCATACTTTAACAGAAAATCCTGAATGGACATGTCGCACCTGAAGTTGGATGGAACTCTTGCAAGCTCCCTCACTATAACCGCATCCGGCCATATCCTCTCCGACTCCATATCCTCCAGGCACACCCCATAGTTGCCAATGAGAGGATATGTCATGCACACCGCCTGCCCGGCATATGAAGGATCTGTAAACACCTCCACGTAACCGGCCATCGAAGTGTTAAAGACAACTTCACTGACTACGTCTTTATCCGCCCCAATATGCTTCCCCACGAAGACCGTTCCGTCTTCCAGTATCAAAAAAGCTTTCATCCATTTCCTCCAATTATTTCTTATTTCGTGAAATACGGACTGCTCCGCTTATTGGTTTTCGTGATATACGGATTGCTCCGCAAAAAGCGCTCTCGCAATCCTACAGACATTCGGAATCCGCGGGGCCCCTTCCCCACTGCTTCCTCATGTCTGTTCGGTCTGCAAGGTCACAAAGAGTTTTGTGCGAGCACAACTCTTTGCGACTTTGCATCCCTATATCACTCAAAGTATCTTACGCCGCTCTCGAAGATCTTAAGATCCTGCTCTCCGAAGATGTTGACTGCAACGCCGTCGCCGCGTCTCTCGGAGTGTGCCATCTTACCAAGGCACCTTCCGTCAGGTGAAAGGATACCCTCAACTGCTCTGTAAGAACCGTTGATATTCCACCCATCATCCATGCTCACATTGCCCTCAAGGTCGCAGTACTGGGTTGCAACCTGTCCCTTTGCAAAGAGGTCATCCAGAACCTCCTTAGGTGCAACAAATCTGCCTTCGCCGTGGGATGCAGGATTGGTGTAAACTCCGCCAAGTTCTGCTCCTGTAAGCCATGGAGAATTGTTGGATACAACTTTGATATAAGCCATCTTGGAGATGTGTCTGTTGATGGTATTGTATGTGAGTGTTGGCGAACACTCATCCTGTCCTGTTACACGGCCGTTGGGCACAAGTCCCAGCTTGATCATAGCCTGGAATCCGTTGCAGATACCCAGAGCAAGTCCGTCTCTATTCTGAAGCAGATCATCAACTGCTGCCTTGATCTCCTGGTTCTGGAATGCTGTTGCAAAGAACTTGGCACTTCCGTCGGGCTCATCACCTGCTGAGAAGCCGCCCGGGAACATTATGATCTGAGCGTTCTCTATAGCCTTCTTGAACTCTGCTACAGACTCTTCGATATCTTTTGCATCCCTGTTTCTGAATATTTTAATATCAACATCCGCTCCTGCTCTCTCGAAAGCTGCTGCGGAGTCGTACTCACAGTTGCTGCCAGGGAATACGGGTATGAATACTCTGGGCTTAGCCACCTTGTGCTTGCAAACATAAACGCTGTCAGCCTTGAAGACATCTGACTTAACTTCCTCTTTGTCATCTGAAGCAGTTGTGGGGAATACTTTCTCCAAAGTACCCTTCCACTGTGAAAGAGCTTCATCCACAGTCACAGATGTTCCACAGAAGCTGAACTTGCCATCGTCTGTTACTTCGCCGATGAGTCTTGCGCCGTCAATCTTAAGTGCTTCATCAACAGCATCTGCGCTAACCTCTGCGATGATGTCTGCAATGTCGTTAGTAAACAGTTCTTTTGCCTCAAGGCTCTCATCCAGTGCTACTCCAAGGCCGTTACCGAAGGCCATTCTTGAAACTGCAGCGCAGATTCCGTAGCCATCCTCGGCATATGCAGACTTGATAGCACCCTTGTCCATCAGCTCTTTTACCTTGCCGTAGAGCTCCATAACCTTCTCATAATCAGGAAGGTCGAAGGCATCTCTCTTAATCTTGAACTGAACCAGCTTGTTGCCTGCTGCCTTGAGTTCAGGTGTGATGACATCTTTAAGGTTTGCCACATCAACTGCAAAAGACACAAGAGTAGGCGGAACATTTATCTCGTTGAAGGATCCGGACATTGAGTCCTTGCCGCCGATGGATGCGATGCCGAAATTCATCTGAGCCTCGTATGCACCGAGAAGTGCGGTGAAAGGCTGACTCCATCTGGTGGGATCCTCGGTCATTCTCTTGAAGTACTCCTGGAAGGTGAAGTGGAGCTTCTTGTAGTCGCCGCCTGATGCCACGATTCTGGCTACAGACTCAGTCACAGCATAAGCTGCTCCGTGATAAGGGCTCCAGCTTGAAAGATAAGGATCAAAGCCGTAGCTCATCATTGTCACTGTATCGGTCTTGCCACCGAGAACTGGCAGCTTGGCGATCATGGCCTGGGTCTCGGTCAGCTGGTATTTGCCACCGTAGGGCATGAGAACTGAGCCGGCTCCGATGGAGGAGTCGAACATCTCAACAAGGCCCTTCTGGGAGCAGACATTGAGATCTGCAAGCTCGCCCAGCCATGCGGCCTTTGCGTCGCCATTCAAAAGAGCTTTCTTCGCACCTTCAGATGCGATCTGCTGCAGGTAATTGCCGTCTTTCTCAGGGATCTCAACCTTGACTTTGGTCTCCTGATGAGCGCCGTTGGTGACTAGGAAGGCTCACTTTATGTCAACGATCTTGCGGCCTCTCCACTTGAGGACAAGCCATGGATCTTCTGTCACGACTGCAACCTTTACTGCTTACAGGTTCTC
>JAEEGL010885820.1_pt1 | contig 15911 bp, 15 predicted proteins | sample 9134231 | NCBI WGS metagenome assembly JAEEGL01 (sample SAMN16246548, study PRJNA631951) | gut metagenome | biome: gut microbiome; feature: rumen; material: fiber-attached | host: Bos | place: Iran: Karaj | collected 2018-10 | reverse complement strand
TGTGTTCAATGTGAGAGGGTTGCATAATTATTCGAATAATTTATGGTTAAAAAATACGTATTTTGAATATCGGTGCAAAGGTATGACAATTTTTTGGGGATTACAAAGGAAATATTAGGCCTTGACCTAATTATTTTTTATCGTCAATAAAGCAGCGAAACGAGAAGGCTTCTCGACTTAATTAGATAATAAACCTAGAGAAATGAGATCGTTCGCAAAATCTGTGGAAAACCTGTCTGTCGCCTCTGGATTCATGTGAACCGATACGCAAAAATTCAAAGTGTCGTCGCACAAGGGGTAATTTTCGGTATAATTCAAATACTTAAATCCGTATTTTTGGGCAATGCTATCAAAATAGTGGTTTAGTCTATCCAATTTTTTCACCTTTTTGTTGGTTTGGGAATAAACTGGAGAATTGACCAACAAAACATACACACCATCGTTTTTGCACTCGTCAAGATATTGTTCAAACAAAGCGACTGCCTTTTCATTCATCAATATACTAATGGAATCCATTGAAGCTGCGTTTTTTCCATTCCATTTTCCTCTCTCGGGGCTAAAGCCTTTATATGTCGATCTCTCAACATAATGCCGAATTCTTAGAAACTCAAGCAGACCGTCTTTGATTACCTTTTGATAGCCATTGTACCTGTACAACGGGCAGTACAATTCCCAAAAGCCGTACCCCAACTGCCTCAATTCTTTGCGCATGGTCTTATCATAAACTGTTGGGAAAAAGCGTTCGGAATCATGTTGATGTCTGATGTCGTCTTCCATGTTCAGAGTCATAAAATCAACTTGCTGAATAATCGTTTTCGGAACCCCATTATGTGCTTTATAGCAGTGATATTCAGAAATTTGTGCATTAATTGCATAGCCTCCCAATCCTAAATTGTATGAATTAACATGACAAATGGAATCGATAATCCGAGGATTAAAATGCGAAAAACCTCTTGAATTACCCATAATAAGCATGTCATAGTCCAAATTGTCTTTGAAAATCTCGTTGAATACCTGATACCTGTAACAATCCGTCCGACGAAGCCCCATGCTTATCATATAGTCAAGTGCGATTGCAAAAGACAATACCAACAATCCAAGGCCCAATGACTTAATGATGAACTTACGCATAACTCAGAATTGGAAATATATGAAATTGGTAGCATGACCTCCAAAGGCAAACAAGACAAATAGTAATGCAAGATAAATCGTCCATCGCAGATAGCCCTTTTTAATTGGTGACAAGTCCAATACAAATGACTTGTCGCGCTGAATCCATTCCACGACAATTAGCAGTATGATATTTAACCCCAATGCGGTAAAACCTTTCGCCGCCGGAATGGTGAACAGACTACGATTACAAATTCCGCACATATACTCCCAAGCTTGCCCGATTGTCTCTGCCCTGAAGATAATCCACCCAATCACCGCCAAAAAGAAAGTCAGAAGCATTTGCCCAACCTCTTTGAACGAAGGCAACTTTCTTCCTTCAGCCACTTGGTTCGTGTATTTGCGGTTCTTTCCAGTCAATATCAATGGCAAGAACAAGATGGCATGGTAGGCTCCCCACGCGATGAAGGTCCAGTTGGCGCCATGCCAGAAGCCGCTCACAAGGAAGATGACGAAGGTGTTCCTGATGACCTTTGCCTTTGATACGCGGCTTCCGCCCAAGGGGATGTAGACGTAGTCGCGAAACCATGTCGTGAGCGAGATGTGCCATCTTCGCCAAAACTCGGCGATGTCACGGCTGAAATACGGCACGTTGAAGTTTCGCATCAATTTGACACCGAACAGCTTGGCCGTACCGATGGCGATATCGGAATAACCAGAGAAGTCCCCATAGATTTGGAAAGTGAAGAAAACAGCTGCAAGGAGCAAGGTGCTTCCGCTTTGTTCCGTATAGGTAGAGAACACTTGGTCGACATAGACGGCGCAGTTGTCGGCCACCACAATTTTCTTGTACAGGCCCCAAAGTATCTGTCGCATGCCGTCGACGGCTGTGTCATAGTCGAATTCACGTTTCTTTAGGAACTGCGGCAAGAGGTTCGTCGCCCTCTCAATAGGGCCGGCCACCAGTTGAGGGAAGAACGAAATGAATGCGAAGAAAGCCACGATGTCCTTGGTGGGCTCAATCTTGCCGCGATAAACATCGATAGAGTAGGAAAGGGCTTGGAAAGTGTAGAACGAGATGCCTACTGGGAGTATCACTTTCAGCAACAAGCCTTCGGTAGAGATGTTGAATAGTTCGGCAAATTCAGTAACGAAGAAGTCGTAGTACTTGAATAACGCCAGTATCCCAAGATTCAGCACGATATTCAGCCACATCCAGGTTTTGGCTTTTTTCTTCGATTCGGCTTTCCCGATGAGCAATCCGCTTCCCCATGAGCAGAAAGAAGTAAAAGCAATCAATAACAAAAAACGCCAGTCCCACCAGCCGTAGAACACATAGCTTGCTACAACTACAAAAGCGTTCTGCAAACACAACTGCCACTTCGACTTGCTGATGAAACGGTCGAACACGAACCAATAGAGTAGGAAGACTATCGGCAAGAATAATGCGAATTGGATGGAGTTGAAGAGCATAAAGAATCGAATCTATACTATTGCTTGTTGTAAATATCTTCGATGATTTGCCAACCTACACTTAATCCAAAATGATTGGGGTCTGAGTAGTCGTAGCAATCTGTTGTCATGTCATTCTTACCAGAATAATTAAACACCTTGTCTTTCCCGAAAATGTCCTGAAGAGTTAACAAGTCTTCGGTGTTTATCGTAGGATGTGTATAACAGTAAGCTGGTGAGATAACAATCCTATAATCCGTCTGATGCTTGTCGAAAACGTCTTTGATATGCGTTAATTGTTTATAGAATTCTTCGTTTATCAACGGCAGGCTTTCTTGTATATCATCGTCCGTTTTATGTTCAATCTGCTTCAGAAAAACAGTTTTGGATTTGGCAGTGCAATTTGACAGACTATCTTTTTGAGGTTGACGGCTTATATCGATAAACTTCAAGTTAGTTCCCCAATCATTACTGATGGAATCAACAGGGAACTTTTTCGTTGTATGGCTATTAAACTGTATTACAGAAGAAATCCATTTTGATGGTTTTTGGGAAAACTGGTAAAACAGGTTAGAGTGATAGGCCAGTTTTGATTGTCCTGAAAATTTATAATCCTTTATTTTCACAACGGATTTCGGTAATTGCTCTTTTGCAAAAGTACCAGGAATGTCAAACAATACTAATGCATTGGTGATTTCATTACCATTATTGTCTATGTAATCGATTTTCTGCTCAATACCCGTCAAGGTTTCTCCCCATGCTTGAAACATAAATTGCCTTGCACCTTCAGGAAGGTAATGCTTCCAATGGTATGTATTGAAACCGCAACACCGAGAACTTCCAAAGATGAACGAATTGTAATGGTATACCGAATCGTTACGCAAAAACAATTCCGTAGAAAGATAGTCCCGATTGGTGTCGTCAAAGTATTGTAAACTAAAAGGTCGCAATGTCTTAAACGGATCGGTTATGTAATAAACAGTCAACAATACAAGTATTGGAAGACCAATAAAGAGTAATATTTTGATTAAATACCTTTTCATCGTTAGAACTGGAAATATATGAATGACTGGCTATTGCCTCCGTACTCTAAAATGATTAATACTATCACTGCACTAAAAATCCAAGCCAACCAGGATGGGATTTTTGGCCCATATTGTAAGGCATGCTCTTTTCGTCTTGTAATCCACTCAATAACAATCATCACAGCGATTAACAGCATTGTCCTTTTCGTGCCAACATACAAAAAAGGTTTGGTAAATAGACTCTCATTGCACATCCCGCAGAAATACTCCCAAGCCTGACCGATGCTTCTAGACCGAGAAAGGACACGGCCTAATACGACGAGTAAGAAGGTCAGCATCATCTGAAAACACTCCTTAAAGGTAGGCAGGAAACGGTCCTCCGCCACGATATTGCGGTACTTCCGATTCTTCCCCAATAGTATCAATGGTAGGAAAAGGATGGCGTGATAGGCGCCCCATGCGATATAGGTCCAGTTGGCACCATGCCAAAATCCGCTCACAAGGAAGATAACGAAAGTGTTTCTTACGATCTTAGCCTTCGATACTCGGCTACCACCCATGGGGAAGTAGACATAGTCGCGGAACCAGGTCGTCAGAGAGATGTGCCATCTGCGCCAAAACTCGGCGATATCACGACTGAAGTAAGGGACATTGAAGTTTCGCATCAACTTGATTCCAAACAGTTTGGCTGTACCTATGGCGATGTCTGAATAGCCAGAGAAGTCACCATAGATTTGGAAGGAGAACAAGACTGCGGCTAGAAATAGGGTGCTTCCGCTTTGTTCTGGGTATGTAGAAAACACCTGATCGACAAACGTCGCGCAGTTGTCAGCTACCACAATCTTCTTGAACAGACCCCAAAGTATTTGCCTTGTGCCGTCAATGGCGATATCGTAGTCGAACTTACGCTTCTTCAGGAATTGCGGCAACAGGTTTGTCGCCCTTTCGATGGGACCTGCTACCAATTGGGGGAAGAACGATATAAACGCAAAGAAGGCTACAATGTCCTTGGTCGGTTCAATTTTGCCATTGTTTATGTCTATTGAATAACTCAAGGCTTGGAAGGTATAAAACGAGATGCCCACGGGGAGGATGATCCTTAATAATAAACCATCTGTGGAGAGATTGAACAGCTCAGCGAATTCTGTGGCAAAGAAGTCGTAGTATTTGAAAAGAGCCAAAATACCAAGATTGAGGACGATATTCAACCACATCCATGCTTTTGCTTTTTTCTTGTTCTCCGCTTTTCCTATCAGCAACCCGCTTCCCCAAGAACAGAGTGAAGTGAAAGCAATAAGCAACAGGAAACGCCAATCCCACCAACCATAAAACACATAGCTGGCCACCACAACGAAAGCGTTCTGCAAGCGCAATTGCCACTTCGACTTTTTGATGAAGCGATCGAAGACAAACCAATAGAGCAGGAAGACTATTGGCAGAAATATTGCAAATTGGATAGAATTGAAACGCATATTATAAACCTAAATCTTTTTTCACACGCAGAGCGAACAAATCTGCACCTATGGAATTCAGGTGGGAACAATTACGATAAATTGAATCGGCCCGATATTCTTCGTCTTGCAGATAATCAATATATTCAATGGGATATTCTGAACGAACATTCTCAATTATTCCATGTAATATGTCAAGACCCTCTTGTCTAACATTGACAATATATGAATCATGGCAGGGGGGGGTGATGACTATAAAACGAACCTTATGAAGATGACACAATCTTGCCATGTCTTTTAAATAACCTGTGTACTCCTCAACCTGTTCTTTGGCGTATTTTTGGCGAAACACATTTGAATCAACATTATGTTCCGATAGCCAGTTAACAGATTGGCCATCAACACGCTCGTAGCCTAATGAATCGCATAATAGATTATTGCCAATCAGCGTGCCAGGGTCAATATAACCTCTATACAGGCCTAGCCAATGTTTTGAATTGTCATCATATCGAATATGCATGAATTTCTCGTACATATACTTTTCATGTTCATTGTTTTCATGCTCTTTACTATCTGATTGTGGAAAATGATACGATTTAAAAAACGGAGGTTTATAGCCCATTCCCAAAATTACTTGTTTTAAATTGGGCATGTCGGCAATATACTTTTCCAGCAATTTGTCGTCATAATAAATCCAGCGGGAAGATCTGGCCAAATTAAATGTTCCTTTTCCCATCAAGCCTGGATTAATAGCATTCTCTATATATGAGTCTCCCAGAAGCAAAGTGACCACTTCATGACGACGGTTTTCCATATACCAATACTTGTAAGAGTAGTTGTTGTCAACTTGTGACTGATAATACTCCACCAGGCCACAAAACACAAATAATGCAATGCATCCTATAGCGAAAGCCCCAAGAAACCGTTTCATAGCATTTCCATTTTAGAATTGAAAATAAATAAAAGATGCATGTTTTCCTCCATAAATCAATATCAAGACCAACAATAAAGCGTAGATTATAGGCCTGAGATATTTATTACGAAGGAAGCATAACTTGTCTATTCCTTCAAATCCATGTTGCTTATCCCGCTGCAACCACTCGACGACTAACATCATCACAACGAACAAATTCGTCAGCCGCATTTCTGGTAAAGTAAAGAAACGGTAACTCGCTCGCAACGTACCGAATTGCAGCATCCCACAGGCGTATTCCCAAGCTTGAGCGATGCTCTCCGCCCTGAATAATATCAAACCAATGGTAACGATGAAAAACGTCACCACCATGCTAAGAACCTCATACAATCTGTTTCCCTTCAACTTATGCTTCTTCTCGAATCTCCTCCGAGATTTAGAGATGTTCATAGAAATCACTATGAACACGCCCTGATATAACCCCCACAATAAGAACGTCCATCCAGCACCATGCCACATTCCACTCAATAGGAATGTAACTATCATACAGAAATTCCAATATACCAACTTGTCGCTACTTCCAACCATTGGATAGTAAACATAATCCATAAACCAAGTGGTCAACGAAATGTGATTGCGTTTCCAATAATCCGCAAAAGAGGTAGCGAAATAAGGATTGTTGAAGTTGCGCATCAACCGGATGCCAAACAACTTGGCTGTTCCTATTGCAATCTCAGAATAACCAGAAAAGTCACAATACAGTTGGAAAGCAAACAACACTATACCTAATAATAATGTGCTGCCACTTTGTTCAGTATAAGTCGAGAATACCCGGTCGACATACACTGCGCAGTTGTCTGCCACTACAATCTTCTTGAACAAGCCCCAAAGTATTTGCCATGATCCATCGACGGCAGTGTCGTAATCAAATTTTCGCTTTTTCAGGAACTGAGGCAGTAAGTTTGTAGCGCGCTCAATAGGCCCTGCCACTAACTGAGGAAAGAATGAGATGAAAGCGAAAAAGGCTACGATGTCTCTTGTGGGTTCAATCTTGCCTCGACAAACATCGATAGAATAGGACAAGGCTTGGAAGGTGTAGAAAGAGATGCCAACGGGAAGGATTACTTTCAGCAGTAGTCCATCCGTGGAAATGTGGAATAGTTCTGCAAACTCTGAAACGAAGAAATCGTAGTACTTGAAAAGAGCCAGAATGCCTAGGTTGAGAACAATATTCAACCACATCCAGATTTTTGCTTTTTTCTTGTTCTCGGCTTTGCCTATTAATAATCCACTACCCCACGAACAGAGCGAAGTGAATGCAATGAGAAGCAGGAATCGCCAATCCCACCAACCATAAAACACATAGCTTGCAACCACTATGAAAGCGTTCTGCAAGCGTAACTGCCATTTCGACTTGCTGATAAAACGGTCGAAGACAAACCAATAGAGTAGAAAGACTATCGGAAGGAATATCGCGAATTGGATGGAGTTGAACAGCATTTATTCACAATTTAGAATACAACCTCCCCACGAATACCCAACCCCGAATCCGGCAATGAGAACTTTGCCTTTGAGTTTATCCTGTTTACGAGCTTCGCATAATGCTAATGGTATCGTGGACGACACTGTGTTGCCAACTTCAGCCATGTATTCAAATGTCTTTGTTTCATCAATCTCCATCAAGTCATACAGGCAGTCTAACATGTATTTATTGGCCTGGTGGAAAACATACAAATTGATGTCTTCTTTTTGCAAGGCGTTTTTCTCCATGACTGTCTCTACTAAATCAGGGACGGTTTCCAAAGTGAAATTGAATATTTCAGATCCATGCATGTACAAATGGTCGGACGAAATCGGATTACCAGACTTGTCAAATACAACATCTTCCAATAGATTTGGGTTGCGACTGGCTCCTGTCTTCACAATCAGGTTTTTGCCCCCATCGCCATCAGTTCCTAAATCAAAACACCCTATTTCCGCAAAGCCGCTTGTCGAAACAAGTGTTGCAGATGCAGCGTCGCCAAAAATAGTTCTATTCCCCTTGTCTTGCTTGTGGATGTATTTGGTATATGTCTCCGCAGTCAGTAATAAGACATTGTTTGCAACATGGCTCTCTATCAATCCCTTAGCCAAAGCCAATCCATACACATATCCCGAACAGCCCAAATTGAAATCCAATGCTCCACATTTGTTATTCAATTTCAATCTGCTCTGGAGAAGACAGGCTGTGGTAGGTAGGAAATAATCGGGGCTTTGGGTGCATAACAGCAAAAAGTCCACTTTGTCTTTGTCGATGCCATGTTCCAAAAACAATTGCTTTGCTGCTTGCTCTGCCAAGTCTGAAGCACATTGACCTTCTTTCACCGTATGACGGTTCATCACACCGATTTTCTTGGCAATCTTGTCTACCGACCATTCGGGAAATTGCTCAACCAAGTCTTGATTGGTAACTATGGTTTCAGGAAGGAAATAAGATATAGCACTGATAAAAGCTGACATTATCCTCTTTTTTCCATTACAAGGTTATATAGGTCTGCGACGGTTTCTCTTTCCATGATCTCGGCACCCGTTATCTTGACACCATACTTTTTCTTACACATTGCGATGATGCCCAAGCCCGAAAGTGAACTCCATTCCTCTAACTGTTTGAAAGACAATTCTGAAGTGAATTCGTTTGCATCTGTTTCATCGAAACATTCTGCAAAATCCATGACAAATTGATTGATATCCATTTTATTAGTATAAGTGTGAGTAAAATCGGCTGCAAAAATAGGCAAAAATCCATTATCTAACAATGCTAATTCATACAATAATCAATAGCATACTGTAATTGTAAACCTTCTCTGACAATATGCTCGCCAAAATACTGAGCTCCTTTGGCATTTAAGTGTTCCAGATCCCTATAATATGTTGAATCAGGAACTTCGAAGCGAGTATATTCAGCTACAAGTGTACTATCCCCTAACTCCGAACGGATCAACTGTCGATATCCTTTATCACTCACCATGTCTGAGATTTTGTAGGTTGGAGTGTTGAAAATAATCAGAGTTTGTTGATGGGCGTCACAATACTCTTTTATCTTGCGAAGGTTATTGAGTTGGTATGTGAAATATGTCTTAAGATATTCTTCCGAAAGTAAGTCTTGGCTTTCATGCTCCTTTGCGCGTTCAATTACTAAGTTGATATGATCATATGCAATGGGATTATTAATCTGATTGCTAGTGTCAATTTCATAACCTCCATCAATGCCTTTGTATGCGTCAAAGTTATCGTACGGAAAAGAAACAAGTAGGTATTTCCAAAAAGCATAAAATTGTTTGTAATTCTCAAAAAAGACCGGATAATTTAGCACATTCCTTTTTTCTTCTTTCGTGTTCAATAATACAAAGGGCAGATCCACCTCGTCATAGAAATAGACCAATGATAATAGACCCGCTGAGAGAATAACCGTATCAGGTTTGTTTTCATTGTACTCGGTAGCCCATTTCAGATTGTTGAGTGCTCCACCAAAAGTCATAGCCGAAGCACAGAGATTTTTCGAGCCAGGTATAATACTGTCATTCCAGTCGGACATTCCAACCGAACCCCCTAGAACGACTGTGTGTATTTCCTTGCCAAGCACATTTCTCTCCATGAAATGTGGTGTCACGAGAATCCAAACTAGTCGGATGCTAGCAATAGCCAAAATAAAAAATAGCCAGAAAAAACAAGCAAGCTTTAAAAACTTTCTCATAGACAATGGATTAGAATTGGAAATAAACAAACTCTGCATTGGCTTCCGCACCAAATATTACAATGGTCAAAGCCAACAACAAATCGAGGAAAACGAGCCTAAATGTTTTGTTGGTGTAATCTTTAGTCACGCGTTGAATGGCATATTCTTTATTCCTAGTAAACCATTCCAAGACCAACAGTACCACAATAGCTAAGATGGAGTACCAGGAAAACAATGATAAAGGATTAACGAAAGACCAATCTCCATTTACCATGCACTTGAAAAACCGGATAATAGACGGAACTCCTGCAGAGAAGATGATAATATGACCCAAAGCCATCAGGATATGGGTTCCAATCATTCCTAAAAAGTCCTTAAACTGTATGAAACCTCCTCGGCCCGGTTTGAGTTTTTTATTCTTCCCAAACTTCCCGCTGAGTATGAGAGGTAGGAACAGCAAACTGTGGTACACTCCGAACAAGACATAAGTCCAATTGGCTCCGTGCCACATGCCAATGACCACAAGGTTGATGCTGATGGCGAGGAAGATCCCTAAATTACCCCAATTGCGGAACCTGACATTAAGCGGCATGAACACGTAGTCCGTAATCCAACCTGTTAAAGAGAGATGCCAACGGCGCCAATATTCCGACACATTGCGTGCCAACAACGGATGGTCAAAGTTTTTGGTGATGTTGAAGCCCAAAATTTTACCCACGCCAATGGCCATGTTGGAGTATCCGTCAAAATCGGCATAGACCTGTATCGGAGACAACAAAGCGGCGTAAATCAGGTACCAAGATGTTTTTTCAGTATAAAGAGACCATGCGCCATGCGTAATTACTGCTATACTGTCGGCTATGACCATCTTGGTGAAAATACCCCAAAGTATCTGCTGGCAGCCGTCCATGGCCAAGTTGTAGTTGAACTGATGTGCTTGACGCAATTGGGGAAGGAACTTGCCAGGACGGTCGATAGGACCTGACATGATGGTGGGGAAGAAGGCAATATAAGTGGCAAACTCCAGGAAGTTCTCGCTGGGTTTGATCTTCTCGCGATGTATTTCTATCACATAGCTGATGAGCTTGAAAGTGAAAAAGCTCACACCAACGGGAAGTACAATATTCAGCGTGGACCAACTGACATGCAGTCCAACGGCATTAAGTAGTTTAGCGAAAGAACCAGCAAAAAAGTTTAAGTACTTGAAGTAGAACAAGAGGCCTATACCTAATACGACACCTAGTGCAGTGAAACGCGATGCCGCTTTAGCATTGCCGCGGTCAATGGACTGGCGGATGAATCTACCCAAAAACCAGAAGGCCACAGTAATAGCCAAAAGGATTGGAAGCATCTTCCAATCCGCGAAGCCATAAAAGAAATAACTGGCAAGTAATAGCCATAGGTTCTGCCGAGTGTGATTTCGCCGCATCCATGGCAGGAAATAAACCAGGAAGACAACGGCAAAAAAGGCTAGGAACCAAAAAGAGTTGATCACCATCGATTATTGCTTTTTGGCAATGATTGAGTTCACCATCTCGCCCACATTGTTCCACTTCATGATCTCAAGAGAAGTGAACTTGATTCCAAAGGCTTTTTCAATAGCCACAATCAACTGAATATGACTCAGTGAGTCCCATTCCTCGATGTCGTCGGCAACGGATGCATCGGTCAAGTGCACCTCGTCTAGGTCCAGCACATCACAAAAGATTTCGTTGAGTTTTTCGTAGATTTCAGATCTTTCCATAACAATAGATATTTTGATTCTTGTTTATTTATAACGATTGTAATTTGTTTTTGATGTCTTCTGCAATCAATTCAGGCGAGAGCCTGTGCTGCTGCATCACGTAATCATAATCACCGGGCTTGGAGAAACGGTCTTTGACTCCCAATTTCAAGAGAGGAGGATAGCCACCTTCCTCTGCAATAACGTCTGCAATGGCAGTGCCAAGACCACCAACTACATTGTGTTCTTCTGCCGATACAATCAGTTTGTGTTTTTTGGCTTCTCTAACAGACTCGGTGTCAAATGGTTTCAGGGAATGGACATCCACAAGCCGTGTTTCTATACCTTGTTGAGACAGTATTTCGGCGGCTTGGACGGAATAGCCAGTGCAAGCACCAGTGGTAAAGAGGCAAACGTCCTGTCCTTCACGGAGCAGGTTGTTTTTGCCAATGGTAAATGGGCAAGTCTCATGATAAACCGTAGGAGCTTGAGAACCACCTGTGAGTCGGATGTAAACCGGGCCAGGGCAGTTTAGTGCCGCTTCAAAGGCCATGACGGCTTCAGCTGCATCGGCAGGGGAGAGAACCGTCATGCCGGGAATTTGGCGCATGATGGCTAAATCTTCTATGCAGTAGTGTGTGTTGCCAAAATACTGGAGATAGAAGCCTGAATTCAAACCGACAAGGATAACCTTGTTTTGCATATAGCCTAAATACTGGCGATCCATCTCGTATGCTCGCATGGCAATGAAGGCGGCTTGTGCAACTGCAACGGAAGTGAAGCCCTCAGAAGCCATGCCGGCAGAAATACCTACCAAGTTTTGCTCAGCAATGCCCAATTCCGTGAATTTGTCGGGGCTTTGATAGATAAAACGGTCAAGACTGGCCGCAACTGACATGTCGGCGGATAGCACTTGCACATTGGGGTACTCCTCGATATGGTCGGGCAAATACATTCCGAATATTGCCGCTGCCTGTCCGGAGCCCGCATATTGTTGAACACTCATATTAGCCATTCTCTACCTCCTCTCCTAAATCTTTAAGAGCCTTCTGGTAACGGGCCTCGTTTAGGCTGCCATGATGCCATTTGGCTTTGTTTTCGATAAATGAAACGCCTTTGCCCTTTACCGTTTCTGCAATGATTGCCATAGGATGGCCATTCGGTTGTTGACTAAAGGCTTCGTGTAATTCACTCACGGAGTGTCCATCCACTTGAATCACATCAAATCCAAAAGCTTTCAGTTTGTCTTCAAGCGGGGCGGTGTTCATCACTTCCTCAATAGTGCCATCAGCCTGAAGGTGATTGTGGTCTATAATGATGGTGAGATTGTCAAGACGGTTATGCCCAGCAAACATCAGAGCCTCCCAAATCAGACCTTCATTCATTTCGCCGTCTCCGATGAGGGTATATATGTGGTTGTCAAGACCTTTGCGCTTGCATGCATGGGCAACGCCAACGGAATATGAGGTGCCAAGGCTAAGGCTGCCACCGGAGAATTCCAAACCTCTTGATAAGTTTCGTTTCGCATGAGCAACTATGTCACTACCGTTCTGTTCAAATGAGTCTAGGTCCGCTTTGGTCATGATTCCACATTCATACAATGTGCAGTAGTGAGCCAAAGCAGCGTGTCCTTTGCTCAGGATTACCCTGTCGCGATGCTCCATGTCGTTTTGGTCGAAAGAAACAAAGCAGGAATATAGTACTGCCAATATCTCAACAGGGGAGAGGCTACCGCCAAAGTGAGCACCGCCCTTGCCTGCCAAATACCCTGTGCGTATAATATCCACCCGAATCTTTTTGGCAAGTTGCTCCAATTGGTTTGTTAACTCTTTGTCAATCATTTCAATAATCCTATCTGTACATGTCCTTTGGCGACAAGTTCCGGCTTCACACCTTCACTTATGCGCCTGAATTTTAGTTTAAACTCAATGATCCCAACAGCCTCGGAAACGGTATCCACTGTGGCCTCAAGGGCAATTTGATCATTCAGAAACACCGGCTTGTGGAAACTGATGTCCTGACTCTGAATCATCACCTCCTTCGTCGGAAGTAGCATTCCTACAAAGTGGCTAATAAAGGCATTCAAGATGTTGCCGTACATCACGCATTCGTTAAAACCTTTGCTTTGGGCAAAAGCCATGTCGGTGTGTAACGGGTTGAAGTCGCCACTGCATAACTGGAACGCATGGTACACTTCGGGACTTACCTGATAAGTGTGCTCTATTTTCCCTGTCTGTTCTGCTAATTCGGCTATTGTCATAACTTATTCATTAGCAACAATAAAACACTCGCGGGGCTGATAGTTCTCCAAATCGAGTACCCATTGGGCGGTTGGACTCCCCTCTATCGGTGTGAAACCAAGTTCTGGATAATGCAATGCCACCATGCCATTCTTAGGCGTAGGTAAGTATTCTCCTATGATTCTCTTGTATCCCTTTGACTTGGCAATCTCCACCATGGTGTTCAAAGTGAAATTCTCGACGCCACGTTTCAATACCCTACAGCTCATCAACCATGTATCCACAAAGAGTGTCTCTTTGTCTTGGGGCTTCATGATAATGACAGCGATCAATCCATTGTCTCCAAACTTATCTTGTAATGTGAAGCTCAGGTCAATCACTTCTGCATCCGAAGCATAGGATTCGATATCGGCATCGGTATAACGCACGGTACGCAAATTAAACTGATTGCTCCTTTGGGTAAGTTGTGCGACGCGGGGTGTGTTGAATTTGGTGAAACCGCTTACAACGGAAACCATGTCCAAAGACTTGAGGAAGTCTGCCTCATTGGTGAAGGTCTTGCTTAGCGAAACGCGTTGAGCCTCAACTTGATATTGCTTCGTGCGGTCTTTGTCGGCAGCACTGAAACTTGCCGTTTCAAATAGATTCAGCCCATAAAGGAATTCCAAGTAATCTGCAGGGTCTTCAGGCAACTCGGGCACGGTGATGCCTTTGATGTTTTCGCGTACTATATTCCGTTCGAAGGGATTGTCGTCCAAGAACACCATGCTATCAAAACTGATGTTCAAAATGCTTTGAATAGTACGGATGTTGTCAACTTTGGTCTCCCAATTGGCTTGGAACACAGCAATGTCGTCCAACTTGAGCACCATGTCAGGATGTTTCTCAAAGGGTTCCTTTGCAGTCTCTTCATTGTTCTTCGAGGCTACGCAAATGATAATACCACGTTGCTTCAACTTCTTGACCCACATCTGGAACTCAGTGAAAGCCTTGCCAATGCCTAGACCATGACCCAGCTGGATGCCTTCGAGTCCGTCATCGCCTATCACTCCGCCCCACACCGTGTTGTCAAGGTCCAAAATGAGACATTTCTTGAATTGTCCCTTTACGGCGCACACAATATCCATCACGCGGCTTGCTACGAGAGGCAAGACATCCATGCTCAACACCATCTCTGTGCTGGTGTAAACATTGGCGGCAAACATCGTATCACGCCCCAACTTGTTTTGTAGTGCTGCAATATCGCAAATAAAGAGGTTGGGGTACTGTTGTGACAAATCCATCAGTCCACAATTCAGCCGCCTCACTTGCCATGTCAACGATTGTGGCACATGGTTGGCATAGCTGCCAAACACGGCATCGTCTATCTCAGGATAGTTGAAATAGATGATTTTTTTGCCTTCGAGGGCAGGGTTGGAACAGACGGAGGCAACAAAGTTGAGTCGGTCCTCAGCCAAAGTGGTTTGTTGTTCCAAACTGAGCATCGCGTGGTTTTCGCCAAGTTTGTGCGTACTTTGAAACAATACGATAAAGTCCGCATTAAACTCATAGAATTCACTTGTTGGGTCAAGCAGTTCTCTCTCTATTTGATTGTATTCTGCCTCGTAAAGGTCGATATTATAGCCTCGCTCCACGCCGGTTCCTCGGATGGCTGTGGCAAGAAACTGTGTTGCTGTATCACCCAGCAGGGCCACTTTTATCACGGGAAGAGCACTCAGGTCTGATTTCAACAGACGCTTCAGGGTTTTAAAGTCAGAAAATGGCATGGTTCATTACATTTTAATTTGGTTGGCAAATTTTGGGTTAATCGACACCTTTTATTTGTGCACCTTACGAATAAAGTCTTCCACCTCGGGCACACCGCCTTGGTAGACTAAATAGCCGTTGTAAGGCTCTCTCGGGGTGATTTCGCTGTTCACGGGGGTGAGCATAATGTTCTTCACCTCCTCGCGGTCGTGCGTCTGGCCTAAGGCCCAGCCCAATTTGATGTATGCAGTCTCGGCAAGCATGTTCTGCGCGGGGATGATGCCACGGTTCATCAAGTCACGGCCAGTGTCGTAGACGAACATGTGGGCATAGCCCCAGATGGTTTGCACGGTCATATATTGGTGCACACCCTTATCGGTGGCGCGCTGGATGGCGTCGAACATGCCACGGTTGACGTGACCCAATCCGGTGCCGTCCCAAACGATGCCCTTATAGCCGTTGTCAACCAAGGCGTCAAGCACATCGGGCTTCATGCCGGGATAGTAGTAGAGAATGGCCACGCGGTCGTCGAAGGT
>JAEEGL010771965.1_pt1 | contig 15911 bp, 13 predicted proteins | sample 9134231 | NCBI WGS metagenome assembly JAEEGL01 (sample SAMN16246548, study PRJNA631951) | gut metagenome | biome: gut microbiome; feature: rumen; material: fiber-attached | host: Bos | place: Iran: Karaj | collected 2018-10 | reverse complement strand
TTTTGACCAGCCGTGTCTCGGAAATGTCGTCGCCTGAAAACAATGAATCATTGATTTAAAAAGGTCGCTTTCACGGCGACCTTTTCTCTTTGCGAATCCTGTATGATATGCATGCAAGGTGACCAAAGCGTCATCAATTCAAATACAGGAGGATGTAAAAATGAAACAGGATTTAACAGAAATGGTATTCATTCTGGACCGCAGCGGTTCCATGTCAGGTCTGGAGAGCGACACAATCGGAGGCTTCAACACCATGATTGAAAAACAAAAGAAACTGGAAGGCGAAGCTTATATCTCCACCGTTCTCTTCAACAACCATTCTGTCGTGCTTCACGACCGGGTCCCGGTTCAGAAGATTGAGCCGCTGACCGAAAACGATTATTCCCCCGCAGGCTGCACAGCTCTGATCGATGCGCTCGGCGGAGCGATCAAGCATATCAGCAACGTCCATAAATACGCCAGGGAAGAAGACGTTCCCGCAAAGACCATGTTTGTCGTTATGACCGACGGTCTTGAAAATGCAAGCCATCAATATTCAGCAGATGAAGTCCGTGATATGGTCAAAGAAAAGCAGGAAAAATGCAACTGGGAGTTTCTGTTCCTCGGAGCAAACATCGACGCAGTTGAAACCGCCAGACATTACGGCATCCGGGCTGACCGTTCCGTTAACTTCCATGCCGACCGGCTCGGCGTACAGAATTCCATGGAATTCGTTTCGGAAGCTGCTTATTGCATGAGAATGGATGCTCCGATTTCCGCAGACTGGAAAGAGAAAGCAGAACAGGATTACAAGAACCGTAAAAAATCCAGATAACAGACCGTAAAACAAAAATATCCGCCCCAGTAAAGAGCGGATGAATAACCGAAACGCTCAATGTCTCATTGGGCGTTTTTCTTTTGTCAGGATCGATGACCCCAAGTTTCCCATTTCCATTCATTCTCCCAACGGATCGTCAGTTTTCCATTCTCAAAAGTCACCGGGAGCCAGACATATCTGGAATCAGACAGCACATCGCCGTTCCACCGGTCACCCCCATAAATCCACTGACCGTTCGGTGCACGAAAGAGAGTTGTTGACTGAGTGTCAAACGTTACGGTTCTGCCCTTGCCCTCGCATGGATTTCCATCATTCCGCCATTTTCCGAAAATACGGTCCGATGACCATACTCTTGCCTGATTGGATGCCCAGCCGGTTGTGGAAGAGCTCATCAGATAGTACCGTCCATCCTGACGGATCAGCACCGGCGCTTCCCTCATCGCGCCGGGGAACAGCCGGATATAGTCTTCTCCGTAAACAGTTCCGGACAGACCTGTGAAATCCTCATTCAGGCGGGAGATATAGAGAGTTTTATTGTTCTCACTGGTATATACAATGTAAGCTGTCCCGTCATTATCCAGAAACAGGTTCATATCCCTCGCCTCTCCTTTAGAAAACGGAAAACAGTCAATCTGGTCTGAAGGGCATTCATTCAGGCGATACCTGTCTATGAACCGGAACGGACCGAAAGGCGAGTCAGAAACGGCAAGTCCCGCCATTCCAACATCATACGGATAGTTCGGATTGCTTTCCGTCGCGTCATCGCTGTGAAACCATATGACATAGTTTCTGTTCTTTTCGTTGTACAGCATCTTCGGGCGTTCAATGACTTTATTCGTTCCGATGCAGTCAACCACATGCTGTTTTTTCGCATCATCCAGATCTCCGTACAAATTCGAAAAATATGGATCGGTGTCTATCTCGGACACCGAACTGACCGGACGCAATACATCTCCCTGGCAGGTCCAGTGATACAGATCGTTAGATGTATAGACAGCAACAGGATTTCCCATATGACCGGAATTCTTGTTTTCACCGACCCATACATAGGTTTCCGTAACACCGCCGCTGCCATCCGGAACGGTCATCCGCTGCACCTGTCCTCCATGTGCCTGTATCGGATTTCCTTCTGTGTCCGTCCAGACCGCGCCGGGTAGAAACGCGTCATTCACGGTCTTCTCACTGTTCACGCGAAGCATTTGCCCTCCCTGCAAAAACAGGAGCAGAGAAAACACCCAGGATGCGATTTTTCTCAGAAACGGTGTCATAGAACACCTCCGAACAGCATCGGTGACAGAAGAAAAAGATCCGTCAGCAGAAGCCCTATAAGAGTCAGATAAGGCAACGCCCGCTTTGTATAACGTGCGGCAAAACAGAGCAGCACGCCGGTTCCGACAGGCAGCAATGCCGTACTGAACACACTGCACAGCAATGAGAATGTTCCTGCAAAAAGCAGCCCGGCACGGAGCATATGTTCCGTAACGGGCTGTTTCTCTTTGGACAACAGTGCAGCAGACGAACCGTATGCTGTTATCGTTCCCAGAACGGAGATCCACAGACATATGGAAAGATGATCTTCTCCTGCCGCGTAAATATATGTTCCAACCGGAACGCACAGCACTCCGGTCAGAAATACAACCCTTCCCCATGCCCTTTTCTGACAGAGCAGCGCAGCCGCACCTGTGATAATATACGCTGCGATAAGGCCTTCTGAAAAACCCGGAGAAAAATCCGTACCGATCCACGCAAGCGCGGCTGCAGCTGTCTGGAGGAGAAGGAAAGGAATAAATATCTTCTTTTTAACGATTGAATCTGTCATTCTCAGAACGATTCCAGAAGGAAAGATTTCACTTCATTCAGTATTTCATCTGTAAACAGGCGGTCATCCGCATGTTTGCACTTCGGGACAAGTTTAAGCGTTACATCCTCACCATTGGCTTTCAGTGCCTCATATAGCTCAACCGATTGCAGATGGGAGACAGTGATATCGGCATCTCCATGGACCAGTAACGACCTCAGTGCGGGATTTCCGTTCTCCCGGCGCTCAGCCCGGTGAAGCGGACTCGCCCCGGTCTTTTCTTCCTCGCCCCAATCAGCATAGTTTTTCCGAAGCCACAGTTCTTCCAGGCTGTCATATTCATCCAGTACATCATTCGCCCACCCATTGGCAAGGGTCGGGATCCAGGTGATCAATCCTTCCTCAGCAAAATTGCTTCGTTGCGTCACAAAGTCGATGCAGCCGTAATAATCCACAAGCGCATCGAAAAGGGGCATCGGATACCGTTCACTCTGTGTTTCGCCGATGCAGAGTACATCCGAGAATGCTTCCGGTGCAGACAGAGCAGTCATGGTTGCCAGATATCCTCCTGCGGATTCTCCCCAGATTGCAATATTCTCCGCATTGAATCCGTATTCCTGCGCGTTATGATAAAGGAAGCGGACTGCTGCTTTCACGTCGCATACCGCCGCAGGATACGCTGCTTCCGGAGAAAGACGGTAATTGATGCTTGCGCAGGCGAATCCGTGATCACGGAAATACCGGTACATAAACTGTGCCTGCCGTGACTGCGCATCGTTGAACGCAAAGCCTCCGCCATGAATCAGCACGAACAAAGGCGGATTCTCCACATTGTCCGGCACGTAAAGATCAATATACTGCGCATCTGAATCGGATGCGTAATGGATGCCTTCCAGGGTTTTTCCTCCCTGCCACACAGCGGTTTCGTCAAGCGGAAGCGTCGGCGAGAACACGTTGCACCAGATCTGCCGGACAGTATACCGGTTTACGACCAGTATGATGCCGGTCACGAGCAAAAGAGCCAGTACGATCCATATCCAGACATGCTTTTTTTGTTTCTTCATTTTATCTTTCCTCTATCAGAAAATGGTCTGCAGAAAGTTGTAAAGCGCCAGATGCCAGTGACCGATAGAATGATATCTCATAGGGAAAACATCAAGCATCGTGTTTACCCCATAGGAAAAACGTTCATCCAAATCCGTCAGCATCCGGTATCCGGGCAGCATGTATGGTGTTGCAAAATCAAAATTACCGGTTGACGCATACAGATACAATATCGGCAGTTCTTTCCATTCTTCAGAGCGGATCGTTTCCTTCAAATGTTCCTCCGTTGTCCGGAATGAACTGAACATTCCAAAGTATGCGATCCGGTCCAGATTTCCGCATAATGCGGCATTGCCCGTCGTGACAGCACCGCGGGATAGTCCTGCAAATGCCCGGTGTTCACGGCTTGCGGCAAACCCTTCCTCATCGAGGGATGCAGCGAATGTACTGTATCTTGCTTCAGCTGCCGGCATAAGATCCTTGCGCAGTTCCTCGGCAAAAGAGAACGTCAGCGCATCAAGACCGGTATCTTTACAGTCGTCCTCCACATAGAAAGTCGGCGTCACGACGATCAGAGGCTCTATCTCACCGAACGCGATCATCCGGTCCAGCATGGTTTTATTGTAGCCATGCGTCTTAAGCCAGTAATTCTCGTCGTCCCCGGTTCCATGCATCAGGTAGAGAATGTTATAGGAACGGGTTTCGTCATATCCGTAAGGCAGATATACCAGTACGCGCTTTGTGACCGTTCTTCCATCCGTTGCGTAAGCATGGGTCTCATAAACCAGTTCCTCCAGCGTTCCGGCTTCCGCAATTTCTCCGGTATCGAATTTTAAAGGAACCGCCCAGGTTGTATGCTTCGCGTGTCCGTTCCACTGTTTATCCCGGTCCGTGTTGATCTTCCAGAAGACAAGTACCATACAGACAATCATCAATGATGCCGCAAGAGGAATCCAGCAAAGTTTACCCGGCTTCTGTTTTTTTACGATCATCCATGCGGTTCCGACGATTGTCCAGACAGTGGAAACGATCCCCTGCGCTACGATAAGTCCGGCAAAACTTGTTGTTTCTCCGTAGTTCAGAAAGCTGTTCAGAACAAAGCCTCCTACTGCCACAGGCAGAAGCAGAAATGGCATCTTTCCCCGCCATGCGGAAAGCGCAATCAAGCCGATCAGTGTCTCGAGCGCCAGCGCAGTCAATGCCATAACAGCGTCTGAGAGGCTGAGATATCGTATCACCTGCACGATTCCAAGTACAACAATCAGGCTGAAAAAGCAGAAATTAATTCGATTGAACCATGTATGTTTCTGTTCCATGTGACTCTCCTCCTGAGCAATCGAAGCAGCGGACGGTTCCGTATGATCCGTTCCTTTGATTGTTCGGAAAGGACGGCGGCGGTATGTCCGCCGCCGTCCGCGGTTTTAAAGCAATTATGCTTTCTTTGTGATTCCTGTAAAGGATGCTACTGTCGCAATCAGCCAGGTGACGCATGCAAACGCAGCGAACACAATGTAGCCGACCAGTCCGCTGAACTGATTCAGTCCGGCATACACAAGGCCAATTTCATTGACCATCGGGGCGATGGAAGCAGCGAGTGCCGCCATCAGAAGGACGGCCTGTGCAACCACAAACAGATTCGGAATCTCTTTTCCGATTGCTGCTGCGAGTGCGCATGCGATCAGTCCGGCTGCCGCCGCGCAGATCAGAAGTGTGAACACGATGCCTTGTTTATACAATGCAGAATTGTAGAGAATCGCACTTACGATTGCCAGAACAGTCGCTGCGGCAACGAGGAAAAAGCCGATATAGGATACCTTGTTTTTCATGTTACAGTCCTCCTTCCTTATTTCGCCTCAGCAGGTTTCTTTTCCTTCTTCGGGAAGAAGGATGCGATATACCAGACGCATGCAAGTGCTGTCAGAACACCGAACACCACATTGACTACGATCAGGGTAATTTCCCACCACGGATAGACACGGACCGAACGGGAATCGCTAGTGATGCCGTTCATCGTGTTGGAGTTGACAAAGGTATACAGATCGTATTTAAGCATCTTCTTGAGTTCCTGCTGGAACGCAGTGTCTTTCGCGATCAGTTTCATGTTGTCAGCCGAGTTCGGGTCCCCGATGATAGAATTATCATACGCATTCTCGGTCAGGCATCCGCCGCCGCCCGCGAATGTTACATCGCGCCAGTTCATGTATTCGGCGCCGTTGATCATATCGGTGACGACATAACCGGTATATCCCCACTCATCGCGGAGGATTCCGGTCAGAAGTCCTCTGTGCGCGCCTGCATATACCGTACCGATACGGTTGAACGCTGTCATGACGCCCTGTGCCAGGTTACCTTCAAGAACACCCTGGAAGCTGCGGAGCTCGATCTCACGCATGGATTGTTCGGACGCAAATGTGGAAGTACCGGAGCGGTTGGCTTCCTGATGGTTCATCGCAAAGTGCTTCGGCTCCATCATAAGGCCCTTGCTCTTGCCGCCTTTGCAGACTGCAACGCCCATGAGGTTCGCCAGCATTGCATCTTCTGAGTAATATTCATGGTTACGGGAGCAATATGTTGCGCGATGGTTATTGAGGCCCGGTCCGAAGATGGAGCAGGCATTTGACCACAGGGAATCTTCGCCGAACAGTTCGCCTTCGCGCTCAACCAGTTCTTTATTGAAGGTCGCTGCGACAACAGGTTCCGTCGGCATGGTCGGCATATGCCACATAGCGTATTCACTGTCGGGTCCGACATAGGTCGGCTCACCGGCTTCAGATGCCGTCCAGTTGACGGTATAACCCGGAACCTGGTCAGAAACGAATCCGACAGGTCCGTCGTAAGCCGTGACTACATGCAGTCCAATAGATTGGATTGGTTCAAAGTTTCCGCCTGCGCCCTTCATGAACGCGACTGCCTCATCCAGGGTAACCTGATCGATCAGAGTATCCCACAGCGGATCGTCGATATCAACGGATCCGGCGTAGTTGCCGTTCTCATCAACCAGCAGCATATCGATCAGACGGAGGCCGTTATTGGCACCCCAGGTTTCGCCTTCTCCATTTTCCGTCAGAGCGAACACCTGGTTCTTCAGGTTCTTCAGCATTGCGTCATCAGCCATGACGCCCCAGACAGGTGCCCAGCCCTTGGTCCAGTCAGCACGAGTGATATATTCTACACCCAGCGCCGGCAGCAGTTTGCGCAGATCGCAGTCCTGCAGCTGGTTCTCAACGTTTGCAGAATAGGTTTCGATATCCTTGCCCGCAACGGTGACCTTCTTTGCACAGTCAGCTGAGATCACTTCATCATTGATTGTTACGAGGTTATCCGTGCTTCCGGTCTTAACGGCAAGGACGTTGTTCAGTGCTTCATGAGCGCCGTTGCCGATTGCGAAATAGTAATCGCCCGCATCAAGGATCCACGCGCCCTGAGTGCCGTTTGCCTTGACTGCGTTCTCATCGTAAGATGCGACATACTTGGCATCAAACTCAACCGTCACAGTTTCGCTTGCTCCGGGATCCAGAGTCTTTGTCTTGCCGAATCCGACGAGCTGGATCGCAGCTTTTTCCACACCGCCCGCAATGTACGGAGCCTGTGCATAAAGCTGGACGACGCTCTTGCCCGCGACATCGCCCTTATTGGTGACCGTCACAACAGCCTTGGATTCTCCGCCGATATTGAACTCAACGCTTTCCAGTTTTTGCTCAAAGGTTGTATAGCTCATGCCGTAACCGAACGGATATGCGACTTCAGAGGCATAATCCCAGTTACCGGCAGAAGCAAAGACGCCTGCAGCGGAAGCTGCGTTGCCCTGATTCAGGACTGCATCTTCATAACGGGTCTCATAATACTTGTAACCTACATAAATGCCTTCGGTTTCAACAATATACCAGTTGCCCTTATCATTGCCGGGATCGATTCCTTCATTTGTATAGAAGAACAGACCGAAGTTCTGCATGGCAGGTGCGGAAATCGAGTTGACCGCATAGGTGTCTGAGATGTGACCGGACGGGTTCACATCACCGGCAAGAACATCTGCAACGCCGCGGAAGCCGTAAGCGCCGGGCAGGCCTGCCCAAACGATTGCGTTGATTGCCGGATCGTTCTTCAGATCAGCGATTTCCATCGTTACGTCGGTGTTCAGCACAACGATCACTTTACCGTTGGAATTCTGCTTTGCAAGTTCGATTAACGCTTTCTCATTGTCAGAAAGAGCCATCGGGCGCTCAAAGTTATCGCCATTGGGATCCTTCATCGTGGAAACAGCGTAGTCGCTCGCCTCAGAGCTGTCACGGGACAGGAAAACGACCGCCGTCGTATCCTTTGCCGCGTTCAGAACATCTTGTGTATAGAAGTCTGCCGGAGGCTCACCGATCATATAGCTGTCAGCCGTTTCAAACATCGGCCAGAATACCGGGATCAGAGAATGACCGGGTACTTCCTGTCCGAAGAAGGCGGCTTTACGACGGTAAGTATCCGCAGCGCTGCTGCTGTACAGAGAAAGCAGATCTTCGTTCAGGTTGAACCCGATCTCTTTCATTGCATCGATCAGCGTAACGGTTGTCTGACCAGCTTCATAGTTAACAGAAGTCGTGGAACCGATCAGTCCGCCGTAAGTGGGTGCAAGCGCGTTAAGGCCCCAGATCGTGACCTTTTCACTGCCCTTCTTCAGAGGCAGAGCGCCATCATTCTTAAAAAGAACGGTCCCTTCCTGTGAAATTTCGCGCGCAAGTGCTTCTTTCGCATCAATTACTTCTTTGACTGTTTTGAACTCGGACTTGAAATAAATTCCATCGCTCGTGCTTTCACCGGTTTTTACCATCTTGTAGCTCGATGTTCCCAGGAATGTATTGATCTTGCCCGACCACGTCTGCGCGATTGCAGTGGCAAACAGCGACAATACAAATATCGATGCCAGAATCACTGCCAGTCCGCGCTTTAATCCTGTTTTTCTTCCTTTCATAATCTCCTCCTGTATATTTTGTGTCATTCTCTGCGAATTCATTTTGCATTCACGCGCTTTGAATTTACACAGATTTTATTATAGCAAGGAGACAAAACTCGAAACTACAATTTGTCGCAGATGCCCCGATTTCTGTCGCAGATGAAAGAATAACTCCTGAGTTATTGGCTCAGGAGTTATTACATCGATCCTCATCAATTTCTTAATTACAAATAGCAACGACTGTTTCCGCTGTGCGATTCCCGTCCGTTACGGTCAGTTTAATTTCACCCGCATCTTCTGCCCGTACGATGGCAAGTGCTTCCCCATAATAGGTGTCGCTCTCGTCGTCAAGATAGCTCTGCTCGTAGAACGGGCAAGCTGAACCGAACGCTTCCAACGTGCCTCCTTCAACAGACGCTTTTAAGATGCCGCGTTCTGCAGGCTTTGTTGTACCATAAGCGTCCGCATAGCGGATCCTGATGAAAGCCAGATGTCCCTGCGAAACAGTTTTCTCTTCCGGTTCTGCAAGAAGCACCGTACGCAGCTCTGCGGTTTTCAGCAGATCTTTTCCGATCACGTTGCCCTTTTCGTCATATGCAATCGCCTCCAGTGTCCCGTTCTGATATGGCACCTTAAAACGGAACAGGCAGTCTTTCCCGTCAAATTTCTTTTTCCCGACAGTCTTCTGATTCAGCCGCAGTTCAACGCTTGCTGCTCTGGCATACACCTCAACAACCGCAATCTTGCCTTCATAGCCGCGCCAGGACCATGACGGCATTGCATTCGTCATCTTCCAGGCAGACGGACTGTGCTTTCCTTCATGACAGATCGGCCGTACTGCAATAAACGGTCCTTTTTCACGTTCCAAAGCAACTTTCGTATAAAGTGCTTCCCCCAGAGGTTTTCCCGTCAGATCGATCCTTCCGCTGCCCGCCGAGATCCAGCCGAGTCCCGCATTCATATTCTTCGCATAATCCGGATATTCCCAGCTTCCGATCATGACTTCGCCCAGATAATCGATCCCTGACCAGACGAAATCACCGATTAGCCGGGGATTGTCTTTCGCCAGTTCCCAGAACTTATATGCGTCGAAGCAGAATGTTTCGCTGCCCAGGATCAGACGGTCCGGATAGTTCTTCAGGTCTTTTTTATATCGCTTCTCACCATAGTTGTATCCGGCTATATCCATATTCGCAAAGGATTCTCTGGTCGTAACATCGCTCATATGCAATGTTGCTCCGATTTTCATAAAGTCAGCGCCTAAAAGCCCCGCCATATCATTGAAGAACTTCGATCCGGTGCTGCTCTCCTTCGCCTGTTTACCTTCCGCCTTGGCTTTTGCAGCCCGTTCGGCTTCTTTTTTTGCTTTCTCATCCGAATACTGACCGAATCCGATATAGTTCAGGAAATTGAAAAAGATATTCACACCGCAGGTAACAGGACGCGCCGGGTCAAGAGCATGCAGAAGTTCAGTCATCTCTTTCGCCAGCTGAATCCCCTTCGGCTTCGCTGTTTCTGCGACTTCGTTGCCTGTAGAATATAAGATTACGCAGGGATGGTTATAATCTTTGTCAACCATATCCGTCATATCCTGCTGCCACCAGTCGAAGAAGAAATCAACGTAATCGTACATTGTCTTATGTATATACCAGTGGTCGATATATTCGTCCATCACATACACGCCAAGCCGGTCACAGATCTCCAAAGCCGTTTTGGAGCAGGGATTGTGAGCGGAGCGAAGCGCGTTGTATCCGTTTTCTTTCAGAATCCGAATCCGACGCTCCAGCGCGTCCGGATCACATTTTGCTCCGAGGATTCCATTGTCATGATGTACACAGGCTCCGCGAAGGATCTCCCGGCTTCCGTTGATCAGAAAGCCGTCTTTTCCCCATGAAATTGTGCGAAAACCAAAGGATTCCGTCGTTTCATCCTCGCCGAATGTAACCTTGCAGGTATATAGCTTTGGTGTATCCGAATTCCAAGGAATGATACCGTCAACTGTCAGGGAATAGATCCTTTCTTCCCCTTCCGCTACCGCCAGTACTTCAGCACCATCCAGCAGTTCAACTCTGATCGGACCTTCTGCGGAAGTCTTGACCTTGATCTCAACCGTTGCCGGATTGAGGGAAAGAGTTCTCACCTTGACGCCATTTATCTCAATATGAGATTCGGGGCCGGTCCAGAGTCTGACAGGACGATAGATTCCCGCACCGGAATACCAGCGTGAATTCGGCTGGTCCGCATTGAAAGCCCGCACCTCAATTGAGTTCTCTCCCACGCGAACGAACGGCTTCAGATCGACATAGAAATTTGTATAGCCGTAAGGCCGAAAACAAGCTTTCTGCCCGTTCACGTACACTTCCGCCTTGCGATAGACTCCTTCGAACTCTAAAGTTAGCGTTCCAAGTAAATCCTGCTCGGACAGTATGAACGTCTTTGCATATGAATAATCTCGCCCCTCAAACCAGCTGATATTCAGTCCTCCTGTGGACTGCGCTGACCGGGGTTCTCTCAGCATGGCATCATCCGGGATCCGGACAGAAATCGGAGTCTCGTCTGTATTCAGATGTTTGCAGGTCCAGTTGTCATTCCAAGCGATGGCCTTCATAGCTTCTTCCTTTCCTCATCGTCGCAATCGTGATGAATTAGATCAAATCTCTTCTTTTCAATCATACTTTTTATTTTCATCTGTTGTCAATCATCATATACGCTGTTTTTGTCAGTATCTGCGTAACAAAATGCGGCTTTCCGTTTCAGGCAAAGCCGCATATGCATATGATACTGAGAAATTCAGAAACTTACTTCTGGCAGGGGATCAAAATATCGAGACGGAACAGATTCTGATCCGTACGAATGCTCATCGTTCCCTTATATTTTTTTACAACGTGCCTGATGCTGAGAACGCCGAAACCGTGATAGTCTGTATCTTTGCTTGTTACCGGAAGGCCGTCCACGATCTTAAGCGGATGACCGAGATAATTTTCAATATGAATGGTCAGAAACGCTCCCCGCCTGCCGACTCTGAGACCGATAACCCTATTCTTCTCATTCTCGTCCAGAATTCCCTCGATTGCATTGTCAATTGCATTACCGAAGAGAGAATAGATATCCATTGTATCCATCATGCTGAGCTGTGCTCCGTCACAGATACATGTAAATGTGATTCCATGAGCCTTACAGTAAAGCTGCTTCTCCATCAGAATCAGATCAAGAGTTTCGTTTCCTGTCTTAACTGCGCTTTCATAGAAAAGAACAGCATCCTCGATTTCGCCGATATAGGCATTCCGTTCATCGTCAGAATCCAATCGCTTTAATCCTTCGATCTGATGCTTGAGATCATGACATTTCCGGTTAATCAGTTCAATATTTTCTTTTGTTATACTCTGCTTTTTCTGTTCGGAAGCAAGAAGCTGCCCGATGATTTCATTTCGAGTCTTCAGGTCTGTTTCATGCAGCAGACCGTATTGCATCATAATTGCAAGTGCATCCGCAGCAATATAAGTGAAATATATAAAAACACTCCACGATGCGCCATCGACTCTTCGGTTCAGAAAGACCGTAATAATCAGAAGAATCAACGCGTTCCGGATCACAGGCCATTGTGGCAATGTATGGCCCTCACGATTGAACATATATTTCCGGAACTGAAAGTATACCATTCCATATAAAAGCACAATCAATCCGGAATAGATAAGAACCGATATCCAGCTATATTCCTGAAATCCGAATAGGCTCTTCGTGATCCAGAATAAATTGAAAACGGCATTTTGCAGCGGAAGAGCACTGGATGATGAGAAAAGCGCTTCTCGCGGAGTGCATTCGTAGCAAAGAAGCAGCGTTCCGAAGCACCAGCAGAAAGGAATCAAAAACAGCACTTGCCGTATACTATGCGATAATAAAGGTAAAAGCAAATCGAATCCGATCAACAGCGGAAGTGCAGACAATATGACCCGCAGTGCAAAATGCGGGCGCTTCCGAAACGTCGGATAAGCGAATAGATGTGCCGCAAAAAGCAACTGGATCTGATATGTACAAAGAATCCTGACGAGTGTATCGATCACTGTTTTCATAGGACGACATCTCCCATGAACTCAGTCAGTTGCTGTAAAAAGGCTCGCCGTTTCGTGCTTCCGATCGGAAGCATTTTGTTTCCAACACGGATATCGTTGTGACGGATTTCCGTCACATAGCGCAAATTGACCAGAAAGCTATTGTTGCAGCGGGCGAAATCATATGTTGCCAGTCTCGCTTCGCAATCCCTAATTGAACCGCGGACCGAAAAGTCTCCTTCTGTCGTATGATATACCAAAGTATGATTCATAATCTCTACGTATAGGATGTTTTGTATACAAAGCCTTCTGGAGCCTTCCTGAGAAGAGATGATAATCTCCTGTTTGCGGTTTCGCTCGATTGTTGTGACAGCACGGTCCATTTTCAAACAGAAATTCTCATATGTTACCGGCTTCACCAGAAAATCAAGTGCTTTTACACCGTATCCCTGTATCGCATAACTCGCCAGCCTTGTTACAAATAACAAGCAGGCATCTTCATCCACTTCCCGGAGTTTTCTCGCAGTCTCCATTCCATCCGGACCCGGCATTTCAATGTCCATAAGTATTAATTCAAATTTATCTTCTACGCTGCTCAGAAATGCTTCACCGCTTGAAAATGCCGATACCGCAAAAGCAATGCTTCTTTCTGATCCATAGCGTACAAGATAGTCCCTAAGCAGATTGACTTCTTCCGGTGTATCTTCAACAATCGCTGTCCGATACATTTTCACACCTCCGTTTAATTATCCATATTATAACTGTTTTGAACTATGTTTTGCAAGACAGCGGGATAATGAGTAGAATATTGATGATTCGGATAAACACCATATAACAGTTGACAACAGTTAGCAACTGTTATATACTGTTTGCGGAGGATAACTATATGCACATCATATTGAACAACTCTTCAATGATACCGATTTATGAGCAACTTGTAGATCAGGTGAAAAATGAAATCATACGCGGAGCCCTTAAGGAAAGCGAAGCTCTTCCCTCCGTAAGAGCTCTTTCCGGGGAATTGCGTATCAGCTCTCTGACTGTAAAAAAAGCATATGACAGGCTGGAAGAAGAAGGTTTCGTCATAACTGTTCATGGTAAAGGCACATATGTTGCGGCGGCTGACCGGCAGCTTGCTATGGAAGCCCGAAGGAAGACCGCGGAAGACGAACTTGCTCTTTCTATTCAGCACGCAAATGCAATCGGATTATCGAAAGACGAGATCCTTGAAATTGTACACATCATTCTGGAGGAATACTGATGGTTATCGTTGATCAGCTTACTAAAAATTACGGTGACTTTCACCTTGACGTTTCCTTTGAGATTCCGGATGGAACAGTTTCCGGTATTGTGGGGAAAAACGGCGCAGGCAAAAGTACAACGATCAAGGCAGTGCTCGGTCTGATCAAACCTGACAGCGGGCATGTCGCAATCAATGGGAAAGACGTTTCGAAACTAACAGGTGCTGAGAAGGAATCAATCGGTGTGGCTCTGTCCGATTCCGGCTTCAGCGGATACCTGAACATTGAGGATGTGATCTGCATTCTGAAGAACATGTACTCTTCCTTTGATGAGCCCTTTTTCAGAAAATGCTGCGCATCCCAGAAGCTCCCTCTCAAGAAGCAGATCAAAGAGTTTTCAACCGGCATGAAGGCAAAGCTGCGCGTACTTGTGGCAATCAGTCATAAAGCCGAGCTTCTTGTCATGGATGAACCAACTGCCGGCCTTGACATTGAAGCCAGAAACGAAATACTTGATCTTCTGAGACAATATCTTACAGAGAATGAGCATTGTTCGATCATTATCACTTCCCACATCTCGTCCGATCTGGAAGGATTATGTGACGACATCTATCTGATACATGACGGAAAAATTCTCATCCATGAGGATACAGACTCGATTCTTGGAAAATATGCTGTCTTGAAAATGGATTCTCCAACGTATGAAAGTCTTGATAAAACATATATTCTCCGTGCAAAAAAAGAACTCTTCGGCTACGCCTGTTTTACGAATGAACGTCAGTTCTATGCGGAGAATTATCCCAATATCGTCATTGAAAACGGAAGCATTGACGATTTGATTCTTATGATGACAGGAGGAAAATAAGATGCGCGGATTAATTACTAAAGATTTTCTCCTGATTTTCAAGCGGAAACAGACGCTGATCATATTCGCTGTGCTGGCGCTGGTCATGGGATTTGCTATGGATGGCACTTTCATTATCGGATACATCACAATGCTTACTGCGATCGTATCGATCAGCACCATCAGTTATGATGAATTTGAAAACGGTTTTTCCTATTTAATGACGCTTCCCGTCAGTCGGAAGACTTATGTTCTCGAAAAGTATCTGTTCTGCTCCCTCATGGGGCTTGCCGGATGGTGCGTCGCTATGGTCATTTACATGATCGCAAACCTGGTCAAACAGATTCCTGTAAATCTGCCGGATGAACTTCCAATGCTGTTCGCCATCTTACCGGTAATGCTTCTGTTTACCTCCGCAATCATCCCCCTGCAATTGAAATTCGGTGTTGAGAAAAGCCGCATTGCCATATTCGCAATTTACGGAGGCATGGCTTTGGTCGTATTCCTGGCATCAAAGCTGCTAAGCAAATCCAGCATCGATGTTTCGGCATTCGTCGCCGGGCTGAGCACCTTATCACCTGCTCTTGTACTGATACTGCTTCTTACTTTATGGCTGGCTGTCACTGCTGTCTCTTATCTGATCAGTGTGCGGATTATGGAGAAAAAAGAATTCTGACATCTCAGAATCAGTTTATCGGACAGCGCAAATCCATCCCTGGGCAAATATAAAGCGGCTCTTCCACCTCAATGGAAGAGCCTTTTTCCTGCGTATTCAATTCTTTTCATCCATATGGTTCTTTCGTTATTTTACAAAAAGGCTGCTTCTTCTTGTCCATAAAATGTCCCAGAATCAGTCAAAATTCTCTTTTTAGGTGCGTTTTTGTCATTTTTTATTCATATTTGTCTTTTCATTTTATCGCTCAAAAGTTATAATAATGATATATTGCCACCATAAGTCCGGTGGCTGATATAGGAGGGGTATTTATGAGTAAACGCAAACTGAAACTTTCCGTTTCCGGAATTCTGTTTTTGATTGCGATCGTTCTTTTAATGGGCGCTATGGTTGCCGTGATTGTCGTGCTGTCTTCCAACTGTGCAGCAAACAATCCAGACAGAAACGCTTCTGTTCCCAGTGCGGTTCCTTCCGCGGTTCCGACTGAGCAAGCGGCTGCTCCATCT
>JAEEGL016736910.1_pt1 | contig 15912 bp, 20 predicted proteins | sample 9134231 | NCBI WGS metagenome assembly JAEEGL01 (sample SAMN16246548, study PRJNA631951) | gut metagenome | biome: gut microbiome; feature: rumen; material: fiber-attached | host: Bos | place: Iran: Karaj | collected 2018-10 | reverse complement strand
TACTCTCAGTTGAGTCGCCCCCCACGCGGGCTGCAGGTATTATCCCGGCGGCTGGCACCCGTCGTCCCCCGCCCTGAGTCCTCCAGTTATCTACGCTTGAGAAAAGCTAGAACAAATGTCCTAGGACTAGGATTTCCCTCATCGGGGTTGACCCCAGTGTGCAGTTTTAGCGACTGCTGCGCCCCGTAGGGCATGGCTTCGTGTCTCAGAATCCAACTCTGGGCTCCCTCTCTCAAGGCCCATACCCGTCGTAGGCTAGGGGGTACTTTACACCCACTACTACCTGATAGGCCGCAGAGCGATCCTTAAGCGCCGGAACTTTGAACCATGGGTCATTCCAGATCCCATGATCTATGGAGTATTATCCTCAATTTCCCGAGATTATCCTCCACTTAAGGGCACGTTCTCCACGTGTTACTGAGCAGTCCGCCGAGTCCATAACGACTCTCGACTCGCATGTCTTAATCGAAATCCTATAGCGGTGGCCGCCGGCAGGATCAACCGGAGTCAAATCATTGACTTATTTCGTCTCTGATGGATGAAATTGAAACTGGCAGTTTACCATGTTTCACCGCTGTCCCGTTGAACGGCACACTCTTGTTCGAATATCCCGTCTAACGGAACATTCGTAGCATCGAACGTCAGAATTCATGAGAGCACGACAGGATGGTGTTTCCCCGTCGGAGATCATGATTCTCCATGATTGCGGTTTATCAGAACCGCGCATTCCCCTGTATATTGCTCAAGTATATAAGTCTTTCACAAGACCCCCTGAGCCACATACGTGGATCGCAACTGACCGTGCTCGACTCAGAAGTCGCTTGCACGTCACATCGCGCAACCCCGTGTAGTTGGAGGTAGTATATAAGACCTCCGATTGAGGTCTTCACCTCCCAACACAAGGTTGAGATCATTCGCAAATCGCCCGGTGCGGCCTGTTGCCGCCCGACTTATCGCGCAACCCCCTGTACTTTCAACCATTATATAAAACTTTTGAAATCGGATAATGCTCAGAGATCGCTGCAGCAGTACCGATACATGTACTGTCTTGCAGTTGGTTCAGATTATAATTCATATAATATATTATTACCTATAAGGAAGCCAACCAAACGCTCGGGAAACTCTATGCTGCACGATCTCGAACATGCCGCCCCGGCTTTCTGGACGGAATATCCGCAAAAACAAACACGACCAAACCTTTATTATCAATATCTCATTCCCCAGAATACTACAAGTGGAGGTGGCCCAGCCCGGTAAGGCGCCAGCCTGCTAAGCTAGTGCGCAATTGCGCTCGTGGGTTCAAATCCCATCCTCCACGCCATTTTCCCATCTGGCTGTCAATTCAATTTTTTCGCGATTGTGCCGAAAAGCGTCAATACGAACCTTCTCGGAGAGGATTCCAGTGTCCGTGTTTGACACAATGGAGCGTTCCGAGCTCCAGGACAAGGTGCTCTCCGGGGAGATCGACTCTGACCGCCTGCTGAAAGATCTGGTCCAATGGGTGACCCTCGTCTACTACAACCTATTCGCCAATCTCGATACGGGGGAGCATCGCGCCTGTCCCGTGTCAAGAAGAGGCAACGCCGCATACGCTTTACGTCAATCATTCAAGAAATCGATGTTAGCGAAGCTGATCAAGAAATCCACCATCTCCAAAGAAACACCTTCCGGAATCTACTCACATCTCTTCTTCCTGACCCTCACGATTGATCACAATACAATGTCCCGTGACGAGGCCAACAGATTCATCACTACCAAGGGCAAGGGCATCAGCAGGTTCTTCGCACGTCTGGAAAAGGCCTTGGACGGAGGATACTCAAAGGTCATCGTGAAGGAGTCCACCACCTCGGGGTATCCTGCGGTGCATATCATCCTCCATCTGGAGAGGCCTCTGAAGATCAAGTGGCATAGGAAGAGCCGTTCCTATCGTCCGGATCCTTCCGACCCTTACACCCGCTCGATACTTGCCAAACTAAAGAATCTCGATGATTGGAACTCCAAGAGCCCCATCTGGGGACAAGGGTTCATCGACATCTACGGATTCACCAACGACAACCTGCAGATGAAAGGATACTCCAACCCCATCAACTACATCGCCAAGTATATCTCCAAATCCCTGGACCTTCAGGACATTCCCGATCTGGAGAAGTACGATAAGGTGTCGGAGCTGCCAAATAAGTACCGCACCAAGGTCTGGACCGTTCTTAACAACCTCATTTGGAACTCCCAGACGTGGGTGATATCCAAGTCCTTCAGGGAGGATCTGAAGAAGATCAAGGAGAAGATCGAGAAGGTGAAGTCCCGTTGGTTCTTCGTCGATACGGTGTCGATAGATAATCCGAGGTTGTACCAATGGATGGGGTGGGATCTCGATGACCTGCCGCCAGATGTTACTTTGGCCCTCAAATTCAATCCGGAGATGACTCCGCCCAAGAAGATCGTGATAATGTGATTCCAGCCCGTTTCAGAGTACAGTTGGAAACCCTTATCTCTAACACCCTCAGCTACATCTATCAATTCATTGGTTTCATCATATTCAAGTTGTTAAGCTGCATTCTCTATCTGCTTCTTGTTGTTTCGGAGAGATTCTATTCCTTTTCATACAGCCATTACAATGCCTATAGGAACAAGGCAGACTTTTGCAGATCGCACACCTATTACCTCAGAGACGGTTACGGAAGGAGGATCAGGATCTACAGAAATCCCGATACCTTCGATCCTTCCTACTGCCGTCCCCCTCTGCCGCCTCGCAGGCAGAGGTGACCATCGGAACACACCGCACCCCTATCCAAATAGGCAGGGCCGGGCCACGCGGCGGCACGGCCCCCGTAGGCCCTCGGGCCAGGGGGCGCCGACGCCGTGGGCCGCCCTTATGCCGGCGGTCGAGCGCAGCGTGCCGAAGGCCGACCGACGGGTATGAGCCCCGGCCCCGGAGCTCCGCCGGAGGGGACGCGGGCGAATACCACGAACATCCGCGTTGCCGAGTGCAGCGAGGCAACGGGGATGGAGTGCATACGACCCGAGCGAGCGTCAGCGAGCGAAGGGGAGGATGCATAGACTTGATGAAGATAACCAAAGTTAAAACTTGAAATACTTTATGAAAAATGCCCGCTTTCTCGATTCATTGAATCGATCAAGCGGGTTTTTTGTTGTTTTGTAAAAAAAGGATGCGTATTACAGTTACTATGGAGATTGTCCAGGGATCTTCGGCGCATAACCCTGACGTGGATCATGTATCGGTCAATCCCGCATACTTCCAACCGTCGCCCTTCATCTGTTCTGCCCACTTTATCACCTCGTCCAGAACGACTGGGCCGGTGCTGTCCGTTGACATGCAGTGGGTATTTCCGGTTGACCTGTCCACGAAGATGGCGGAGTACTTGGAATATGGATCGAACACATGGCTGACGCCCATCAGACAGAGCTTATCGATATTGCTGCTCACAATGACGATGTCCCCCGACTTCATCTTATCGAGCATGTCATCCTATTCCTCATCGGTCAGAAGTTCCACCTCCTTGTCTGTCAAATCTATCACATGGATTGCGAATTCGGTCCCGGGGATGTCCGGCTGCAGCTCGAAAGGTATCACCCTTGGAGTTCCCGAACATCTGCCTGGATCGACGGATTCTGCCCATGCGATGACTTCTTTCTGAAGGTCGATGCCGGTACAGTCGGAAGCTGTGCAATAGATGTTCCCAGTCTCTTTATCCTCGAAAATAGCGGAGTACTTGGCGTAAGGGTCGTACACACGGCTGTAGTCCCTTATGCATAGGCTGTTTACGTTGTTGCTCATTATCGCTATGTCCCCTGACTTCGCCAGATCCTTGATTCTGACCAGATCGTCAGCGGTGAGAAGACCGATCTCCAAATCTGTCAGGTCTATCATATTGATGATGAATTCGGCACCCGTAGGATCCGGTTGCGGCTCTACGGCCACGTCATGAACTTCGACAGTCTGCGGCTCTACTACCGCCTCGCGACCCTCATCCGTGGACACACCGTTACCCGACATGCTCAGACCAAATGCCACGGCGGCCACACAAATGATCAGTACCATGACTGTGATGGGGGCTGTTTTCATCGCATCACCGAGTCATCATGTTCGTGTAAAATATATAAAACGTCCCTTTTTGATATCGAAATATGATATCTACATAATGTATTTCGTTATGAAAATAGCGTAAGATATTTATTACTTTGAACGCAATTGTTCCACGATGTCTGACGATAAATTGTTCGAATTCGATTGGTACCGCTGGCTGGGCATATCATTGTTGATCTTGTTCTGCGTTATGGTGTTCCTGGCCTTTTCCTGCGTATTAGGCGGTTATCAATTGTTGACAACATGGGAACATCTATACCCTGCTCACATAGATGATACGCTTAGCTTTATCCTCATGGCCGCAATCATTGTGATGCTCTACAAGATGGTCAAGAGGAAAGGTAGCAGTAGACCATTCTTTCAAATAGAGGACCTCAGGGCATTCGTCATATCCATCATCGCATGCATCCTGAAGGTAGTCCTGTCGATATCCCTCCAGCTTGCCATAAAGGATTACTGGCCGGATGGATCCCAGCTGATCATCCCGTATGATGCCATGACCATAGCATTGATAATGGTCGTTCTGTTCGCCATCTTCAGACAAGGACTCAGGCTTGAGAAGGAAGTCTACGGATTCGTGTGATATGATGGCGATCGAGATACGGCTGGACCACGTCCTCTTGGACAAGAAGATGACATTGATCGAACTTTCTAGGAAGGTCGGGGTGAGCCCCGTCAACCTTTCCAGGCTGAAAACAGGGAAGGTCAATGGAATCAGGTTCTCGACGCTCGATGCAATCTGCGAAGCTCTTGGCTGCCAGCCGGGAGATATAATTAGGCATGTCGGGAACGACGATGAGGAATCGGAACTACGATTGCAATCCAGCGGATTGTTTAATGTTCTTGAATGTTGTCATTCTTCAACATCAGACTCGGGTATATTGATGATACGAGTTTTACTCATGATGTTTCTAGCCAATTCGATGCTGATTCTCAGCATCTCTCCTTTCTTTTCCTTTGAGAATGAGTCTGGAAAATGACTTGCCGCTTTTTCTGCGATTTCGATCATCTGAACACCAGTAGGCTCTTCCTTGCTTGATACAAAATACTCGGCTATATCAAAGGAAGCTTCCATCATCATTTTGACCTCTTCAAATGGCGTTCCTGCTGGGATGTAATCATAAATTTGCGGTGCAACTTTAGGATCCTGCTGCTTAACCTTTCTGATAACAATCTCGTTGCCAATCTCCCAATAGCTTAGCATATCGCCGTCATGCATATCGAGCTTGTCCGCGACCTTTTTGATCAAGGTTACACGCCGGATATTCCCGTCATACTTTGATTCCCCGAGATAATTCTCCATCCTACCCTCATCCCAATTGCTAATCACTGCTAAAAATTATATACCTATGTTGCTAATTAGCAATTAGCAATTAGCATACAAGGAGGTAATTAGCAATGACATACATGGATGAGTGGGAATACCACTTATGGATCGAAATGCGTCGCTCTAAGAACGGGACCTTATTACAGGCCGATCAAACATCTTCCGGGGAGGTGATGACTGAGAAGGGAAAAACTTCTCAGCCGTTAGACCGCTCCGAGGACATGGAGGCGGACCAATGAGCCGCTTCCCGTTCAAAGAGGTGGTGAACAAGGTCATCAAGAAATATGATCCCGCACGTTCACCCAACACCATCGAAGTCATGATCAGACGTTACAACAGGATGGAAGAAGACTTCAACAGACTTCTTGCCGAAGGCAAGGTGTCCACCACCAACCCCAAATACATGACTCCGGACGATATCGAGCAGTTCTTCTTGGAGATGATGAAGAAACCCAGCAAAGACAAGAAGGGCATGATTAGCATCGAATCCGTCAAGAAGGATCTGATCGACCTTGACAAACTGTGCAAATTCGAGGAGAACAACTGTGTCGAGGTCTTCAAGGCTAAGTGCCCGGTGTTGACCAAGAACAACAAGCGCGGCCGTTTGCCCGTATTCAACAAGGACGAGATCTCTATCCTCTCGGAAGCTGCGAACCTAGTTTATCCTGACAGACCGGACCTTCTTCGCTCCTACGCCATGCTGGCCTTGTATTTCGGCGGAGGCCTCCGTACTGTGGAACTCCGCAATGCCGAAGCTGATAAGATAACCATCACCGACGAGGGAGCAATAATCCATCTGGACATCGTGAAAGGTATCGACTCCTATGGGGAGCCCAGGGATGCCGTCATCCTGCCGATGTTCATACCTGTTCTCAAAAGATATCTTGAGTGGAGAGAAAACTACCTCAAGGATTCCAGAAGATCCTGCAAGTACGTTTTCTTCGGGCTGAGATCCTTCGATATGCTGGCGGACAACACCATCCGCAAGCATCGTCTGTTGGCATCCGAAGATTGCGGCGTGAAATACGACGGCCGCAAATGCAGGAGATCATACGGCCAATACCTCAAGGACCACCGCTTGGAGATCGAGAGCGTATCACGTCTTATGGGCCATTGCAGTACAAAGACCACAGAGGAATACTACGCCCGCATACCTCAGGATATGGCTGTCCAAAACGCCTTCAACATACTGAATTGACGGAGGATTGATTGGCAATGATTATCGCACATGCTGGCTGCTGGAGGTTCGAGTGTCCCATCCTCCACGCCACTTCTCCTATCTTGACTTTCAAATACGCTGCTGTTTCGCAGCAGCATTGGCAAAAATATTCCGGCCCGAATGCCATTGAGCTTCGGACCGGATGTTCCTTGTGGTTTAGATGAACTTCACTGCGGTCCCGTAACAGACCATCTCCGCAGCCCCGGCCATAACGGCGGATGTTGCGTACCTCATGCACACAACCGCATCCGCACCCATCGCCTCGGCGGATTCGACCATCCTCTTGGTCGCGATCGCCCTGGACTCGTTCATCATTTCGGTGTAGTTCTTCAGCTCTCCACCGACCACGCTCTTGAGCCCCTGGCCGATGTCCCTTCCGATGTTCTTGCTCTGTATCATGTTGCCCGATACGATGCCAATGATCTCATAGTCCTTGCCCGGGATTCTCTCAGTAGTCGTTAACAGCATCCTCTTCACCGCCATCTATCTCTCTTAGCCTCTCCAACGCATAGTACGACAGCCATATGATCAGGACCGCCAGCACGATTGCCTCGATGACGACGATCCATGTGGGGAACTCAAAATACCACAATGACAGCATTACGACCGATGCATACGCAATGAGCAACAGCACTATCACGATTACACCCATCTTGGACAAAAGCTTCCCCTCCATGTCAGATCACACCCTACGTGGCCTTGCAGTCTTCAGTTACCATTGCAGTCCGCCGACGATGCCTCGAGACCTGTCCTAATATGGACTTCAGCATATTTCATAACTCGCAGACGAGTGGTTGCATCCACCCTGAGATCTGACGCCATGGCAGAAGATGCTCCAAGTCCCCTTACTTTTTAATTCCAGAGCGCCGTCTTTACACCGAGGAGCTGACTCCGCAAGGTGATGATATAATGAAAGACAGAACCATCGTCGTCGTAGTCATTGTTGCTCTGGTTTCCATCGCGGTCGCCACATTCTGTCTGATAACCTTCGACTTCGAATCGAAAGGCGAATCGGAGGTCCTCGAGTCTCAATCGGTATACCTCGACCCGGAACAGTTCAACAGATACTCAGTCATTTCCAAAGGATCACTGTGCATAGATCCCAGCCCCTACGTCACCCCAGACGGTGGTGTCGGCTTCCAGAGCAAAGTCGAATATGCAGCAAGAGATACGGACTTCAGATACCTGGAGATGGAATGGACCTTTTCCGACGGCATAACCCCTTCCAAATACTACGGATCCAAATTCCGTTACGGCGAACCGGGAATGTCGGTCGAATACGAGGAGAGAGGCGACAACGGGTTCTGGGCGAGATACGACCTGCCCAAACACCATATCTTCTCATCGAACACGCATGTTTTCAGAGATGCGATCGAATTCTCAACCGGAGCAGAGGAACAGTCCATCTCCGTTACTTACCGCGTCGGATACGCTTACAACGGCACGCTGTCCGAATTCGTCAAGACCTATGAATTCACATTCCCGGTTCCGAACGAATCGAGCTTCATGCAGCAGGCGCATTTCCTGTTCTACGGACCCCCATCCACCTCGGACATGAACCGGCTGCTGTATTCCTGGCCTCCGAGAATAACCCCGTCGGTAGGCTGATACGAACGCCGGCGCTTTAGGACCGTTCGTGTAAAAACAGTAGCATGATTCTTCACATGTCGGAAGACGGGTGCTCCTCCATGCTGGATGCTAATTCTATTAATGACCGACGGATTATTCGTGCACTGTCAGAAACCATAATGTATCCTCCAGTAGATTCATCGGCATGAAGTTCCTAGTCATAACCGACCTCCATCAGAAACATTCGGCGATCGAATGGATCAACAAGGAGATCGAGCAATACAAAGTCGATTTCGTCCTCCACCTCGGGGATGTGACCGACCTGGGCACGAACGAGGATGCAGTCGAGTTGCTGTCTGAGATCAAGGCTAAGGTCTACGTCATACCCGGCAACTGCGATCCCAGAACCATGCCCCAGGCTATCAAGGACGTCGCTGTCGACATGCACGGGAAGAAGGTCACCATCGACGGACAGGACATCGTCGCACTCGGAGGAGGGAACATCAGTCCCTTCCAGTCCCCGTTCGAGCTGGAGGACGATGAGATCTACGCTGCTCTTAAGGCCAACGCCACAGAGGGCATGATCCTCATGACGCACGCCCCCTCCTACGGAGTGAACGACGAGGTCGCACCGGATGTCCATGTGGGATGCCCCGCGATCAGGAAGATCGTGGAGGAGTACCACCCGATCCTCGCGCTCTCCGGACACATCCATGAGGCCATCGGCTGCAAGGTCATAGACGGCACGACGTTCGTCAACCCCGGACCTGCCAAGGACGGATACAGCGCGGTCATCACCGTCGACGGGAAGAAGGTCGACGTCCAGATGCTGCACCAGGAGACCTCCTGGTTCTGAAACCCATGGCCGCTGCGGCGGCCATGGATCCTTTCCAATATCTCATAATTTCTTCGCCATGATCAGGGTGTAACCGTACTCGTACTGGTTCCTGCCCGCTTCCTCGAAGCCGTTCCTGATATACATGTTCACAGCAGGCGTGTTCAACGGATTGACCTCCAGTATGGCCCTGGCGCACCCGGCCTCCCTGCCCTTCTCCAAAGCGAATTGCATCGCACGCGAACCTATCCCCTTTCCGCGGCATTCCGGGATGATGTACATCTTGCTGATCAGATAGTCGTCTCCCTCCGGGCCCGCCCCGAGCATCCCGACGGTGGCGCCTTCGGAGACGATCATGAAGAACTCGTGCCCGCGGTCGATCTCGGACCTGATCTTGGCAGGACCGACCCAGTCGTCGAAGATGGCCTCCGCACGTGCCCTTCCACCTGTCACGATTGGAGCGTATGTGTCCACCCACATGTCGTGGACGAACGAGGACACCTCCTCCGCATCGGATCTGGCCACTGGTACGAACTCCATCGCTCCTCGATACGCGTAGAGGTATTAACGATATCCTACTGGTATGGTAGGTAATTGAGATATGCCCCCTTCATCGGTGATAAATACGTCCTGTTCGCTACTATGCCTGTAATCCTCAAGGCTCTTCTAAGTAACTTTTAAATAGAGCACTATAATTAGAGGGCTCGATTACTATGGCACTTTGGCAGGGTAAATCCAACAAAAAGCCCACTGGAGGCAGACTCGTCCCCAGTCAGGGAAAGAGGAAATTCGAGATCAGCAGAGAGAAGCAGTTCACCAAGATCGGTGCCCTGAACCTCAAGCAGTATCGCGGAATGGGCGGAAGTGTCAAGGTTGGTATGCTCAGCACAGAGTACGCAAATGTCATGGACAAGAAGACCAACAAGGTCACAAAGGCAAAGATCCTGACAGTTAAATCAAACCCCTCGGATCCCAACTACGTTCAGCGTAACATCATGAACAAGGGAGCCACCATCTCCACCGAGATCGGAGATGCCATCATCACATCCAGGCCCGGCCAGGATGGAGCAATTAACGCAGTGCTCATTGAGTAATCACATTGACACAAACTTCTTCATGAACCCCCTTCGGGGGATTTCTTTTTATCAACCATTCCGAGCAAACCCTTATTACTACGTCATCGATGACCTCATCATGACCTATGATCCGGACGTTGCTATCACGCTCTGGCCAGAGTACTTCGATAAGAATCTGACCAGGTCGCAGGGCAGGAGGCTCCCGCTGGACCTCTGTGTTGCCAACCCGAATCTTGAATTCATAGCGAAGGGTGCCATGGTGCTCGACCTCGAATACGAGATACTCGAGAACATGTCCTACCCCAAGTTCCCGCGCGCCAAGCACGGATGTGTTCGCGTGGAGAGGGGCTCGCTCTCCAAGACGCAGATGCTCCCCAAGATCGCAGAGGTTCTGGTCAAGAACCAAAGAAAGTGATAGCATGATCTCCGCATTAGATTCCAGAGTTATCGATGCCAACTCCGAAGCCCTCGGCATACCCGTATCCACGCTGATGGACAACGCCGGAAAGATAGTGGCCGACTTCATCAAGGATCACTTCCCTCAGGGACGCGTCCTGTTCGTCTGCGGCCCCGGCAACAACGGTGGCGACGGATTCGCGGCTGCCTTGCTCATGGACCCGGATATGGTCACCGTCGCGCTCCTCAAGAAATCGAACCGCATCCACTCCGAGATCTCCAGACAGAGATATTCTAAGCTCGAGTGCAAGGTCGAGGAGTACGATCCGGCGCTCTTCAACGATGCAGATGTCATCGTGGACTGCGCACTCGGAACAGGCGTCAGGGGCAAGATCAAGGACCCCTACAAAAAGTACATACTGGAGGCCAACGCATCAGGCCTCCCCATCATATCGGTCGATGTGCCGTCCGGCCTCGGATCGGATGTCACCATCGTGCCTCAGACCACGATCACGTTCCACGACGTGAAGATCGGAATGAACGACGACAACTGCGGGAACATACTCGTGGCGGATGTCGGCATCCCGATCGATGCGATGAAGTTCATCGGCCCCGGCGATGTATTGAGATATCCCGTCCCCGATGAGAACAGCCACAAGGGCGAGAATGGGAGACTCATGGTCATCGCCGGAGGACCCTACTTCGGTGCTCCCGGCATGTGTTGCATGGCCGCCCTCCGCACCGGTGCGGACATAGTAAGGCTCTTCACCCCATCCAATGTGGCGCACGCGATCTCCACCTACTGTCCCGTGCTCATGATCACGCCGCTCCCTGGAGACCATCTCTCGGCGGAATCCGTGGACATGCTCCTGTCTGAGTCCATGAACTACGATGCGGTCCTGATCGGCCCCGGCATCGGGAAGGACCCCGACACGATGATGGCCGTCAAGGAGTTCGTGAGGAAATGCAAGACGCCGATGGTCATCGATGCCGATGCGCTCTCCGCAGTGGTCGGAATGGAGATCCTCACACCCACGATCATCACGCCCCACAAGGGAGAGTTCCGCAAGCTCGATTCACAGTACGGCGGACCCGAGCCCCTCGCTCAGACAATGAATGTCACGCTGCTGCTGAAAGGTCATGTGGACACCGTCACCGACGGGAACGCCACCAGGTACAACAAGGCGGGGACGCCTGCGATGACCGGTGCCGGTACCGGGGATGTGCTCTCCGGATCCGTGGCTGCTCTGCTCTCCAAGGGACTCAGCACCATGGAGGCCGCATCGCTGGGAGCATTCCTCACCGGGAAGGCAGGCGAATACGCCTTCGCGGACAAGTCCTACGGGCTCATCGCCACGGACATCATCGAGGAGATCCCGCATGTCCTCAGGGATAACCTGAGGTGAAGATGGACCTTCAGCCGGTCTACGGCATACCTGCCCTCAGCATAGACAACTACCTTGTGATAACCGACCTCCATATAGGGGTCGAATCCCACCTGAGGGCCAAGGGCTTCCATCTCACATCCCATACATCGGATATGCATCAGTCCATACTGGATGCAGCTGACGACAGCATAGACAGGCTCATCGTCATAGGCGATGTGAAGGATTCCGTGCCCGGCTCCACCAAGCAGGAGTATGCGGAGATTCCCGATTTCTTCGAGAGCCTGTTCGACCGTTTCAGCACGATCGATGTGGTGCGCGGGAACCACGACACCATGATCGAGGATTTCCTTCCCCCGAGGGTGCGCATCCGCCCCGCCACAGGCCTCAAGATAGGCGACGTGGGACTCGTCCATGGCCACGTGTGGCCCTCGGAGGATGTCATGGACTGCCGCACCCTTGTGATGGGTCACAACCATCCTGCGGTCATGTTCAGGGACGGTGTCGGAAGGCAGATGACAGAACCCTGCTGGATGAGAGGGGATTTCGCCGCTGCAGAGAGCGAGAGATATCCCAAGCTGCCTGAGGACTTCATAGTGATCCCTGCGTTCAACAGGATGCTTGGGGGATCCCCTGTGAACGTGCAGGGAGAGGATCTTCTGGGCCCCATACTGAACAGCGACCTCCTGGATCTGGAGAACGCCCATCTGTACCTTTTGGACGGCATCGACCTCGGCAGAAGGGAGAACAACATGATCTCCGGCAAGGAGAGCACCAGGTTCCAGAAGGGCCCCTCCAAGCGCGCCAAATACAGCTGACTATTTCCATAACTGCAGAGCAGAACGCGTGCTCATTCAGACCGGTTGATTCGAGAAGAAAGGGTAATGGGTTTCGCGGGTAAAGGGAGGGTTTCCCCTCCCTTGTTTAATTTCAGTTCCTGGTGATGGTGTCGTAGACGGATCCGTCCGCGTTCTTGATGACCGCGGTCAGAGGCATCTGTCCGGGCAGGCTGTGGGTTGCACAGGAGTTGCACGGGTCGTATGCCCTGAATGCCATCTCGACCATGTTCAGGAGACCAGGGGAGACCTCATAGTTGTGGATGAGTCCCTTGGCGACCTTCGCGACGTCCATACAGATGGGACCGTTGTTGTTGGTCGTTCCGACGACGAGGTTACAAGCGGTGACGATTCCGTTCTCATCGCAGGTGTAGTCGTGTGTCAGGGTTCCTCTGGGAGCCTCGACGCATCCTACTCCGCGTCCGCCGGCCTGGATGTCCTTCTGCTTGATGTCGCTGTTGGTCAGGTCGGGGCACTCGGCGTCCTGGAGACACTTCTCTGCGCAGCAGAGCAGCTCGATGATCCTTGCCCAGTGGGTGACCAGCGTGTGCTGGCAGGGTCCCTCGACTCCGGCATCCTTGAGGACGCCCTTGTACTCGAGGAACTTCTCCTGAGCGAGAGGCGTGGGCATCTCCTTCGCGACGTTGAGCCTGGAAAGAGGCGACGCCCTGTACATTCCGCTGTCGGGTCCGGGAACGAGTCCCTTGTATCCGGGCTTCCTGAGGTAGGGGAACTTCTCGTAGGACCAGGGCTCGACTGCCTCTCCGATGTGGTCGAGGTAGTCGTAGGGGCTGTAGAGGTCGTGCTCCGCACCCTTCTGGTCGACGACCCTGACCTTTCCGTCGTGGATCTCGAACTGGCCCTTCTCGTTGACGAGTCCCATGTGGTAGGTCTCGTTGTAGTAGAGGTCGGGGTTGAGGACGATGTCCATGTACTCCTTGTTGGCGAGGACGACGTCGTTGAAGACCTGGCAGGACGTCTTTGCGAACTCCACCATGTCCTTTGCGTAGCCGATGATCTCCTTCTGCTGCTCCTTCGTGATCGCTGTGGTGACTCCACCGGGGACTCCCATCACGGGGTGAGTGGGCTTTCCTCCGATGATAGCCTGGACCTTCTGGGCCTCCGCACGGGTCTTGAGGACTGCTCCTCCGAGCTCGAGGCCGACGCGGGCCACGACTCCGAGGACGTTCCTCTCCGCGGCGGGTGCTGCGGGTCCGCAGACGAAGTCGGGTGCTGCCAGCGCATAGAAGTGCGCGATGTGGCTGTGCACGAAGTGAGCGTTGTAGAACGTGTCCCTGAGCAGGAACGCGGTCTCCGTGGGCTTCGTGTTGTAGCATCCGTCGATCGCCTTTGTCGATGCCAAGTGGTGGGCGCCGGGGCACACACCACAAAGCCTTGCTGTGATCTGGTTGAGCTCTGTTACCTTCCTTCCGATACAGAATCTCTCGAATCCCCTCACCTCGGGGACCTGCCAGTAAGCGTTCGCTACATCTCCCTTGTCATCAAGGAAGATCTCGATCTTTCCATGTCCCTCGAGACGTGTGATGGGGTCAACTGTCACCCTGTTTCCGGTGACCTTCTGCTTGTCGTCCCAAATGATTGGTCCTGCCATTTACTGACCTCCTTCTACAACTGCTTTCTTAATCAATGACTTTCCGAGGGTGAATGCGTAGAAGTATCCGAGGGGGTCCTTGACCTCCGACATGATCTTCACGATCTCATCCTCGCCGATGATTCCATCGTCCTCGCGGATCGGGAACATGGATGCGATAGCGGTGAACACGCTAGCTCCGTGCTCCTGCACATCGGATGTGGGTCCGTAGCATCCACGGCAGGGCTGACCTACCTTCGTGCACCTTGCGCCACATCCACCGACGGTTGCGGGTCCGAGGCACAGGATTCCCTGGTCCATGAGACAGACATCGGGCTTGACGTCGATCTCGTGGGGCTCGTAGATGTGCTCGATTCTGAGGTTCTCCTTCTTCCTGGGGCACTCCTCGCACAGGGTCTTGGTGGTGACACCGACCTCTGTTCCCTTGGGCGGGAGGGGCACTCCGTTGTACGCGAAGTCAGCAACTGCCTTCAGCAGCTGGCTGATGGACTCCTGGAGGGGAGGGCATCCGGGGATGTAGTAATCCACGTCGATGACCTGGTCGAGCGTCTTGACCGTGTCGTAGAAGACAGGCAAGGTGAGCTCTCCCTCGGGAGCCTGGAAGGATGTCTGGGGAACGACGGGTGCTCCTGCGTGGTAGTCCGCCTGGAAGTTGGCTGTGGAGGGAGTCTTCTGGTAGACGTACTCCAGGATCTCCTTGCCCTCTCCGGGGACGAGGTTGGCCAGCGCGGGGCTTCCACCGAAGCATGCGCAGGTTCCGTAGGAGACGACGACCTTGGACTTCTTCCTGAGGAGCTTGACCATGTGTTCGTTCTCGGAGTTCCTGACTGCACCAGAGATGATGGAGACGAGGATCGCTCCGTCCTCCATTGCCTCGATGTCCTTCTCCTTTCCGTCGGCGGCGATGGGCCACATGACGATGTCTGCCATGTCACCGATGGTGAGGATCCTCTCGTTCGTGTCGAGGAGCGAGACGTCGCATCCTCCGCATGCTGCTGCCCAGTAGATGGCAAGCTTGAACTTTCCTCCCTTGGGTGCTCCGGGGAGCAGCTCTCCGAGGTCGGCCATCTCGAGTCCGATGGGCTCTACTGCGCCGGTCGCCTGGGGTGCCGCTGCTGCTGCGGGGGCCTCCTGCTTGGCGGGCGCTGCCTTGGGCTCTTCCTTCTTCTTGTCCTTCTTGAATACCTTATCAAAGAATCCCATATCAGTTCGCCTCCTTCTTGAGAGGTGTGGGTCCGAGCTCCTTGATTGTGTCAACGAATCCGCAGACCGTTGTCTGGAACTTCTCTCCCTCGGATGCGGATACCCACTCGAGCTTGAGTCTCTTGGGGTCGAATCCGTACTGCTCGAGGACCATCCTCAGCAGTGCGACTCTTCTCCTGGCCCTGTAGTTACCGCCGATGTAGTGGCAGTCTGCAGGGTGGCATCCGAGAACCATGACTCCGTCGGCCCCCTTGGAGAACGCCCTGAGGACGAACTCGGGGTCGACACGTGCGGAGCACATTGTCCTGATGATACGGAAGTTGGTAGGCATCTGAAGCCTTGCGACACC
>JAEEGL013413454.1_pt1 | contig 15912 bp, 10 predicted proteins | sample 9134231 | NCBI WGS metagenome assembly JAEEGL01 (sample SAMN16246548, study PRJNA631951) | gut metagenome | biome: gut microbiome; feature: rumen; material: fiber-attached | host: Bos | place: Iran: Karaj | collected 2018-10 | reverse complement strand
GTCGAATAGTTTCATTTTCTTACTCCCAGACTATTACTATAGTCTATACTATCACAATAGTCTGTGTTTGTCAATAGGTTTTGTACTTTTTCTTGTTTGTTTTTTTTATGTATATCAGGACGTTGTTAAATAATAGGCGAACACTAAAAATTTCAGGCGGTGGGAAAAATCCCGCCGCCTGAAGATCAACTGTGTATTATATATCATATATTTTATGATTTACACCGCGAGGGACACCTGCTTTATTGCAAGTGTCCCTCGGGGCTTTTTTATTTTGTCTTTACTGCTTCGACGACCGTTACCTCGCCGTTTGCGACGCGGAACTTAACGTCGTATTCGCCGTAGGTCATGCCGTAGATCCGCTCCGGCTCGTCGTGATAGCGGGGGCGCGGATCGCGCGCAAGCAGGGAAAGGACTGTTTTCCGGTCGGCTTCGCCGTATACCGAAAGACGGTTTGCATCATCGCGGACGGCAAGCTCCCCGCCGCTGTCCGGCGCGAATCCTCCGCTTGCGTTTGCTATACTGTCCGCGTAGGGGAGGTAGGGCTTTATATCGAATATCGGGGTGCCGTCCATAAGGTCGGCACCCGCGACTATCAGCACGTCGCCTTCGTGTTCGCGCTTTTCGCGGCGAAGCAGCTTTACGCAGGAAAGCCCCAGGTCGTTCGGGCGGTATGGCGATCGTGTGGCGAACACGCCCATCCGCTCGTTGCCGCCCAGCCGTGGCGGGCGCACGGTGGGGGATTTTTCGTGCCCGACCGATTCCGAAAAGCACCAGATCAGCCAGAGGTGCGAAAACCCCTCGATCCCGCGGAGCGCCTCCGGATCGCGGTATCCGGGCGCAAAAACTATTTCGGAAACAAGGTCTTTAACGATATTGCTCTGCCTCGGGATGCCGAACTTGCCTTTTAATCCGTTGCGGATATAAGCCACCGGTTTTATAACGTGTTCTTCCATTGCCGCGCCGCCTTTCCTGCGTTTCTGCGGATATTTTAACACATCCTTCCGAAAAATGCAATCGTCAGCCGCAAAAAGGCAGGACCAGCGTATGGCTTCCCTGCTCCAAAGCAAAAGGCATGCTCACGGGGCGCCCGTCCAGCAGCGGCACGCAGTCTGTGCCGCCGCAGCGCACGGATATTTCGGCGCTGCCGAACCGGAGCACTGCGGAAAACGGAGCTTTAGGCCGGACCTCCAGCGTGTTTCCGCGCAGTTTTATGCCGAAAAGCTCCTCCACGGCCGCCTTGCAGTACCACGCCGCCGCGCCGGTATACCAGCTCCATCCGCCGCGCCCGGCGTATTTGCCGCCGTAAACGTCGCCTGCCGCGGCATAGGGCTCCAGCCGGTAAAGCGCGGTCCCTTCACGCGTTGCACAGCGCATCGCGGGATCGGCGCATTCAAAAACCTTAAGCGCGCGGTCGGTCATGCCGGCTTTCAAAAAACCTATCGCGCCCCAGATCGCAGCGTGAGTGTATTGGCCGCCGTTTTCCCGCACTCCGGCGGGATAGCCGCGGATATAGCCCGCGCGGGTGCTTCCCGTGCCGGAAAACGCCGGCGCGAACAGCCTGAATATTTTGTGTTCGCCGTCGTAAAGCCGTTCAAATGCCGTGTCAAGCGCCTTTTTCACCCGCGCTTCGTCCAGACCTATGATCGCCGCCCACGCCTGCGGCAGAATGTCTATTTCGCATTCGCCGCTTCCGTCCCGCGCGCCCAACACGCTGCCGTCGTCGCAGAAGGCGCGGGCGTATCTGTCGCCGAAAAAGGCGTGCTCCTCCAGCGCGCGGCGGTAGTTTTGCGCGGTCTCGCGCAGGTTCCGCGCCGATCCGGCGTCCCCGCGCGCTTCGCACAGCGGCGCGAACTTTTCGGCGGCGTAAATATACAGCATCGTGGAAAACACGCTTTCGCCGACGCCCTTTTCGCCCACCAGCGAGAACGCGTCGTTCCAGTCGCAGCTCCCCATAAGCACCAGCCCGTGCGCGCCTTGCGTCGCCGCCCTTTCGAACGCCCGCAGGCAGTGCAGATAAACGCTTTCGCGCTCCGCCGAAGCCACCGGGAGCTCATAGCGCTCGCGTTCGTTTTTCCCCAGCGGGGGCGACGCGATATATCTCACCCGCACATTCAGCAAGCCGCTGTCGCCGGTAAGCCCGCAGTATTCCGAAACGGCGTACGGCAGGAACAGCAGGTCGTCGGAGCATTTTGTCTTTATCCCGCGGTTCATCCCGTTTTCCGCGCGGGTATGCCACCAGTGCATAACGCTTCCGTCGGAATACTGATGCGCGCAGCAGCGCAGGATGTGCGCGCGCACCTCCGAGGGGAGGGAATACATAAGCCAGAGGCAATCCTGAAGCTGGTCGCGGAAGCCGTAGGCGCCGCCGCTTTGGTAGAACGCCCCGCGCGCGAAGAACCTGCACGCCGCCGCCTGATAGGGAAAGAAGACGTTAAGCAGCTTTTCGTTCACCGCGCCGCTTTCGAACCGCATCGTCGGCAGGAAGCTCTGCGCGAATATCTCCGCCAGCCGCCTTTGCCCGGCGTAAAACTTTGCGTCCGGCAGGGCGCACACGGCTTCCGCGCCGCCCGCGGTGAGGCAGGCGCCGCAGAAGAACAGCATTTCCGTCCCCTCCGCGCAGACGCACAATCCGTTTCCGGCTTTGCCGCCGCAGGCGCCGATGAATCCCGTCCCTTCGGCAAACGTCTGCGAAAACGGCGCGCGGAAGAGCGCGCAGGCGTTGCCGCCGCGCTTCTCCCGGGTATAAAACACCCCGCGCGCGGCGACCGTCCCGCTGCCCATCGACGGCTTCACGGCGTATCTCGCGCTTGCCGCGCGTTCGCATTTCAGGCACATCAGCTTAAGCGGGTATTTTTCGCAGACGAATACCTCCAGCTCGTAGTCCGCGCCGTCCGCCTTGCCGCGGTAGACCGCCCTGCCGTTTCTGTAACGCACCGTCTTCGCGCAGGCGCACACGTCGTATTCCGCGCCGCCGAACGACAGCAGGAGCTTTTCGCCCCCGGAGCTCGCCGCTTCGTCGCCGCCGAACGCGAAAAGCCGTCGCTCGCGCGAGTTGTCGAAAAAGGTAAGCCCAAGCCCGCCGTGGTCGAGCACGCAGCCGAACCTGCGCCCCGCGAGGACGTAGGAATAGGGCGCTTCCGGCGGAACGCTTTTTTCGACGACGTAGCTTTCCTCATCGAAATACCCGCGCCCGCAAAGCCGGGCGTTTTTGCCGCTTTCGCCCGGCTCGGGTACGCATATCGCGCCGTCCGGCGGCTCGGACTCGGTTTCGGGGAACAGCGCGGAACGCGAGGTGTCGCACCGCGCGGAGGCGGCGGCAAGGATCGCCGCGCGCGTGTCCGGCGGCAGGGCTCGCTCCCTAAGCACGTATATCCCGCCCTTCGCGCCGATATATCCTGCCGCGCCGCATTCCGATATCGCCTTGTAGACCGCGGTTTCGGAAGGCCTGCCGTATTTTTCGCCGTCGTCGGTCAAAAAAACCAAATCGCACCGCACCCCGGCGCGCGCAAGCGACGTGAAAGCGTTTACCATCCCGCGCGTGTTCTCCGGCGCGGGCTTCCCCGCGCGGACGGCAAACAGCGGCAGGTCGCCGGAGATCCCGACGCGCCAAAGGTCGTTCACCTTTATATCCGGCAGCGACGCGCGTTCGCACGGGGGAGCGCCGAAGAGTATCGCCGCAAGCATTCGTTCGGCGTTCGCGTCGGCGGGCCCGGTATCGCACAGGCGCGGGTCCAGCCGCGAATTGCGGACCGCCTGCGCGCATTCTTCTTTCGTTTCCCCGCAGGCGAGCAGGAAGGACGCGTGTCCGCCTTCGCAGCCGCACAACTTAAAAACGCAGAACGCCTGCGGGCGTTCGCCCGGCGCGGTTTCTTCCCCCCGGGCTATCGCAAAAGCCGCGTCCCCGCGCGCAAACGCGGGGCTCCCGCCGCGGTCGGCGCGGTATTTCACCTTCGCCCTTTTCTCCCTCGCGGCGACTGCGAGCGTGGCTGTCCTGCCGCCGTCCGAGCCGCGCCGGTGGAAATAAAGTATATTCTCGCTTTTGTCGTATTCGCTTTCGACAAACAGCCGCGAAAAGGCGACGTGAGCCAAAAACCGGCTCATCGGCTCCAAAACCGGCTCGAAAGCAAGGGCGACGTCATATTTCTTCACCGCTTCCGCGCGCGTTTCTATTACGAAACACCCCGCGCGGGATATTCCGTATTTTACCCTGCCCGAAAAATCTCCGCCCGCCGCGATATGCGAAACGAATCCGCGCCCCCGTTCGAATCCGTATTTCCGCACCGCGCACGGCTTTTCGCCGCCCGGTCCGGGCGTACAGCAATGCGTTTCCTCGCCGCGCATAAACAGCACGCGCGGCGTGCTTGCGCCGCCGGGGCTGAAGTCGGCGTACGCCAGCGCGATCTCGCCGCGGTAAAGCCCCGCCGTGCCGGAATCGCTTATTACGGCGGTAAGGTCCCCGCGGTTAAGGAACGCCGCGCGGGGGCGGCGGGGATCCGGCTCGCTGCCGATGGAAGCGCGCGGCGCGGGGCGTTTTCCGCGCCCGGGGCGCATATATTCGCGCGGGCGGTAGACCGAGGGCGCCGCAGGGACCGGCTCGGTAAGCAGACCGCTTGCGGCGCAAAGCCGCCCTTCGCGCATGAAGCGCTTTATAAAGATCCCTCCGGTGCAGGCGTTGAGCGCGGCGACTATGCTCATCCCCACGTGATGCGCCATATAGCATTTCACGGCGAGCCCACCGCAGGAGTTGTCGAACGCCTCGTACATACCGTATTTGCCGTACATCCCCTTTGCGGCGAGCTTTTCCAGATTCCTCACCGCGGCTTTTGGGCAGAACTGAGCCGCCATATACGCCGAATAGGGCGAAACGACGTTTTCGTCGCTCCCGCATTTGCGCAGCGCGAGCTTCTGCACGCCGTTCGCCTTATAACGGTAGTGCATCTCGCTGTCGAGCAGGTAACAGGCGCTTTCGCTTATTCCCCATATCCTGTGCTCGGCGCGCTGCACCGCCAGCGCGAACAAAACGCTTTCGCAGATGAAGGAATCGCGGTACGCCGGCATAAAAAGCTGCGGCATTAGATATTCGAAAGCCGTGCCGGACCAACTGAACATTCCGATGTGTCCGCGCGCGGAGGTGACCGCGCGGCCGAGCGCGCGCCAGTGTTTTTTCGGGACCTCGCCCGAGGCGAGCGCGTAATAGGAGGTGAGCCGCATCTCGCTCATAAGCATATCGTAATGCGAATCGCCCGCGGGCTCGCCGCAATCGTTCACGCCGATATAAAAAAGCTCGCGTTCGGAGTCGTACAGCGCGGAAAGATCGGTCTGTTCAAGCAGGCGCCCGCACCGCGCGGCAAGCGCAAGCCGCCGCCCATCCTCTCCGCGCTCCAGAAGCCCCTGCCGCAGCGCCGAAAGCATTGCGGCGAAGTTGCCGCCGTCCACCGAGGAAACGAAGCGGTCGCCGATCACCGAAAGCCCGGTAAGGTCGTACCAGTTGTAAAGCACGCCGCGGTGCTTTTCCAGCGCTTCTACGGACGAAAGGGCGTTTTCGAGACGGCAAAGCATCTCGTCTTCGCCGATAAAGCCGAAATCGTTCGCCGCCATCACCGAAACGAGGTAGAATCCGATATTCGTGGGCGAGGTGCGGTAGGCGGTCGCCGCCACCGGGGAAAGCTGAACGTTGTCGGGCGGGAGCCAGTGCGTGCGTTCCGAAACGTTGTCGGCGAAAAAGCGCCACATATCCGCGGCGTGGGCTTTCAGTATCTCCGCGCGGCGCGCGTCCGCGTGCGGCGCAAGCTCCCTGCCGCCGTCTATCGGGCGGGAAAGGTACGCCGAAACAAGGGGATAGACCAGGAACGCTAACCCGGCGAGCTTTGCGAACGGCTGCGCGGCGAACACGATCACAACGCTCCCGACGGCAAGCGAGAACGCGCCGTCCAGCACGTATTTGCCCAGCCCGGAGGCAAGCTTTTCCGCCTGCGCGGCGGTGGTCCATTCCAGCGTGCGCTTGTGCGTGCGCATACGCCGCCCCGCCAGCGCGAACGCGTGCAGCGCAAGTATCGCCTGGCGGCAGGAGGAGCAAAGCTCGTAAGCCGTGCGCGCCGCGGTCTGCGAAAGCTGCGACAGGGTGTTGGAAAAATAGCGGTATACCGCGCGCCCGCCTCCGCGCAGTACGTAGCGAACGGCGAAAAGCAGGTCCGGCACGAAAAGGTATCCGTAGGCGGCGAAGAACGCCGGCGCGCCGTAAAGCAGGGGGGCGGAGCAGAAAAAGACCGCGAGAAGCGAGAACACCGGGCAGAGATGCCGAAGCACCGAAAGCACAAGATGAGCCTTCGTGAGCCGAGGCAGAAAGTCCGCCCGCAGGAAATACAGGTTCTGAAAATCGCCGCGCATCCAGCGGTGCAGGCGGCGGTAATAGGAGACCGGGTTTTTGGGCGTGGAATCGGTAAGCGATATATCCGGGGCGTACAGCGTGCGCATTATCCCGCCTTCGATAACGTCGTGCGAAAGCACCCTGCCCTCCGGCAGCCGCCCGCACACGAGCTTGTAAAACAGCTCCACGTCGATAAGCCCTTTGCCGCAGAAAGTCCCTTCGCCGAATATATCCTGGCCGCGCGTGTACGCCGCGGAGGAATATCTGTCCGCGCCGATATCGCCGGAGGTCAGCCGCGAGAACGCCGTGGCGTAGGCGCTTTTAAGCTCGGTGCGCATCGCGGGCTGGATTATTCCGTATCCCTTCACCACGCGCCCGTTTTCCGCGCGCGGGGCGTTAAGCGGGTGAAGCGCCGCGGCGACAAGCTCGCGCACGGTCCCCACCCCGATATTCGTGTCCGAATCGAGCGTTAAAAGGTATTTTATCCCCGCCGGGAGCCCGTATTCCCCGGTCTTGCCCTCCTCCGCCTCGGCAAGCCGCTTTACCAGCTCGCACACCGCGCCTCGCTTGCGCTCGTAGCCGCCGAAGCTGCCTTCGCTTTCGTTCAGCACGCGCTCCCGCAGGAAAAGGAAAAAGCGCTTGCCGTATTTTTCGTTGAGCGCGTCTATCGCCTCGCGCGCGCGGTTTATCACCGCCGGGTCGGAGGCGTTGTATCTGTTCGCCGAATCGGGCAGATCGGCGAGCAGGCAGAAAAACACGTTTTCGTCCGGCGTGAGGTTGGCGAACCGTTCCAGCGAATCGAAAAGCTTTTCGTCCCCGTCGCCGCCGAACAAAAGCGAAGCGACCGCCACCATAGTGCGCGCGTTTTCCGGCACCGGCGCCTCCTCCATACGCGGGGCGCGCCGCGCCCGGACGGTGAGCGAAGCCGAAAAATCCGCAAAAGCAAAGGCCGCCGCGCCTATCGGCGGCAGAAGCAGAGCCCCCGCCGCGCCGAAAAACCGGAAAGCCGCGAAAGCCCCGGGCAGGAACGAAAGCGCAAGGTAAAGGAACCACAGCGCGGCGGGGCGCTTCCCGCGGGAAAACAGCGCCTCGCCCGCGTTACCCGCCCGCGTAAGCGCTTCCGCTTCGGCGTATTCGCATATCCCGTCTTTTTTCGCCTTTTCCGCCAGCCGCGTGCGGTAATCGTCCTTTGTCGCCGCGTCGGAGCCGGCGTAGCCCGGTTCCCGCGACAGCAAAAGCTTTTCCGGCGCCCAGCAGGCAGCCGCGGTCTTTGCCGGGTCGGCGCTTTCCAGCGCGAACAGCGTTTTGAAAAGCGCGGGCATATCGCCCTCGCCGTCCGCCGCGGTCTCGCCGATCTTTATTATCGCGCAGATCTCCGCCGCCCGGTTCGCGGCGCGAAGCTCCTCCAGCGTGAACTCCGTCCCGCTTTCGTTTATCGCGTTTATCAACTTTTGCGCGTCGGTCCCGCCGTTTCCGATCTCGCGCCGGGCCAGCGCGAATATCCGTTTTTGCGAAAACAGCTTTTTCGAGCCGCGCGCGTCCCCGGCGATGCGCTCTATAAGATAAAGATTATCGCACAGCCACGCTCCGTTCGCGTTCTTATCCGCGGCGCGTCTTGCGGCTTTAACGGCGCGCGCAAGAGACCTTTTTATATTTTCAGCCATATAAAAAACCCGTCCGAGTCGTTTTTTGTTAGTATGTTTTGCCTCGGCGGCTTTTATCCGCGATTTTGTATTTTTCGGGTGGGCGCGGGAAAAAATATATAACGAAAAATCGTTTTGCGAGGTGTTTTTATGTTTTGCGAAGTCGAACCGCTGCCCGCTCCGGAGCCTTCCGGTGCGGCGTATCCGCCCGACGCGCAGCCTGTTGCCGCGCCGCCGGACGGGGAAGTAACTACTTTTCGGGGCGGCTGCCGCATACACACCATGCTCATCGCCGGACAGATCGAAGGCCACTACGCCGCCTCGCCGCAGACCAAATCCACCAAATACGAGCATTGCGTCCCCTCGCTCGTCGCGGTGGAGGAAAGCGACTGCGTGGACGGGCTGCTGCTTCTGCTCAACACCGTCGGCGGCGATATCGAAGCCGGGCTCGCCATGGCGGAGCTTATTTCGGGCATGAAAAAACCCACCGTCTCGCTGGTGATCGGCGGCGGGCATTCAATAGGCGTTCCTCTGGCGGTGTCGGCTAAAAGGTCGTTCATAGTCCCCAGCGCCACCATGACGATGCACCCGGTACGGCTCAACGGGCTCGTTATCGGCGTGCCGCAGACCTTTGCGAATCTTGCGAAAATGCAGGACAGGATAGTGGATTTCATCGTGCGGAACTCGCACGCCTCGGCGCAGACCGTCGCAAAGCTTATGACGGCGACGGACGATATGACCGCCGACATCGGAACGGTGCTTTCCGGCCGCGAGGCGGTGGAGCACGGGCTTATAGATTCCGTCGGCGGGCTCGGCGACGCGCTCGACGCGCTCAGGGATATGATAATGAACTGCCAAAGGTGAAAAACGGATCATTACGAAAAAAACGCCCGCGGGGGCGTTTTTTCGGCGGCGGATATTCGCGCCGGACAGCCGTCTTACGGGCGCGGCGTTATTTTTTTCCGTGTTCTTCTATTATCCGCGCGTATTCCTCGCGGGCGGGGGAGATCGCGTCGCGCCAGCTTAAATAAACGCTCTTTTTCGCCTCTTCGCCAACACTTTTCAATTTTTCCCGGTTTGCGAACGCGCGCCTTATCGCTTCGGCGCAGCCCGCCGCGTCGCCGGGGCAGACAAAGCCGTTTGCGCCGTCTTTTATCGCGCCCGCCGCGTTCGAGCCCTCCAGCAGCATCGCCGGAGTTCCCATCGCCGCCGCCTCCAGCACCACCAGGGGCGCGTTGTCGTACATCGAGGGGAAGAACAGCAGGTCGCCCGCGGCGTAAAGCCCCGCCAGCAGTTCGCGGTCCATGACCTTGCCCTCGAACGAAACGTTCTCCGCCGCGCCGATCTTTTCGGCGTATTTTTTTATATCCGCGAGGTCGTATCCGTCGCCGACGGAGATCAGCTTATAGCCCTCCGGTTTAAGCAAAAGCAGGGTGTCGAGAATAAGCTTTATGTTCTTGTGCCAGATCTGGTTCCCCACGAACAAAAGCGTTTTGCCGTTTTCCTCTATGCCGAATCGCTTTTCGGCTCTTTGCCGCAGTTCGTCCTCCCGCCCGGCGAAATCCATGTCGCCGCCGTTGCGCATAACGGTTATTCTGCCCTTGTAACCGTACTCCCGCAGGGTGTTCGCCGTGCCCTCGTTCACCGCCCAAACCCCGTCCGCCTTGTTGTAAAGCCGGACCACGTATTTCGTGCACATCTTCGCAAGGAACCTGCTGTGCGTAACGCGCAGGAAATCGTCGTAATACTTGCTGTGGAAGGTGCAGACGAACGGAACGCCGCGCTTTTTTGCGAATTTGCGCGCAAAATGCCCCATCATAAACGGCGAATGCGCGTGGACTATATCGAAAGAATGCGTCTTCGCCGCCCGTTTCACCTTTTTCGAAAAAGCGGGGACGGGCCACAGATAGCCGCCTATGAATTCAATGCTTCCGGCGCGGAAAATATCGTAGCCGCCGTCGTGCTCCGGCACGCCTTTTGCGTTTTCCGGCGCAAACACGCAGCAGTAGTCGCCGTCTTCGCCGTTAAGTATCCGCGCGTAGTTGTCCACCGCGGTCACCACGCCGTCGACGTGGGGATAAAATATATCTATGAATTGCGCTATCTTCATTATCGGTGTTCCGCCTTAGGTTTTGTTCCGTTTATATTATAGACCGTTTACGCCGCCAAGTCAACTATAAAAAACCGCCGAAGTTTTGCTTCGGCGGTCGGTATTTGTCGTTTATATCAGCAACGGCTGTATCTGCCTGCCTTTGAGCGCCTCCGCGAGCGCCGCGGGCAGAAGCCCGAAATCGCACACCAGCGAATTCGGTTTTTCCGCCGGGTCGTCCTGCCCGAACGGAACGAAAAACACGTTCTTGCGCTCCAGCAGCGCGGCGACGTTTTTAAGATTCGCGCCAAGGCCGTCGTTCGTCGCCAACGCGATAAGCACCGGACGCAGCGAGCGAAGCTGGGCTTTCGCGCACATCGTAACCGCGCCGTCGGTTATCCCGGCGGCGAGTTTCGCCAGCGTGTTGCCCGTACAGGGCGAGATTATCACCGCGTCGAATCCCCCGCGGGTGATCGTCTCCTCCGCTTCCTTAATTAACGTTATCGGGCGCGCCCCGGTGATCAGCCGCACCGTCTCGGCAAGGTTTTCCGCCCTGCCGAAGCGCGTGTCGGTGGTCCGCACCGTTTCCGAAAGGACCGGGGTGACGTCGTTCCCCGGCGCGAGCCCGCGCAATGCCTCCAAAGCGCGTTTGTGCGTACAGAACGAACCGCAGAAGGCGTATGCGAGTTTCATCGTATGATTCCCCTTTCGCGGAGAACGCCTTTTACGCAGCGGAACAGCGCTTCTCCCGCCGAAACGGGCGCGTATTTTCCCGGCAGCCCCGGCGCGGCGATATATTCGAGCCCGCAGCCGTAAGCGTCTTCGCGCGCGGCTCCGCCCGGGGCGGAAGCAAGCTCGATATACCGCGCGCCTTCCGGCAGCGCCGAAAGCGCCCCGCGGCCGAACACCCGGCGGGGCACGGTGTTGAAAAGCACCCCGGCGCCCGAAAGCGGCGCTTCAAGATCTTCAAAGCCCGCCGCTTTATATCCGCGCGCGCGGGCTTCCGCGCGCGCTGTCGGGTCTCTTGCCAGAACGCTCACCTCCGCGCCCAGCGCAAAGAGCTTTTCCGCAAGGGCGCGCCCTATCCTGCCGCTTCCCGCCACCGCCGTTTTCATACCGCAAACCGTTCTTTTCACGCTTTGCATAAGGACGTATACCGCGCCTTCGGCGGTTATCAGGGCGTTTTCAAGCAAAAGCTTTTCGTCCCGCGCGTAGTCGTAAAACAGATCCGCGCCCTCCGGCAGACCGCCGCCCAGCACGAACGCGCTCCCCGCCTGTGCGAACACCTCTTCCGGCGTATACGCCTTTTTGCATAGCGGCGCGTTGAGCAGCCCGTTTTTGAACGCCGGGAACGGAAGCACCGCCGCGTCCGCGCCGCAAAAGCATTTCTCCGTATCGTCGGACGCGAAAAAAGGGAGCCCGCGCGGCGGTTCGAAAGCCCCCTCGCTCGCAAGCAGACGGCATTCCGCCCCCTCTTTTGCAAAAAGTCCGCAGACCGTAAGCATACGTTCGTCGCCCGCGGCGGCAATTATCATCGCAAACGCCCCTTTTCGCATCTTCCTGATTATATACTATGCCGCCAAAGGGCGGGCGGCTACTGTTTCAGATAATAACTATCGGCTCGGAGCCGCACAGTATCCCCTGTTCGTCGAACCGCTTCGGGTTGGCGGCGGCGATCTTTTCCGGGTCGGCGCGGTATTCCTTTGCGACGTCCCACAGCTTTTCGCCGCCCGCGGGGTAGCGGAACACGGTCACGCCGTCGCTTTCGGCTTCCTCCGGATCCCGGCGCGCGGTCATCGCGGTTATGAAAGTCGCTTCGGAATCCGCGTTTACCGTTATCTCCGCCGAGCAGGTCGCTTTCACCGCCAGACTGCCGTCCGGGCGTATCGAGACCACGGTTTCCGCCGGGGAAACGTTCACTTCGAACCCCGTCGCGCCGTCCGGGAAATCGCATTGCAGGAACTGCTCGAACGGTATCTTGCGGTTCACGCTGAAAACGCCGGAATCGGTGTCTCCGGTGACGCAGACGGCAACCGACCCGCGCAGCAGCAGACCGCCCTCGCCGCGCTCCGATTCCACTCGGCCGCAATAGGCGGCGGAATCGAGTATCCCGGTGAACACCGGGGTGGGCGGCGGCAGCTCCGCTTCCACCGTAAAGCTCTTTTCGCACGAAGCCGCGACGTGCGGCAGTTTTACCGTCGCCGTCTCGTATTCCACTTCGCACCCGGAGCCGAACATATCGCTCGCCACCGTGTAAGCCCGCGGCTCGCACACTGAATAGCGCGCTTTCAGCTTGAAGTTCACTTTTATTATCCGGCTTTCGCCGTACTGGTCCAGCTCCGGCGCGACGCTCTGCTCGGTTATCTCCGCCGAGGCGCTCACACGCGAAAGCGGCGTTATCCCCGGCAGCTCCAGCGCCGCGTTCACGGGGATCGACTTTTCGGCGGCGCACAGCCGCCCGTCCTCGGTCTCGTCCTCGTAGATAAGCCGCAGAGTCGCACGCGTTTTCAGCTCCGCCTTGCCGTCGCCCGCCGCCGCGCGCGGGGGAGAAAGCTCTATCCTGCCGAACAGGTCGTCGCCGATCGGCTTTTCGTCCGCCGCCAGCGGGATCCGTTCTTCGAAAGTGTAAACCCGCTCGTGCGGGACGCGCGCGCTGTCGAACCCCACCGCGGTTTTGCAGAAGTAAAGCCCGTCCCCGCTTTCGGGGACAACCGCGTTCACCGTGCGTTCGCAAGCCGCGTCGGTAAAAACGGTAAGCGCGGCTTTTATCGAAGGACGGCGGCTGTCGGCAAGCCGGCAGCTTATCCTGTCGCACACCGCCCTGCAGTCCGCGGTCACCGTCCCCTGCCCGTGCGGGGGAAGCGGTATCGCGCAGCCGAAATCGCCGCTTACACGGCAGCTTTTAAGCCCGCTGCGCCGTTCCGATTCGTACAGCAGGTCGAACAGCGCCCTTCCCGCGACCTTGACCGAATCGCCGTCCGTTTCGCAGGTAAGTATCTGCGGCGCGCAGTCCACCCTTATTATCCGCGCGATATCCGGGCAGTAATCGGGTATCGCCCCCTCGAATCCCGCCTCGGTCTCGTAAGGGGCAGCGCTTATCCGTTCGGGAATAAGCAGTTCGCTCGTTTTAACGCTCATAACGTATCGCCTTTCTTAACGGTCAAAGACCTTTTTTATTATTTATTATGTACGCGCGACGTTTTTTATGAATATACTGTTGGTATCAGAACATATTCGATTCCGGGGTGAAGGGTAGTGGTATGTGTGCGTCAGTTGGCAAAAACTTTGGGCGCCGCGGCGTTTGCTTTCGGCGCGGGCGCGCTTATGGGGCTGGTGCTTCCGCCCGTGGCGCTTGCTTTCATCGAGGCGGCGCTTATCGTGGGCGCGGGCGCCGCGCTTTTCATAAAATAAAGAAAGGGGCATTCGTCTATGAGGATAATCTGCTTCCGTCCGCCGAGATTCTTAAAGCCGCTTTTCAGGTTATTCGCCGGAAAAGGTTGACACGGCGGGAAAATGGTGATATAATCCTGTCCACAGGAAGAGTAAAAGCCCATTCGTCAAGTGCCGCCCGTACGGGGAGTTGACGGGCGGACGAAAAGCGGCGGGATGTAAAACCCCGAAGCTTGCGGTTTGGACTTTGCATCCCGCTTCATACGGCACGGAATAAGAATATTTCGGCGGACGCCGCCTTTTTGCGCTGTCGCGCGGAAGTCAAAGCGCCCCGCCGCCCGCATATCCTCCTTTCCTGCTATATGTTTGCAGGGAAAGGGGGTTTTTATATGAAAAAGTATTTTTCCGCCCGCGTTATCGCGCTTTGCGCGCTTATGGTCGCGCTTTCCGTTATAATCGGCTGGGTGTGCAAGACGTATCTTACCTTCGGTGCCATCCGGATCACCTTCGAGAATCTCCCGGTGCTGCTTGCCGGCATAGCGTTCGGTCCGTTGGCGGGCGGGCTGGTCGGCGCGGCTTCCGACCTGGTAAGCTGCGTGGCTTCGGGGTATTCGGTCAATCCCGTTATCACGGCGGGCGCGGCTTGCGTCGGCGCCTGCGCGGGCCTGCTTTCCAAATGCGTTTTCAAGCGCCGCGGGTTCTTTTCGATACTCGCTTCGGCGCTGCTCTCGCACGCGGTCGGTTCGATGCTCGTCAAGTCGGTCGGGCTTTATCTGCTCGGATACGCCGTGCCGGTACTGCTTATGCGGATACCTCTTTATATCGGCATCGCCGCCGCGGAAGCTTACCTTATATATATATTATTGAAAAACAAACAGATATCCTCGCTGCTTTGCGTAAAGGAGGCGGAGTAAATGAACTGTTCCGAAGCGCTCGAATATATACATTCCGTCGTCTGGCGCGGCAGCCGCCCCGGGCTCTCCCGCACGTGCGAACTGCTTGAAAAGCTCGGCGATCCGCAAAACGGGCTCAAATTCATCCACGTCGCGGGGACGAACGGCAAAGGCTCCGTCTGCGCGATGCTGGATTCGGTCCTGCGCGAAGCGGGGTACAGGGTGGGGCTTTATACTTCGCCGTATATAGTCCGCTTCAACGAAAGGATGCAGGTCGACGGCGTGCCGATCTCCGACGAAGAGCTTGCGGAGCTTACCACGCTCGTCCGCCCGTTCGCCGATTCGATGTCCGACCCGCCCACCGAATTCGAGCTTATAACCGCGCTGGCGTTCCTTTTTTTCAAACGGCACGGATGCGATATCGTCGTGCTGGAGGTCGGTATGGGCGGCAGACTCGATTCGACGAACGTAATAGAGCCGCCGCTGGTTTCGGTAATAACCGGGATCGCGCTCGACCATACCGCGATATTGGGGAACACCGTCGCCGAAATAGCGCGCGAAAAAGCGGGGATAATAAAAGCCGGAAGCCCGGTCGTTTACGGCGGCAGGGACGATATCGCCTGCGGCGTGATAAGGCAAAAAGCAAAAGAGACCGGATCTTCGTTCAGGCGGACGGCGATAAACGGCATAAAGGTGCGCTCCTGCGGAATACACGGCACCGTCTTCGATTACGGAAGCTTAAAAAACGTTTCGGTGGGGCTGTGCGGCTCGTATCAGCCGGAAAACGCCGCGACGGTCATCGAAACGGTGCGGACGTTAAGGCGCGGCGGGTGGAGGATATCTCCGTCCGCGCTGCGCAAAGGTATCGCCGGCGCGGTCTGGCCCGCGCGGTTCGAGCTGCTGGCGGAAGATCCGCCCGTGGTGTTCGACGGCTCTCACAACGTGCAGGGCGTTACGGCGGCGACGGAAAGTATAAAACAAACGCTCGGCGCAAAGGTCGTGCTGCTTATGGGCGTGCTGGCGGATAAGGATTACCGCGATATGGTAAAGCTGCTCGCCGGAGTCGCGTCGGAGGCGTTTGCGGTAACGCCGCCTTCGCCGAGGGCGCTCGGGGCAAAAGAGCTTGCCGCCGTGTTCGCCGGGAACGGCGTAAAAGCAAGGGCGTTCGATTCGATCCCCGCCGGGGTGAACGCCGCCTTAAAACGCGCGCGCGCGTTGGGAGCGCCGCTGGTCATGCTCGGCTCGCTGTATATGTACGGCGAGGTAAAAGCGGCTTTCGATACCTGCTTTACGCATACAAATAGTGGTTGTCAAAGTGCACAAACCGCAAGGTTTTGTGGTCGCAAAATTTGACGAAAAAAAGTTGAAAAAAAGTCAAAAAAACCCTTGACAAGCGGAATATTCTGTGGTAGAATAGCCAAGCTGTCCGCAAAGAAGGGCAGCGGAAACGGACATTGAAAATTGAACAACAGAAGTACGAAGTACGAAAGTACGGAGTACGGAAGAACTCGTTAATTCTTTTCAAGT
>JAEEGL014949241.1_pt1 | contig 15913 bp, 13 predicted proteins | sample 9134231 | NCBI WGS metagenome assembly JAEEGL01 (sample SAMN16246548, study PRJNA631951) | gut metagenome | biome: gut microbiome; feature: rumen; material: fiber-attached | host: Bos | place: Iran: Karaj | collected 2018-10 | reverse complement strand
CTTCTTCACGGGCTCGGCGCCGCTCACCTTGGAGTGCGGGTTGATGAGCTCCTCGGGGCTCAGCGTAGAGCCGCATTTCTCGCACTGGTCGCCGTAAGCGTCAGGGTTGCCGCACTTGGGGCAGGTACCCACGATGTAGCGGTCTGCCAGGAACACCTTGGCTTCCGGATCGTAGAACTGCTCGCTCTCCTTCTCAATGAACTTGCCCTCGTCGTAGAGCTTGCGGAAGAACTCGGCGGCATACTTGTGGTGCGTAGCCGAGGTCGTAAGCGAGTAAATGTCGAAGGTGATGCCGAAATCGGCAAACGACTGCTTGATGAGCGCGTGGTACTTGTCCACAATATCCTGGGGAGAACATCCCTCCTTGCGCGCGGCGATGGTGATGGGCACGCCGTGCTCGTCGGAACCGCACACGAACAGCGTCTCGCGTCCGCGCATTCGCAGGTAGCGGACATAGATGTCGGCAGGGACATAGACGCCGGCCAGGTGGCCGATGTGGACGGGGCCGTTGGCATAAGGCAACGCGCAAGTGATGAGATTCCTTTTTTTCATAATCGGTTCAATTCTTTTGAAAGTCTGTTCTTCACTTTATTGAGCAGCTGCAGCTGGCGGACCAGCTTGACGAGCGTCTCGGACTCCCCGCCCTTCTGGGCCGCGGAAATCCGCCGCGTCACGGCAGCGCATTCGAGTTCTGTAATGCGGAGTTTGTAGAGCAGCACCGACTTGGGCACCATCCGGCCCAGCGTCTGCTCCTCCGGAGGAATGGATTCCTCGTAGGTCTTGACGGTCAGGGGATGCTCCTCCAGGATCAGGGAGAACACGGCCTGGTTGAGCGCGGTGTCCTCGCCCGAGGTGAAATAGCGGATCACCTTCTTCTGCATCTCGGCGGGCTCCTCCGCCGGAAGCGTGGCGAGGAAGGTGTAATACTTGTCGAAAATGGTACGGTACAGGTCGTTGACCATCACCAGCTCGTCGTCGGCGAGGGCATCCCGGATATAGGACGAGACAACCACCTCCTCGCGGGGTGCGGCGCCATAGACCATATCCTCCTCGAAGTGCATCGGGTACTGTCCGAACTTGACCAGGTAGTAGCACAGCTCACGCTCGGGCACCGCGAGGTAAGCGTCGCGTACGGGGTAGCCCACGGGCTCCTCCGGAACCTCCGGCAGTTCCTCAACGCCGTCCACGGGAATCAGTTCCTCGGGCGGCGGGGCGCTCTGCGACGAGGCGGGCTGCCAGGACTGCGACTGCCCTTCGAAGCGGCGGCGCGAGCGGTCGAGCGCCCGCTTCTTGCGGCGCAGCTCGCCGATCTTGGCCATCAGCGCGTCAGGCTTCTGCTCGAGCTTCTCGGCCACCATCTCGACGTAGATGTTGCGCAGGATGGGATCGGGCACCACCGACACGCTCTGGATGATGTCGCCGATGACCTGTGCACGGTGCACGGGGTCGCGCTCGCTCTCGCGAAGGAGCAAGTCGCTCTTGAATGAGATGAAGTCCTTCTCGTTTTCCTCGATGTATTCCTGGATCTCGATCAGGTTGTGGGCCTTCGCGAAGGAATCCGGGTCATCTTCGGGCGGCAGCAGCACGACCTTCACGCTGAGGCCTTCCTCGAGCACAAGGTCGATGCCGCGCAGGGCCGCCTTGATGCCGGCCGCATCGCCGTCGTAGATGATCGTCACCTTGTCGGTGAAGCGCTTGATGAGGCGGATCTGCTCGACGGTGAGCGAGGTGCCGGACGACGCGACCACATTGGTCACGCCGGCCTGGTGCATCGAGATGACGTCGGCATACCCTTCGACGAGGATGCACTTGTCGTTCTTCGCGATGGCGTTCTTGGCCTGGAAGATGCCGTAGAGCGAACGGCTCTTGTCGTAGATCTCGCTCTGCGGGCTGTTGACGTACTTGGCAACGCTCTTGTCGGTCTTGAGGGTGCGGCCGCCAAAGGCGATGACGCGGCCGCTGATGGAGTGGATGGGGAAGATCACCCGGTCGAAGAACCGGTCGTACAGTTCTCCCGTGCCCTCGCGCTCCAGGCAAAGCCCGGCCGCAACGAGGTATTCTTTTTTGTAACCGTCCTGGATGGCCTTGCTGCAGAGCGTCAGGGGACGCGATGCGGCATAGCCCAGGCCGAACTGGCGGATGGTCTCGTCGGTGAACTTGCGCTCATGGAAGTACGACAGGCCGATGGCCTTGCCGATCTCGGTGTTCCAAAGAATGTCGCTGTAGAACTTCTGGGCATAGTCGGTGACCACCAGCAGGCTCTCGTATCGCATCCGATGGGCGATTTCCTCGGCGGTTTCTTCCTTCTCGACAATCTCGATGTGGTATTTCTTGGCCAGGTAGCGGAGCGCCTCCACGTAGGTCAGGTGCTCATGCTCCATCAGGAAGGTGACGGCGTTGCCAGCCTTGCCACAGGCGAAGCACTTGAAGATGCCCTTCGTGGAAGAGACACTCATCGACGGGTTCTTGTCCTGATGGAAAGGGCACAGTCCCAGATAGTTCGCGCCGCGCTTGCGCAACGACACGAAATCGCCGATGACCTCTTCGATCCTGACGGCATCCAGAATCTTGTCTACTGTGGCTCGGTCTATCATAGGCTATTTCCCCATGAGCCGAAGCTCTTCGCGGGAGTACAGGATCCGGTCGAGAATCGGAGACAATGTGTCGGTAAACAGGTAGGAGGCAATGATGAACAGCACGAGCAGCACGAGGACAATCGCCAGGATTACCCGGAAAACCCGGATCCGGTCCTTGCGTTTCGGGTTTGAATCTCTCCACGACAGAGGAACGGCAGGCTTGTCCAACGGTTCCGCTTCGGGCTCCGGTGTTTCGGCCGTCTCGCCGGAAACAGGCTCATCTTCCGAAACAGGCTCAGCCGAAGCGGCGACGGGATCTTCGCTCACCTTGATGGAAACCGGCTCGAGGCCGATGCCGTCAGGCCAGATGTCCAGGTCGTCGTCGGGGACGAAGAAGAACTCATTGCGGGCATTGGCGCGCATCACGCCGAGGCCGGGCAGCTTGCAGATCTTGCTGCCCTCGAGCTCGGAGCAGAGGCGGCTCAGGCACCAGCCCAGCTCCACGCCGGCCTGCTCCTGGGAAACGCCCGTCTCCTGCACGACCTTGTCGAGCAGCAGGCGCCCCTGTTCCAGCGACACTTCGCCCTTATGGAAAGTCATCTTGCGATACGGCGGATGGATGGTGGTCTGCCGGTCCGAATAACTGGCCGGCATCAGCTCCGCCGTGAAAGAACCCAGATACGGAACATCCACCCGGTCGTTGGCAGCGATCAGGTCCTTGACGCATTTCGAGAAGAGAGAGATTTCCATAATCCGGGCAAATTACTTTAACCTGCAAATGTACATAAATTTTGTCTTTTTGCCGGAAATTGCGGAAATTTGCTGTAAATGAAGTTTTCTTCCTATCTCATCTTCTTCATTCTGGTCGGCGTACTGCCCGACTTCTATCTCTGGAACGTCATTCTGGACGGAGCTCCGCTGTTCTGGAAGATAGTGGTCTCGTTGCCAACGCTGGTCATCTTGGTGATGCTGGTGCTGATCGCCGCCGTCGTCCGCTACTCGGACGCAGTCCGGACGTTATCCTATACGATGTTCATCTTTGCGCTCCCAAAGGCGGTCATGACGCTGCTTTCCCTGGCGGGACGCAACCTCATCGGATTTTCGCCGCGGCTGGCCGACGGCATCGGCCTCGCCGCCGCCGTGCTGGTCTCGCTGTTCTTCCTGCGGCTCATCTTCCACGTGACGCGCACCCTGGAGATCGACGAAGAAGACCTTTATCTCGACCGGCTTCCGGCTCAGTTCGACGGCCTCCGCCTCTGCCAGATGACCGACCTGCATCTCGGATCGTTCGGACGGAGAGGCCATTTCGTCAAATTCATTGTCGACAAGGCGCTGTCGCTCCATCCGGACCTCATCGTCTTCACCGGCGACCTGGTCAATTTCGAATCGTCCGAGGCCCTTCCCTACCGCGACGACCTGTCGCGGCTCTCCGCCCCGCTGGGTGTCTTCGCCACCCGCGGCAACCACGACTACCTGCTGCATGGCCACCTCAACGAGAAGGCACGGCTGGCCGATATGGACGCGCTGCTTGCGTTTGAAGAAAGCCTGGGCTGGCGCCTGCTGCGCAACGAGCACGTGATGCTGGAACGCAAGGGGGAAACCGTGGCCCTGGTCGGCGTCGACAATATCTCCGCCAACCCGTTCTTCAACAAAGCGGGCGGCGATTTCAAGCAGGCGATGAAAGGCCTCACGCGGGAGCAGTTCAAGATTCTGCTGTCGCACGACCCGTCCCACTGGCGGGCGGAAGTCCTGCCCGACGGCAGCACCGACCTGACGCTTTCCGGCCACACCCACGGCCTCCGCTACAAACTGGCCGGGCGGCACATTTCACAGTGGTACCTGCCCGATTCGGACGGAACCTATACGGAAAAGGGCTGCATCCTGCACGTGTCGAAAGGCCTGGGCAGCGCCTTTGCGTTCCGCCTCGGCGGTTTCCCGGAAATCGACGTTCTAACGCTGCGGAAAGGAAAACCCCAAGAATAAAAGGCTCCTGTCATGGAAAAGTGGAAGATGATCGTCAACCCCGCATCCGCGTCGGCAACGACACGCAACATATGGCAGGCACTGCAGAAGATGCTTACGGACGGCGGACTCAAGGTCGAATCCGCCTGCACGGAATCTCACGGCCACGCCATCCAGCTGGCCTCCGAGGCCGCCAAACAAGGCTTCCGCAAGTTCATCGCCGTCGGCGGCGACGGCATCATCAACGAGGTGGTGACCGGCCTGCTGCGGTACTCCGAGGCGTCGGGCGACGACCTCGGCACTTTCACGCTAGCCGTCCTGCCCTATGGCACCGGCAACGACTGGATCAAGACCGCTGGCATTCCTCAGGATTTGGAAGCCGCCGCCCGCTGCATCCTGGCCGGCCGCACCGCGCGGGAAGACGTCGTCCGCGTGTCTTTCGGCGGCGAACCGTTCAGCCTGATCAACGTCGGCGGCATCGGACTCGATGCCGACATCTGCTACTGGACCAACCGACTCAAGAAAAAGGGCCTCAAACGCCCCTTTCTTTACAAGCTCACAGCGCCCTATGCCGTCTTTACGAAAAAACGTTACCCTGTAGAGATTGTCTGCGACGGCAAGCCCTTCTACACTGGGCGGCTCTTCTCGGCCCTCATCGGCAACGGCATCTACCGCGGCGGCGGCGTCCGCCAGAACGAGCCCGGCGGCAGCTGGAACGACGGCAAGCTGGAGCTCTCCGTGATGGGCGACGTCAGCCATCTCAAAGCAACCAATCTGATGATCCACGCCCTCAAAGGCGACTTCACAGACCAGAAAGGCATTCTTTCCACGCGCTTCCGCTCGATGACCGTCAAACCCCTGGGCAAGAAGACGCACCGCGTCGAACTCGACGGCGAAGTTCCCGGCGTCCTCCCCATGACGCTCGAACTCACGGGCCAGCAACTGCAGATCATCATCCCTTAGGTACCTCTCGGGTACGAAAAAAAACCAGCTGAAAATCAGCTGGTTTTTTTGGTGCCCGGAACAGGACTCGAACCTGCACAAACTTGCGTTTACTAGTCCCTGAAACTAGCGCGTCTACCGATTCCGCCATCCGGGCGAACCGATTGGGACTGCAAAGGTAGTACTTTTTTTCTAACTACCTAACTTTTTTAATAAAAAGGGAGCCGGTCCGAAGACCGGCTCCCACACACACTACATTAACCTAAATTCTAACCGGTTGTTATTTCCAGTTGGTATACTGTGCGGAAGCATCCGTCCAGCCGGCGGGTTTTCTTCATACTATTTGTGCTCTAAAACGATATTCAGGTCCTTCTGCGGCGTCTTGCAGGTGACGGTCTTCACCTGGCCGGGCGCCATTCCGAAGAAGTTCTCGCTCCAATAAGCCGGAACGGCAAGGTTGCCGTCCTTGTCAAGCGCCTTGAGGACATTCATCGGCGCAACGACGGAAGAACGGTTATCGAGGGTCACGGTGTAGCCTTCGTCCGTCGGCTGGACGGACAGGACCACGTCAGCCTCGTCCTGTGAGAATGCGAAGCGCAGGTCGCTCCACGAACGGACCGGCGTGTAGTACCACGTGGACTTGTCGAAGATGTAATCGTTGTTCTTCGCAGCGATGCAATAGAAGTTGTCAACCACGGGCTTGCCGTCCTCCGTCGCCAGGCTCAGGAAGAGGAAATGCGCCTTGCCGGCGTAGCGGCGCAGGTCGAAGACCGGCGTCACCGTGCGGTAGCCGTCCGTGACGGATATCTGTGCCTCGTCAATCTTCTGCGAGTTCTCGTCATAGATCTGCATCGAAGCCTGCAGCGTCCGGGCCTCCGGCCGTTCGCTCACCAGGTATACCTTGCGGTCGCCATAGTTGAAGATGAGCTGCTCAGGCTCGCAGGCCTTCTTTGTGCCGTAGTAGCCGGCCGTCGGCACGCCGTACCAGTCGTACATCTGCCAGTAAAGCGACGGCCATGCGGAATTCAGCATCCACTGCACGATGCCGGTGGCTTCGGGGATGCGGGCGCGGAAGGACTCGAACATCGCGGCCGTAGCGGAATAGTCGATGGCGTGGGCCTTGCGGACGAAGTCCGACAGGCCCGTCGGCGCACCGTAGCGTCCCGTGATGGCTTCCAGCAGCATGTCGAGGTTGTTCATGCACGAGGAAGAAGCCGTGCAGTGATAGTTCCACACATCGGAGAGCGGCCAGAGCGATTCCTCGGGAATCATCTTCTTCAGCGATTCGAGCTGCGGCAGGTTGACGCCGATACCCGTCTCGGTGTTGAAACCGAACGCGCCGCCGTACTGCGTATCGAGATACCAGTAGTCCGGAGCGACGTAGTCGTACGGGCCTTCCATCTTGGAGCCCGACCAGCCGCTGATCGTACTCAGGAGACTCTTGGCCGAGTTCACGTACGGCCGGTAGTCTTCCTGGCGGAAGATTTCAAGGTAACGGCGTTCCAGGTCCGGGTTGGGAATGTGGTCGCTGCCGGTCATCCAGGCGATGACCGAAGGATGGTTGTGCAGGCGCACCACCTGGTCGTGGAAGTAGGCCACCGCCAGGTCTTCCACCTCCTTGCCGTTGATGCAGCCGTAGCCCTTGGTCTCGGGCAGGCCGCAGTAGTCCTCCCACTCCCACTGGCAGCTCCAGCCCACGAGCGCCATCAGGCCTTCGCGGTCGCAGAGGTCATAGATGGTGTCGTCCTTGCCCCAGATATTCTCGAAGCGGATGAGGTTCAGGTTCATGTCCTTGACATAGGCCACCTGCTGCGCCAGCGATTCCGGCGTGTCGAGCAGGAAGATGTCGTCCGTCCAGCCGGCGCCCTTGATCAGGACGTCCTTGCCGTTGAGCGTGTACTGGCGGTAATTCTTATCGGTGAGGCGGCTTTCGATGCGGCGCACGCCGAAGGTCGTGGCGCGGGTGTCGGAAAGCGTGCCGTCCGCCGCAACGCTGGTGGTCAGCGCATAGAGCTCGGGGGTGCCGAGATCCCAGCTCCACCATACGCGCGGATTGTCGAGGTGCAGCATCGCCACTTCGGCGGGCGTCAGGGAGACCGTCCGGGTTTCGCATGCTTTCAACGACACGGGGATCGACCAGTCGCCCACACCCTGCAGTTTCAGGGTGAGGTTGGCCACAACCGGATGGCGTTCGTGGTTGCGCATCGTCACGCGGACTTCCAGATCGGCCTGGGCCAGGGTCGTGACGTCCAGGTCGGGGATTACGAAGACATCCTCAATGGAGACGGCACCCGTCGTATGCAGGCTGACAGGCCGGACGATACCCATGCTCTCGTCGAGCGGGCGCGGGTTCCAGTCCACGAAACCGAGGTTCAGGTCGCCGGGCTGTGCGCGGCGGAGCTTGACCTCCAGCTTGTTGCGTCCCTTGAGCAACGGCGCCACGTCATAGGCGCGGCGGATGAAGACGCCGAAAGTGGTGTCGGAGGAAGCGATCTGCGTGTCGTTGAGGAAGATGTCGGCGCGATAGTTCAGGCCGTCGAACACCAGTTCGGTGTGCTGGCCTTCCGCCGGGCTGGCGGAGAACCCCGTGGTATAGACCCATTCGTCATCGAAGATGGACTTGTCCACGCTGGCGTAGTTGCAGCCATTGAGAAGGTCGTCGCCGTAAAAGCCCGATGCGTAGAGGGCACCGGCGACGGTCGAGGGAACGGAAGCGGTCGTTGTTTCAGGTCCGCCGGTACGGCTGACCTTCCAGCCGTCGCCAAGGACGACGACCGAACCGTTGTTCAGTTGGGCGTTCTGCGTGCATGCGCTCAGGGCTGCCGCAAGGAGAAGGATCCAGTACTTTTTCATAAGGGTTACAAGAGTGCTGCTCCGATGACCGGAATGTTATTGTCGGTAAAAATGTCGATCTTGAGGCGTTCCAGCGGTTTCCGATACGGGAAATGCGCTTTCAGGTAGTCTACCATCGCAGGGCGGAACAGCGGGTAGTTGTTCGCGATGCCGCCGCCGAAGGCGATGTGGCTCGGGTCGTAGGCGAAGAGGACCATGCTCATCATCACGCCCAGGTTGCGGCCCAGTTCGTCGAAGAGCGCCAGGGCTTTCGGGTCGCCGGCACGTGCCGCTGCCGAAGCCGCGCGGCTGTCCCAGCCGGCCGCATCGAAAAAGTGGCGGCCGCAGTAGTCTTCAATGACCGAATCGCGGTACTCCATGGCGCCCAGCTCGCCGGCGCCGCAGTTGGCGCCGTTCAGGAGCTTGCCTTCCACTACGATACCCATCCCCACGCCGGTGCCCAGGGTCACAGCCACGAGCAGCTCCGGTCTTTCAGCGGCAGGATAGAGGCCATAGATGCCCAGCGCGTAGCAGTTAGCGTCGTTGTTCACGGCCACGGGCACGTGGAAACGGTCTTCGAGGTAGGCCTTGAGCGGAACCTCTTTCCAGGAAGGAATGTTCTGCGTGTCGTAGACGATGCCCTTGTGGACATCGACCACGGAAGGTACGCCGATACCTATTTTTTCCGTATCGCGCGTGATGATCCGTTCGATCAGTCCACCCAGGTAGTCAAGCGTCTGCTCAAGGGTGGCATCCAGGGGGAAGGAAGGTGCGGAGAACGAGTTGATGATGGCATCGTCCTGAACTAATCCGAGACTCAAATTGGTCCCTCCAATGTCGATTCCTAGCGTCATTTTAACGAATTTTTACAAAATTAAGAACAAAACGACAAAGTGTCGGTAAAATTTGCGTATTTCAAGGAACAATTTGCGGATAATTTGTCATTTTTGAAGAATAATACCCATCTTTGTGTCAAACCAGAGCCGCATGTTACGTCTGCTTATCATTTCTGACTTTACGGAGGCATTTCCCAGCAAATTGTTAAAAGGGATTGTCAATTATTCCCGTCAGAAAGAGCAGTGGAGCATCTGCCGGATGCCGCCGGCCTACAAGAAAGTGATTGGCATTCCGGGTGTCGTGCGCTGGGCCAAGAGCTGGGGCGCCGACGCGGTGATCGGACAGTTCGAAGAGAGCGACGATGTCGGCCTCTTCGCCACCAACGGCATCGTCGCCGTCGCCCAGGATTTCAAGCAGCGTTTCTCCAACATCCCCAACATCACGGCCGACTACTTCGGAACGGGACGGATGGCGGCGCGATTCTACCTCAACCGAGGCTTCCGTCATTTCGGCTATTTCGGCTTCCAGAACGTCTGCTGGTCGGACGAACGGTGCGACGGCTTCCGCTGGGAAGTGGAAACGGCCGGCTACGGCAACTCGTTCTTTACCTATAATCTACAGGACATCGACAACCTTTGGTACTACGAACGAGACAAGCTCGCCGACTGGCTCCATTCCATCCCGAAGCCCATCGCCATCATGGCCTGCGACGACAACCAGGGGAACAACCTGGTGGAGGCGTGCCACACGGCCGGCATCAAGATTCCGACCGACGTCTCGATCCTGGGCGTGGACAACGACGAACTGCTGTGCAACCTCGGCAGCACGCCGCTTTCCAGCATCATGGTCGACATCGAAGCGGGCGGATACCGGACGGCGGAGCTCATCGAGCACCGCGTCCTGCACCCCGACGCCCCCCTCGAGAATGTCGTCCTGAAGCCCGTAAAGATCATCGGTCGGATGTCGACGGCCGCTTTCGCGACCAAGGACGTCCAGATCCAGAAGGCCGTCCAGTTCATCCACCGCAACGTGATGAGGAAGATTTCGGTCGAAGACGTGACCAACGAGGTCGCGCTATCGCGCCGGCTGCTGGAGCGCCGGTTCAAGAAGGTCACGGGACAGACCATCTACCAATATATCACCGACCTGAAACTGAAAGAGTTCGCCCAAATGATCGTCGATTCCGACGACCAGCTGACCGACATCGCCATCAACCTCGGTGAAAGCGACACCAAGAGCATCTCGCGCCGCTTCAAGCAGATTTACGGTTACTCGCCCAGCCAATGGAGAGAAAAACATCAAAACAAACGATAACCATGATCAGACGCATCTTCTTCGCAGGACTGCTTTTCCTGGCCGCCTCCTTCGCGGCCGGCGCACAGCAGCCGGATTATCTTCAGCAACTGCAAGCCCACCCGGAATTCCTCGCGGGCACCGACTACCTCTGCCCGACGGGTCCTGTCGCACTCACGCCCGCACCCAAGGGCTACAAGGCCTTCTACGTCAGCCACTACGGCCGCCACGGCGCCCGTTATGCCTGGCAGAGTGACCTGTATTCCTGGCTGAACGAGGTGTTCTCCAAAGCAGAGTCCGAAGGCAACCTGACCGACCTGGGCCGCGACTACAAGCGCCGCTTCGACTCCCTCTACCCTTCCGTCCGCTACCGGACCGGCGACCTCTCACGCAAGGGCTGGCAGCAGCAGCAGGAACTCGCGGAGCGGATGTACAAGAACAACCCCGAGATCTTCAAGGGAGAGGCTACGGTGCGCTCCTGGGTCTCCACGTCCACCCGCTGCGTGATGACGATGTCGTCGTTCTGCCTGGGCCTCAAAGGCATGAACCCCAAACTCGACATCTTTGAGAACTTCGGCTACACCTTCCTGCCGGCCATCCTGCCGCTCGACAATCACAACCCCTTCCGCGTGAAGGACGTGCCGATGACGCCGCTCAAGTTCGACGAGACATGGGAGCACTACATAGAACGGACCGTCGACTACCGCACCATCCTCACCCGGCTCTTCAAGAACCCGGGCAAGGCCGTTCCCGCCGACAAGGCATGGGACCTGGTCTCCTACCTCTACTTCTTTGCCGCCGGCATGAACAGCCTCGACACCGACCTTGACTTCAACGACATCTTCACGCCCGAGGAACGCATCGCCCTCTGGAAGATAGACTGCTTCCAGTTCTACTTCTATGCCTGGCCGACGCACGAGGGCTACATGCCGATCGTCGCCGACATCATCGAGAAGGCCGATGCGCGCATTGACGCCGGTGAACGCGGCGCCGACCTCCGCTTCGGCCACGACTACACCTTCCTCCCGCTGCTGATGTGCCTCGACGTGAACGGTTACGGCCACTCCGTGGAGAGCGGCGACGAGATTCCGGTATGGTGCCGCTTGCAGGATGTGCCGATGGGCGCCAACCTGCATCTGGTGTTCTATCGCCCGAAGCGCTCCGGCCCGGTCCTCTTCAAGGTCCTGCTGAACGGCCAGGAAGCACGCCTGCCCATCCCCACCGACAAGTGGCCCTATTATGAATGGGACGCCTTCAAGAAGGCCTACGGCCCCACGGCGGTCCTCCAGCCGAAGTAGCGTATGCGCAGATTCCTGCCAGCCTTGCTAATGCTGCTGCTCGTTACGGGCTGCGGCTACCGTGCCCCTATGTACAAGACGGCCATCACCACCGATCCGTCGCAGTATGTAAGTGTGCGGGAAGCCTATCGTGAGCTGGCAGCGCTGATGGACAGCGATACCGGAATGCCCCCCACCGACAGCAATACGTTGAACCTGCTGCCCGACGGGAGGCAGAGATGGGAGCTCTTCAACCACGACCTGGCACGGGCCACCCGTTCCATTTATATCGACGTCTACCATTTCAGCCAGGACTCAAGCGGACGGATCTTGTCGGACATCCTGAAAGAGAAGCGGGCAGAGGGTGTTGACGTGCGCATCATCGTGGACAAGGGAACCTACTCAAACAAAGAACGGCAAAACTTCGCCGCCCTTAGGGAAGACAGCATCGACGTGCGGTATTTCTATTTCCCCAAAAGCCTGCGCGATAACCTCTTTCCCGCCATAGGCGCCCGCCGGGATCATCGGAAAATCACCTTGATCGACGGCCAGACCGCGTACATCGGCGGACACAATATAAAAGATGTCTACTTCTTTTCCTGGCGGGATACCGGCCTCCGGCTCTCCGGGCCCGCTGTCCGCGACCTGGGGCGGGTCTATATGGAAAACCAGCAGCGCGTGGCGCCGGAACTGCCGCTCATCCAGGGACTTGACGAGGCACCGCGGCAGCGGAGGACAGACACCCTCCCCGGTCTGCGGCACTTCCATGACAAGACGGTCCAGATCGTCCCCGACGACCCCTGGAACGACCGCCTTCCCATCCGCAATGCCTGGGAATGGGCCATCACCCATGCCCGGAGCTATTTCTACATTTACTCGCCCTATACGCCCCCGCCTCCCTCAACCCTGAAGGCCCTGAAGGCGGCGGCGGCCCGCGGCGTCGATGTCCGCTGGATCCTTCCAGCCCACAACGACGTCCCCATGGCCAAATGCATAGGTGAAGCGCTTTACAAGAAGTTGCTCAAGGCTGGAGTCCGCATCTACGAATGGCAGGGCGAAATGATGCATGCCAAGCAGTTCATCGTTGACGACTACCTGATGGCGGTCGGCTCTGCCAACATGGACAATATCAGCTTCTTCCTCAACCTCGAAGTCGAAGCGCTGGTCTATGACGGGGAAATAGCGGCCTATGCCCGCGACTATTTCCTTCGGGAAATCGAAACGGACTGCCACGAGGTCACCCTCGAAGAAATCAAGCACTGGAACGTCTTCCGCCGCATCCGCAACTCGACCATCCGCACCTTAGGCGGCCCCATCAGCTGACGCAGCTGCCCCGATGCAGCCAGGGATGCAAAAAATTAAAGAAAAATTTTGCACTAACGCGAATTTGTCCTACATTTGCAATCCCAAAAGGAAAACAACCTTCCTCAATAGCTCAGTTGGTTAGAGCACCTGACTGTTAATCAGGGGGTCGTAGGTTCAAGTCCTACTTGAGGAGCAAACGCGGACAAATCTTCAAAATTGAGGGTTTGTCCGTTTTCTTTTTCCTCATAACCCATTGATTTCAAGTTGGCTGTAAACACGAAATTTCCAATTATTCTTACCTTTGTGGAAAACACATCATTGATGGAAGACAAGAAGAAACAAGAGCGTACGATAGTCCACCTTGAACGGAACGGGAAGCATTACTATTACGGCAATCTGAAAGCACTCTGCGACAATTGGAGCAAGGATGACATTGGCTTGACCTATTCTGTACTTCGAAATATGGGGATAACCGAGTCAAAGCCGTTTAAAAACGACAAGTGCATCATCAGAAAGGGCATCATCATCACATCCCCGAGAAAAATGAATGATAGCGTACACAATAATTGACTTTACAACTCAACATTTTGCCTTATATTTGCATCTATTATACGACAGACACATCACACATCTATGCAGACACATAAACGTAAAAAAGCTCGCGCGCTCGGAATTGTCTCCCTGTTGCTTGCCTTCCTGGGAGTGGGTTGCGAAGAACTCGGTATCGTCGAAGTAATGTACGGCTCTCCTTCGGCTCATTTCTCTGTAAAAGGCAAGGTCACTGATGAGCAAGGCAACCCCATCCAGAATCTGGATGTTTCCTTTCATGGTGTCATCAGCAACGAAGAAGGACAGACCATGGTTGTTCCGAATTCCTTTATCCCCGTCAAGACCGACACGAAAGGGACCTACTTGATAGAAACAGGCAGCATTAGACCATATACCACCATACAAGTCAACGTGAAAGATACTGATGGCTCGGCAAACGGCGGCGAGTTCACAAGCGACAGCCTTCGTAACAGTACCTATGTGTTTATCAAGGACAAAAAAGATAAAGACTCGTGGTCTATCGGTACTGCCGACATCACGATGCCTGACATCAAACTCAAAAAGAAATAATACTAAGAGCCTCCTTGCTCTTTAATACAAAAACATAAGGTGATACATCCAACTTGGGCGTATCACCTTGTTTTATATCTTAACTTGATACGATAGGAGTATTGATACATTAGGACAGTCGTTCCATTAGGTTCGTATAAAAATTTTCGTTTTCATCGTTGGCCATCTGATACATCATCGTGCGGTATGGCTCTATTACCTTTTCGACAAATTCTCGTATCGGACTGGCTGTTGAGGTTCAGTTCAAATCTGCTGGTGTTGTCAAAGGCGTGTTCCAACTGATACACCTCAACAAAACTTCGGTTCTTTGCCTTGTCCATTTCTTTCGCTTTATCGTATATCGTCATCCTTTTCTTCGTTTTGCGGGAGATAACATTCTTTTCAATGACCAACTTGCCGTTCCTGATATTTCGCGTTACATACAATTTGTAGTTGCTGATATGGCTTCCTAAATATTTGGTTAAGCGTTCTGTTTCTATACCTCGCACATCTTTCGTAACATCTGCTTTTACTACATCTGCATCCATCATCGCCTCAACATCAATATGGCAAAATAGCGTTGGAAGGTTTCGCCCCTTTTTACAGGCATTTTAGCATATTTTGCTTTTTTGCTGTTGCAAGTTTCGGGTTTTTGTTTACCTTTGTCCTATCATAATGGCAGACAATAATTGTAGGCAACCATTTGAGCAGACATCTATCCACTAAATGGGTGTCTGCTTTATTTTCCAAAGCGAACAACCCTAACCGAGGGGAAGTGCTCAAACAAGGGAGTGAAGTTCTTACGGCCTACAATTATTCATTATGAGAAAAAGAACTTTTCACCAATTTGTTTGCATCTCCGTTAGAGTGGAGGTGAAACGTGTTGTCAAGGTGAAAGCGTACGAACGCATTCGCCGTGGCAAAGTAGAAAAGGTTAGGACACACTACCGCAAGTATTAGTGGTACTTGTGACGGGGTAGACTAACTTGGGCTTTTAGCCACTCTTCTCTATCCCCTCGGTTTTTTGAATGATTGCTAAAAGGGGTTTCAGCCATTTCTCGTTATCGTCAATGAACTGAACCACCTTTCGGAAGTCCCTCCAAAGGTTCAATAATTCGACTTTTAGGGGAGCAACTCAAAATCAAGCACTTACAGCAATGTAGGTGCTTTTCTTTTTGATGACAGTCGCACAAAAGTCGCAGTCTCATCGTGTTTTAAGACCTGTTTATACAAGTTTAATCAAAAATCAGGGAAAGATATTGGGGTATAAATGATTATTCATAGCCCATCCTTCCAAAGTTAGTAATCTTTTCGGAATAACACTTTAGTCCACTATCAAGAAACAAGTGACGATGGTGGTGTTGTTCCTTCTAGCAATTTTACACCAAACCGCAATCATCCAATTGGGCGGTCAATTCCTGTTCCGGTTGTTCCTTCTAGCAATTTTACACCAAACCGCAATTGCTCCTTGATCACCTGGAAGTTCCCCTCCGTTGTTCCTTCTAGCAATTTTACACCAAACCGCAATTTGAGCAAGGAGGGCCTTTCCGGCACCGTGGTTGTTCCTTCTAGCAATTTTACACCAAACCACAATTGTGAGTGGTTCGGTTTCTCCTTCTGCTGGTTGTTCCTTCTAGCAATTTTACACCAAACCGCAATTGGGTTAAACGTAATAATTATTCAGGTAGTGTTGTTCCTTCTAGCAATTTTACACCAAACCGCAATTAGAACGGCACTGGTAACAATCGTCCTGCTGTTGTTCCTTCTAGCAATTTTACACCAAACCGCAAT
>JAEEGL012184846.1_pt1 | contig 15913 bp, 9 predicted proteins | sample 9134231 | NCBI WGS metagenome assembly JAEEGL01 (sample SAMN16246548, study PRJNA631951) | gut metagenome | biome: gut microbiome; feature: rumen; material: fiber-attached | host: Bos | place: Iran: Karaj | collected 2018-10 | reverse complement strand
GCAACAAAATCAGGATACTCTGCTGACCTCATTTCGCCTGACCTTGTGCAGGCACAAAGGGAAGCAAATAAACTTCTTGAAGATATGACAAAGCGTAACCAGAAACTTTTCCTTACAACCATTCTTCTTGTACACTTTGCTGATGACCTTGAATCACTTAATCGTGATACAAAAATATTGGAAAATGCTGCTTCAAGAAACCTTTGTACACTTAGAAAATTTACTTATCAGCAGGAAGCTGCGCTTGCATCAGTCCTTCCTTTTGCAAATAATAAAGTTTATGTAAAACGTATGCTTACAACAGAATCTGCATCTGTATTTATTCCATACGCTTCACAAGAACTTACGCAGGAAAATGGTATGTATTATGGTCTTAACGCTGTTTCTAAGAATATGATTCTTTTCAATAGACTTAATTCAAGAAACATGAATGGTGTTATCTTGGGTACACCTGGTGCAGGTAAATCATTCAGTGCTAAGCGTGAAATTATTAATGTTATTTTAAATACAAACGATGACGTTTATATCTTAGACCCAGAACGTGAATATGCACCACTTGCAGGACTTCTTGACGGTGAATGCGTAAGAATTGCAGCAGGCTCCAGAAACTATCTTAATCCACTTGATATGGACCTTGACTATGCTGACGATGATGACCCTATTACACTTAAGTCAGACTTTATTGGCTCACTTTGCGAAACAATTATCGGTGGTAGATATGGTCTTACACCTATTCAAAAGGCTATTATTGACCGTTGTGTAAGACTTGTATATCAGCCTTATATGGAACATATGGCACAAGTTAATTCAGTAAATAATGAACGTATTACAATTGACCCTGAATACATGCCTACACTTATTGACTTCTATGGACTTCTTCTTGAACAACCAGAACCAGAAGCACAGAATATTGCACTTTCTTTGGAACTTTACTGTACTGGTTCACTTGATACATTTGCACATAAGACAAATGTAACAACATCAAAGCGCTTCGTCGTTTATGATATTAAAGATATTGGTGCAGGTATGAAAGAAATGGGACTTCAAATTTGTCTTGACACTGTTTGGAATAAAATGATTTCAAACAAGAAGAAAGGTAAGAGAACTTGGTTTTATATCGACGAATTTTACCTTATGACACAAAAAGAAAGCTCCGCTAAATTCTTACAGCAGATTTGGAAACGTGCACGTAAATGGAATGGAATCCCTACTGGTATTACACAGAACGTAGAAGACCTTCTTCGTTCAGCAGAGTCACGTACCATCATTCAAAATAGTGACTTCATTTACATGCTTAACCAAGCGCCTATGGATAGACGTCAGCTTTGTGATATGCTCAACATAAGTGCTGCACAGGAATCTTATATTACAAATGCAGAACCTGGACACGGACTTCTTTATACAGGTAGAACAGTTATTCCATTTGTTGATAAGTTCCCGCGTGATACGCAACTTTATAAAGTTATGACCACAAAACCTGATGAAGTTATAATTCCAGGCGTTAGTAAATAATATTAATAGAGACCAACTTTTTAGTTGGTCTTTTTATTTTTGCAATTTTCAAAAAATCAATCATATTAATTTTATAGATTTCAGGAGGATTAATATGTATAATTTTAAAGAAGATTTTAAAGAAATTACAAAAAACGACTTATTTACTCTTAGAAATAAAGAAAAAAATAAAAATGCCATTATTATAGGCAACGCAAATAGTGGCGTTGGCTTTATAAGTAAATATGAAATTTTAAGAATACTTTATAATACGGAAGACGAAATTATTTGTATTGATAGTCATGGAAATTTAAATGCACTCGCAAAATTATTTGATGGTAATATAATTAAATTATCAAATTTATCATTATATGAAATTAATCCATTTAATCTTTCAAAAGAAAATGATTTACTAAATGATAAAATTGATTTTATGATTTCAATATTTGAAGTTTTAGGCAATAGAAAACTTACAAAAGAAGAAAAAACATTAATAAAAAATTGCATAAATGAATTGTATAGAAAAAAGAAAAAAGTAACCTTTGGTGATTTTTATAATTATTTAATTAAAAAAGATGAGAAAGAATCTAGATATTTTGCTGAAATTATAAAACCATTTATAATAGTACCAAATGATTTTCCAAAAAAGAATAAAATTAATGCAAATTCAAGGCTAACAGTTATCAATTTCGATAGTAGAATGTCTGCAATAATTGCTTTTAATATAGCAGCAAATAAAAGCATGATAAATTATAAAAATAAAAAGAATACATGGATTTTAGTAGACGATATATGTAATTTTGCAAATGATAATATTTTAAACGAAAATATTAAGAAAGTTTGGGAAAAATCTAGTATTTATAACCTTTTTATAACTGGAATAACAAGAGATCCTAGAAGCTTTTATTCTTTAAAAAATAACAATATTTTTATTAAAAATTCTAGTTCACTGTGTCTTTTAAATCACAGTAAAGCAGAAATTGATGAAATATCAAACCTTTTTGATTTGACAAAAGAAGAAAGTAAAAAAATACTTAATGCAAAACCTGGAACAGGTATTATTGTACAAAATGATAAGAAAACGTTTATTGATATAACAAATATTAAAGGTACAGATGCTTATATGTTTATAACATATCCTGAAGAATTTATCAAAAGATAAAAAGCCTTGCTTTTTTATTTGTAATATGTCATACTATTTTTAGTAATTTTATAATTTTTTTTAATAGAAAGGGAAAAATATGACTATAAATGAAATATTAAAATCAATAGTAGGAAAACAAGAAAATTCCAATTTACCTAACTGTGCTACAACAGTAACAACTGGTGTATATATTATGAGAACAGAAGACAGCAAAGAAGTTGCAGAAGCAAATGCAATCAATCCAGTTGTTAATATCGAAAGACATGAAGATTTTGTAGTTTGCGATCTTCGTTACATTTCTGCTTTTAGCCAGGAATTAAGAGACGTTGATAACGTATTTAATATATACGGAACAAGTATGGATAAGGCTTCAAGCGAAGACACAAGTCCAGAAGACCCGCGTATTCCTTATTTAATTATCACACTTACTGCAATTACTGGTAAAGATAATGTAATTACTTTAACAAATCCTATTTTCTGGGCGCTTACAAGTGAAAAACCTGGTATGACACCAAGTATTTTACGTGTACTCTTTAGAGCAGAAGACGTTATGTTTTTTGAAGGACGTAATTACGATCAAGTTGAAGAAATGAAAGAAGAAATCAAAAAAGAACAAACAAGGCTTAAAATGGAATCAGACTATTATGATAAGGCTGATGAAGAATTAAAAAACAAAGAAAACAAGTAATAACTTTAAAAGTAATACTATAATTAGGACGGTTTATAAACCGTCCTAATTTCTATATTTTAAACGGAGGAATTTTTAATGAACGAAGTTGCACTTTTACAATCCAATAAAATGGCAGAAGCTGCTAAATTGCACAATATACCTTTTGTAGTAAGGCAAATTAACGATGGTACGCTTTCAGAAAAAAATGGTGTATATTGCATTTATGGAATTAGCCAAGAAGATGTAGATAGCGTTAACAGACTCGACGAAGACGCGCTTTATAAATTTTGTGCTAAACAAGAAGCAGACCTCACTATTGCCTATCCACATTGTACGGTTTCAAAAATCACAGATTCAAGAAACTTAGAAACTGCGGCTATGATTATTGATAACTTAGTTGTTTTCGAATTTTTACGTGATAAAGCAAAGGATTTTGGTTTAAAAATCAACGCTAGAAAGCTTTTTAATGGAAATATTAGCGATATTGAAGTCGCATATAACGAAAGTATTAATCCTAAACGTAAAATATATGATAGAAGAGTCTTTTATGATTTAGTTAAAAGATATTTAGAATTTTATGATGAAGATATTCCTGAAAAAGACTTTTTAGAAAAACATAAAGAGTATAAACCAGAAACCAATATTGTGCATTCAATGAAAACAAAAAACTGGGTTTCTAATGAAAGGTATTCTTGTGATGAATTAACACTTTTTAGACCAAATAGAACAGTTAGTTCTACTGCTATTGAAGAAAAGTATTTAAAAGAATTCGAAGCGCTTATGAATAAAGAAGAAATTAATTATCATATTTTTCCAGAAGCAGTTATATGTAATGATTTTGGCGAAACCGATTTACCAGACGATGATTTTTATGAATACATGGATAGAAAACCACGTATAATGCATACAGTAGCGTTTGATTCTAAATTCGAAGGTATAGCAAACGGATTTAAATATACTAAGGAAAATGAATATCTTAATAAACATAAAAAAGAATTAAGATATGATTCTAACGTTTCATATAGTGTATTTTTAATTCCAAGATTATGGATTAACTATGTAACCGCTGAACTTGCCGCAAATGATAATGAAGTTATTGATAAAAATGATGACGACATAATTTTTGATGTAAGAGGTGCATATGTTTCATCTTCATATGAATCATTTGGTTTGATTGCTGCTAACGAAGCAGGTAGGAAAAAGATTACGACAGCAATGGTCCATGCACTAGAATGTCACACAAAAGAAAAAATAATTAATTATGAACAAGAAAAAGAAATGCTTGGTGATTATGCACAAATCGCTGCAAAAAAACATAAAACACTTCCTTTTTTCGGTGAATCTAGATAATTGTATTAAAGCAAAGCTTTTGGCTTTGCTTTTTTTGTTTTTTTATTTTTCTAACAATCATATTATAACTATAATATTTTTTTAAAATAAAGGAGAAAAGAATGAAAAATAAATTTTTAAAATTATTTTTAGCAACAGTTTGTGTAGCAACATTAAGCTTTAGTGGAAATACAATGGTATTTGCTAACGAAGCAGAAAGCGTAGCAGAAAGCGTAGATGCCGAAACAGAAGGAAACGAAATTACCGAAGAAAATGCAGAAAATGTAGAAATTGCAGAAACTGAGAATCAAGACATAGAAGAGACAGAAGACTTAGAAGAAAATAATGAAGAAGAAATTGACGAAGCTGCTGAAAGTTCGAGTGCTGTTATAAATACAGAAGACATATTTACAACAACAAGCGACAATGATAATAATAGTGGCATTTTCGTTGACGGTGAAAAAATAGATAAAAATGTATGGGTTACTATAACAACAAAATCTGATGGCGAAAGTTCACTTTCAAAAGGTACAAAATTTGTAGTTACTTTTGAAAGTACAACACTTAGTAATTACAGAAAAGAGGTAACTCTTGATCTGGAACATAATTTTAGTGGTAGTATAGAACTTCCAGCAGATGAATATTATATTTCAAGCTATTCTAAAATAGGTGGTGAAACTTCAAATGCTACACTTGTTTTAAACAGCGAAGAACCAAATATATTATTTACTGAAAATACAGAAATTCAATTTACAGTAAAAGGCGATATTAAAGCTTCTGTTAGCGAAGAAACAGACGGACCTATTGAAGAAAAGCCTGCTGAAAAAGAAACCAATTTCTGGCTTGAATTATTAAAAAACAATATTATCTTTTTAGTTTTATTACTCGGATGCGGTGGTTTCTTATTATTCTACAGATTAAGACAAGATGCAGAGTAAAAAAATAAGCGGTTTAACCGCTTATTTTTTTAAGATGTTCCACCTTTTGTAAATGTCATACTAATTATAGAAAAAAATAGGAGAAAATTATGGAAAATAAAATTTACGAAAATGAAGAATTTATAAAAAAAATGGAAGAAGAACTTGGATATAGACCTTTTCCCGAACAAATTGCTGCTGCACTTTATGCAATCTATCTTAATCATGAAGATGATTTCGAACAATATATAAACAGCAGATTTTTGATAGATGGAATACCATACAGGTCAAGACTTCATGGCGATGCAATTAATGTTGCTAAAAGATATCTTAGAAATAGTTCTGCTTTCCAATTTGATGAATCCTTTATTTCTTTATTATGCAAAGGGGAATAATTAAATGGCAAAAGAAATAGATAAAATAAATAAAAATACTAAAACCAATGTATTTAAAACTACACACGGGACTAGTATTGACGACAAAAATCATGGTGGAATACCACCACAAAAGTCGCCAATCAGCGAAGAACAAGAAGCGGATGCACAGCTTTTGTATGTTTTTGATGCCTGCCTTAGAAGGACTGAAAATTTAAAAAAGCAAATGGCAGAAGAGACCGATGTACATAAAAAGAATACACAAGAAGAAAATGTTGACAAAGAATTAAATGAAATTTCTCATACGAGTGTTGAGGATGTGCAACCAGAAGGTCCAAATGAACCATCAGACAATCCTAATACACCTAACGAACAAAATAATGCAGAAGAATATCACTCTATTGTTGGAACTGGACAAGGTTTATCACAAACAGAAGACATAACCGCTTATGGTACATTGATGTCTTGGGGCGGAATGCGAAACGCATGGGCAGCTGCTAACAATATTGACTATGCGAAAAAAATGTTTGAAAAAGACGAAGAAGAACGTGCTAAAAAGTTCCTTGAATATTACAATAATAACGTATTTGATTCTTATTCAAGGAAACCAGTTGGTGATGCAACAGGACTTGAAGACCGTACTGTTAATTCGACAAACAGACAGAATCTAGAAAATCTTCGTAAACAATATAATACTAAGTTTTCAGATACTATAAATAGTATTAATCATGAAAATTCACAGGAATATTCAGAAGATAAAAAAGCAAATATTAGACGTGCAGGCACTGATATGAACTATCGTGCCCGTGAAGAAATGCTTAAAAATGCTAGACGTGGTATAGGTCAAAAAACTTTTCGTGCTCTTTGTGATTTCTCAAATGAAGTATCTGATGCAAACGATGATGAATTATCGCGCGAAGCAAGAGATATGCGTAAGAAATCAAATCAATTTATTAAGCCAGTTGTAATGAATATTGCTGGTACTAAATATGCAAGAAATAAATTATCTGACCAAAAATTTATGGAAATAGATGGCATTCTTGGCAATGATAAACAGCATAGCTTATATCTTAGCGCAATAAAGATAAGAGACAAAGAAGGTATAGAAGCACTTAAGAAAAATCTTGGTTTTAATACTGCTTCTAAATATGGACAAGATATCACAAGATTAAATTCAAAACAATTAGAAGAATTTGCGAAGCAAGGCAGAGAACAAAGACTTCTTGCTGATTATTTAAAGACCGCAAGAAATTCTGAAAAATTCGTTTTAGACAAAAAAGGAAAAATCGGTGATATTAAAGAAAATGCTAAAAATGCAATGGTTGCAACCGCTTTTTCTGGCGCTGGACATAACGAATTTTTTGAAGGTAAAAATGCAATTACAGGATTTGGCCCCGTAAGTTTAGCAAGTAGAGCTTCTAGGGATGTTGGCAAAAAATTGGCTGGCGCTGTTAAAAAACGTTATTTTAATGCGACTGATGGATATATCCGTTCAGCGCTTAATATGGGAAGTAAACCAGGCGAATCTGCCGCTACTAAATTTGGTCGTAAGATACATACTAAAAAATCTGAATTAGAACAGGCTTCAACAATTGGTCATCAAAGAAAAGTTAATAATAAACGTGGTAGTTTATTAAATAAAAAGAATCCAAACGTTCTTTCTAGTAAAGCATCAAGTGGGCTTGGACGAAATGCTGCTAAAGTGGCAAATACAAGCGCAAATAGTGCTGCTGCTGGAAGTCAGCTCGCTGCTGTTAAAAAAGTAGCAGAAAAAAGTGCTGCAAAAGCATTTACCAAATGGCTTGCTGCTACACAAGTTGGACAAGTATTTACAATGGTTGCAAATGCAATCGGTGTAGGAACTGGTGGTATTGGATATATTGTAATGATAGTTATTGCAGTAATTGGTTTCTTTATTTGCCTTGCTTGTTCTTGTGGTGTTAATGATTTATTTTCAACTGGTACTCCGTTCACAATCGAAAGAAGAGGTGTATGGGGTGATAAATTAACAAATGATCCAGATAAATCCTATGGTGCCGAAACAATGTATTTATTAGATGCTTATTTAACAAGAAACTATGAATACATTTGTAAACGTGGACTTGAAGAAGAAATTCAAAAGTCTATGGAAGGCGAAAACACAATGTCACAAAAAGAAAATTTCGCCGTAGAAATGAGTGGTATTTTAAACTATAACGCTACTGGTGATGTAGAACCAGATTTAACAGAAGCTGACTTAGAAGCAATAGACCATGGTGATTTTGTAGATGTTGGAACTGAAACTGGTTTAGGAAATACAGTTATGTTTAACGGTGGTAAGGTTTCTGTTGTTACGCACAAAGCAGAAGAAAGAGTTACTACTGGCGGCATAGACATTTCGACTCCTGACCGTTATGTTGTTTCTATGATTAACGGTGTAAAAGTAAACTTTGTAACGCCAAGCGGAAGTGAAGATGCAGCGCCAACTATTACTTATAGTAACGCTAAAAAGCTGTTTGAAACAGAATCTGGACACCCAGCACTCATAGAAAGATATGTATATGATGTAGAATCACATAATAGTATTTTTTACACAGATATAGATCACTCTGTTGTACCTGACGTAGAAAATATTATTCAACTAGATAATTCATTAAGTGTTGATGCAAAAGGTGGTTCTGAAGTCGCTGAAAATGGATATAGCAGCGTAAAATCAGGTGAATGGACGCCACTTGATAACGCAGTTTTTGATAATACAAAAGAAATTCTTTCAATGGCTATTACGGCATTTGATAATAACTTCTTATTACATGGCGACAACACTTGGGAAATATCAACACAATATAAACAACGTGTTAACTCAAACCAATTCCAAATTTTCTGCTATGCAATGTGGCTTAAATCTCACTATGTATCAGTAGAAGAAGAAAATGTGGATGAAAGCGTAGGCGAAGCAGTAGCAAGTGGTTGGAAAGCATTTCTTGTTTACATGAATCCAGGATTAGAAAATTCAAAATCTCTTGAAGAAATTATGAAGGATTCTATAGAAGGATATTACTTAACTAACATACATAAATTTGGTAAAATTACAAGTTTTGATAAAGGAATAGATAAAGATGTAAATTATATTACACCATTTAATAAATTCCATTATTCGCCAGAACTTTACCATTATGGTTTATATCAATTATCAACTCCGCAAGGTGTAATGGCAAACGCTACTGATTTTAGTATAACACATAACCATAAACCAAATGTAATAGAAAGTATAGATATGTTACAGACGCAAGACGTTAGTGGACTTAGAATTCAAAATAAAAATACTTTCTATGAACCTGATAAATATAACGGAAATCATGTAATGGCTTCAAAACTTCCAATTTTAAATCTTAAAGATGGAAGCACGACGAAATTCAAATTCGAAGGATTAGATAAAGAAGGTCTTATTCCTGAAGGCGCAAACGTAACCATAACATCTGGCGATTTTGAAGGTAATCAAATAACAGATTTTACTAAATTAATTAATAGTTCAAAAACTTTAAATTATAGATATTTTGCTAATGCAAATGAGCTTATCCGTGAAACGGGTGATTCACAAGCGGTTACAAACGATAATTCTTTTGTTTATAATGATTCCTTTATGATACAGTATGAAACGATTAAATCGAAAGAATCAAATACAGATTCCAATTGGACACATACAATGGATTCTGACACTAGTGCTTATTACGGCGAATATTCATCAGAAGATTTTATACTTGCAAAAGGTAGTTCTACAGCAAGTGACCAATTTGAATCAGTTAATTTGGAAGGTGGCGAAAATGCACTTCAATCTGCATTAAATGAAATACATCTTGTAGACCTTCTTAACGAAAGTGCCGAACATTATAAGCTTGTAGAAACTACATTAAATCAATCATTTTATAACGCCTTTGGCACAAACACGGGTATAGATGAAGCAGATGCTTATACCTTCCCTAAATATACCATACTAGAATATTCTGGGGATACACCAACTATCAAAGTTGATGAAAGAGAAATAAATTACGATGAAACGCTTCTTACTGATTGTGGCGACCAAGAAGCATATGCAGGCTCACCACTTCTTAATAAGATTTCATCAACCAATTATCCTATAAAGGGTAATAAAGACATTATTATGAGTGTACTTGAAGAAACTAATGCTGCAAACGATTTAATCGTAGGCGAAGACGGAACTTTTGAAGATTTTGGTCGTGCTTACTACGATGCGCATATGATGGATGTAATTAATTCTGCTATTAGCGACAAACTATACCGTTATAATGCACTTAGTAGTGATATTATAGGCGAAAATAAAGTTCCAGTTATGATAGTAACACAAAAACGTGCCGCTTCACTTGAAGATGCTAAAGCACTCGTTGGGGACTATTTTAGAGGTATTCTTGTATATGTAAATTACGAAAACACTAAAAATGTCTATTTAGTAGAATGTGATGAGTCTTGTAGTTATTGCGAAGATAATCATAACCCTGAAACAGGTGAACATCAATGTAATTGCGGTGGTGATACTTGTGAAGATTTCAAAAAAATCGAAGATAGTGATAGAACAGCAGTTCAATATGGTATTACAATTGTAGAATGTTATCCACAAGCAGAATTCTGTGGTTTCTATCTTTGTGGCGGACATACACAAATAGCGCTTATGCCAGTTACACTTTCAATGACTGGTACAACAACACTTTTTGATGTTAAATTTGAAGAAGAAGACTTCGAATCTATTGATGAAAATTCATATTTGAGAAAAGTTGTTGACAACTTAAATATGATTTGGGATACAAGCGCAACAAACATGATTACTATTTCTGGCGAAAATACAACAGGCGAAGCGGTAAGTTTTGACAAAGTTGCCAAACAAAATAGAATTAATGCTGTTGAAGCGCTTGGCGATTCTTGGGAAGATAAGTATATGATTAATTATTCAAAGCTTAGAGAAAAGTCCAATGAAATCGCTGATAAATTAAATGAAGATTCAGCAAAGAAAGCAAAAAGTGCAAATGATATACCATATTATAATTCAACACCTTCTAATTTAAAGAGCACACGTACAAAAACTGCAGATGCTGCAAATCTGGCACAAAAATACAAAATTGCAGGTAACGGTATAGATTCATCAGCACAGTTTATAAATACAGAAGACTTATCAACTATTCTTGATAATGTTAAAACTGAATTGCTTACAAAAATTGGTGATGATGCACCTACACAAGCGCCTAATGATGAAAAAAACCCTGATAGACTTGACAATGAATATGAAAACAGGCTTGAAAGAATATCAAGAGCACTTTCAAAAGTCGGTAAAGTTGGATATAGTCAGACAAATCATATGTGGCATCAAGTATCGCCAATAACTGGAAATAACAAAAAAGTTGATTATAATGACCTCATGTATAAAACAGATTGTTCTGGATTTGCTTCTTGGGTCGTTGGTCTTGGTTTACATCCAGGAATAGGCGACGATGGTGCTTATTTAGCAGTACCTGATGAATACAATCTTTTATTTACTACTGGAAATAGACAAGCATTAAAAGACGCAGGATTTGATGTAGATGTTTCTGGTATAAATAATTTAAAACCAGGTGACTTGGCGTTTAAAAACGGACACGTTGTTGTTTATGCTTATACAAAAGATGGAATTACATATTATATTGATTGTACCAGCGCTGGTGGTAAACTTGGTAATGGTGGCGTAGAATTTGCTGGCATGGATACAACTCAGTTTATAGCAAAATACAACAAAGGCTTTGTAGGCGTAAATTATGACGTTTATCCTAAACAATCAGAAGAATTAGAAAAAGATGCCAAAGAAAAACTTAGTAACTAAAAATTAAATTTTCTAAAGACTTGCTTTTTAGCAAGTCTTTTTTTTGTTTTTAACTTTACTTTTTGTCAAAAATATTGCATAATAAATATGTTAATACTTTTAAGGAGAATAGTATATGTTTAAAAATATAATAAAATCATTTTTCAGTTTTTTAGGCTGGTTTTTTCTAACACTACTTTTAATTGGTACAACTGCTAGTATCGTAATCTTTGTTAAAATTCGACCTATTATTAAGGAAAATATTGAAGCGGCATACACCGCTATTCAAGATAGTGAATATGAAGATTTTTTAACAAATGAAACTACATATATTTTCAATGATAATAATAAAATACTCAAAAAATTAACACTTGACCAAGATTCTGAATATCTTGAATACAAGGATATTCCACGTGATGTAGTAAATGCTTTTGTTGCTATAGAAGATAGAAATTTTTGGAACCATGACGGTATTGATTTGCGTGGTATTGCTCGCGTAATTTTTAGATATGCGCAAACTGACGGTGACGAAAAACACGGTGCAAGTACTATAACTCAGCAAATAACAAGACGTACATTCCTTAATTTTGATGTCACAATGGAAAGAAAAATAAAAGAAATTTTTTATTCTATGGAACTTGAAAAAAAATATACAAAAGAAGAAATTATGGAATTTTATGTAAACGACATTTATTATGCAAATCAATGTTACGGAATTTCAAGCGCTTCTAAATTTTATTTTAATAAAAATGTAAAAGATTTATCACTTAGTCAAATAGCATATATTTGTGCAATACCAAATAGTCCTACTTATTATGACCCAGTAAAAGATTATAAAAAAGCGCTTCCAAGAAGAGATAAAATTCTAAACGACATGTATGAATGCGGATATATTTCAGAAAAAGAATTAAACGAAGCACTTAATGAAGAAATCAAACTTGACCTTTCTGGTAATATTGTAGAATTTTCAAATTATCAAACTACCTATGCAATAAAATGTGCAACAGAATATTTTATGAAACTTGATGAATTTAAATTCAGATATAAATTTGATGATGAAGCAGACTTTAAGGCATATCAAGAAGAATATCAAGAAGCTTACACAAAAGCATATAATAAAATGGCAAGTGGCGGATACAGAATTTATACATCACTTAATGATGAAAAACAAGAAATTTTGCAAAATGCAATAGATAATAACCTGGCATTTAATAAAGAAGTTTCTGACGATGGTATTTATACGCTTCAAAGTGCGGGAACCTTAATAGATAATACTACACGAAAAGTTGTTGCAATAGTTGGTGGAAGAACACAAGAAGTTGATGAGGAAACAGAAAATACAGAAGAAAATGTATATTCTTTAAATAGGGCATTTCAATCATTCAGACAACCTGGTTCTTCTATAAAACCACTTGTAGTATATACGCCAGGACTTGAAAAAGGCTTTACACCAGATAGTGTTATTTATAGTATTTCAGTATCCGCTGCAAATCAAAAAGGTACAGATATAGCAAGTCTTCTTGGTTCACCTTGGACATATAGGCGCGCCGTTGAAAAATCAAATAATGGTGCTGCATATTATGTTTATTTTAGAGTTGGCCCAAGAAATGGTATTGAACATATTCAAAATATGCATTTTAAGAAAATACTTCCTGATGATTATTTTATGGCTTCTGGTCTTGGCGGTCTTACATATGGCGTATCTACAGAAGAAATGGCAAGTGGATACTCAACACTTGTAAATGATGGAAAATTTAAAGAAGCAACATGTATTACATCTATCATTAATTCCAAGGGCGCAGAAATTTATGAAGAAGACGAAGAAGTAGAAGTTTATAAAAAAGCTGCCGCTAATGCTATGACGGATATTTTAAAAGGCGTTATTACAAATGGTACAGCACGTGGAAATGTTTCTTGGAAATATAATATAGACGTAGGCGGAAAAACTGGAACTACGAACGAAAGTAAAGATGGATGGTTTTGCGGTATTTCCCCATATTATACACTTTCTATATGGGTTGGAAAAGACGACCCTATGCCAGTAGCAGGTCTTCAAGGCGGAAGTTATCCAACAAAAATATGGTCAGATGTTATGAACCAAATTCATGTAGACTTGCCAGAAAAAAGATTTAACGAATATAATAAAAAAGATTTACTTAGTGACAGTGATACATATTATTCCTATATGCCAGGAAAAGATGATAGTGAAATAATAAGTGGCTCTTATACCGTAGGTGATTATAGAATAGACCAAGTAACAGCAAAAGAAGCGGACCAATTTATTAGTCTTCTTGCTTCAATTAGTGTTATAAATTCAGAAGAAGAAGTAAAAATAGGACAAGGCTATTACAATTCGGCACTTGCCATTATTAATACTATAAAAAGTAATAGTTTGCGTGAAGAAATGACATTAAAATTAAATCAAACTAATACGCAATTTGCAAACGTAGCAACTGTCTTTTATACGTCACAGCCGCCACAACCTACACAGCCATAATTTTTAAAGACTACCAAAAAACGGTAGTCTTTTTTATATTTTATGCGTTTTAATTAAAACTCATATTATTTATAGATAAATAAACAAAAAAAGGAAAGGAAAGAATATGGATTTTTTAGATGAAATTGACAAAGAAAATATTTGTTATCAACTGTGTGGCTGTTTTTCATATAAAGATGAAAAAACAAATATTTATCTTTTTCTAAAAGATAATATTGGAAATTTCTATTTATCAAAAGCAGGGGGAAATGGATTTTTAGAAGAAGTATTTTTTGATGATTTTAACGATTTTAAAATGCTTTTAAACGACTATTTTAATATCGATAAAATGGACTTTTTAATACCTAAGAATACATTAGAAAAAGAAGGAAATAATAAAAATATTAAAATTTCTAAAAATGATTTACATTCTGCAGAATTAACTTATATAAATAATGTGAAAACATTATATAATTTTATTACAAATGAAAGGTTGAATAATATGGAAAAGAATTTAAATGGTTACATTAAATTAATAGGATACAGCAAAGATGGCGATACAAAGTCCTATGATTTTTACTTTGAAAACGAAGATGAAACAATGTACAAAATCAATATTTCTTATAATGAAAATGTTAATTTTAACACAGTAACTAATTTACACACTAGTATTGAAACTTTTGATAAAAAAGATTTATATCCAGAAAATTTTAAAGGTCTTTTTTATGTACCAAGAAGTTTTTATGAATTTAATGTTAATACTGATGAAGTTAATGGCATTCTTACACCAAGAGGTTGTGAAATTGGCGAAATTGCAGAATTTAATACAGATTTTGTAAGTATTTTCGAAAATCAAATGCATTTCATTGGCAAAGAACGTGTAATTAGCATTCTTTCATTTAATAAAGATAATTTTGAAGATTTTGTAGAGGGTATTCATGAACTTAGTTTAGACAGTGTTGATATGTCAGACGATATTTTAGATGTTTTTGCACAGATTCCTAACATTCCTTCATTTTCTATGGAAGATTTTACAGAAAAAACTAAATCCAATAAAAACAAATTAAATGCTTTTGGTAATTATGCCGACTACGACGATTACAGTAGATAATTTTAAAATAAAAATCCTGCTAAATTTTTAGCAGGATTTTCTTTATAAGATGCCCATTTGCCATTTTAATTCTTCACGTATTCGGTCAGTTTCTTTTATACTTTCTTCAAGTTCTTCTTTGCGTCTTTTGATTTCTGTTTTGTATTTAGCATGCGCAAATATTGATGCTTTAAAAAGTTCCCCATACATTTCTTCCATTTCTTCTTGAACAAGTTCTATTACATAATATTTATCGCCACTTTCTTCTATTTCTTTAATAGCATCAAATCCTATTGAATTAGGACTAGACGAATACTTATATTCTTCTTTAATATCAAGTGGTTTAACATATAATTTACTATATTCTACATCCGTATAATCATTTAAAACTTCTTTAAACGTTTTGAGTTCATTTTGACTGAATATTGTTTTATAAATATATTTTTTATCTTTAAAACTATAGTATTTAGTATTATACATATTTTTCTCCTTTATCTTTTGTATATGTAATTAATATGCATTATAGAAAGACATTTTTAAAAAATATTTTTACTCTGCTATATAAAAAATACATTTTTTTCTGATATCTTATATTCCCATT
>JAEEGL014310827.1_pt1 | contig 15914 bp, 12 predicted proteins | sample 9134231 | NCBI WGS metagenome assembly JAEEGL01 (sample SAMN16246548, study PRJNA631951) | gut metagenome | biome: gut microbiome; feature: rumen; material: fiber-attached | host: Bos | place: Iran: Karaj | collected 2018-10 | reverse complement strand
CGTTGGCGGAGCCTTAAAGGATTGGTTGGAACACAACAACCCCGAATGCAAACTCTTCATCAGCGACCCGCCCAAGGGATACAATGATGATTTGAGCAACATCGACATCGCTTTCTTGCAGATACATGTCCCTACGGAAGAGGACGGCACGCAGGATCTGCGTTTGATGAAGGAGCTGATTACCAATCTTCCGGATGTGCCGGTGTTTGTTCGCACCACCATTCTTCCAGGCACTAGTGAAATGCTCTCACGCGAGACGGGGCATCAAGTATGCTATATGCCTGAGTTCCTCACTGAGCGTACTTTCATCGAGGACTTCAAGAAGCAGACCATGGTGTTCACCGGTGCGCATGAATTGCTTACCAAGATCTTCGTGGGCAAGAAGTTCACCGTCATGACCCCGTTGGAGGCCGAGCTGACCAAGTACATGCATAATGTTTTTGGCGCCTATAAGGTCACTTACTTCAACGCTTGCCGTGAATACTGCGAGCAGATGGGTGCCGACTGGCGCAAGGTGCACACAGGCATTCTTCTCTCTGGCTATATCAACGACACGCACACCTACGTCCCAGGTCCTGACGGCAAGTTTGGCTATGGCGGCAAGTGCTTCCCCAAGGACGTGAACGCCTTTGCCAAGATGACGGAAGGCACGCCTCTCGGCACGCTATTGGAGCACCTCCACGAGCTGAATGTGCATTTCCGTGGTGTGGAGGAACGTATTTAGTTTAGAGTGTAGAGTTTAGAGTGTAGAGTAGTTTAAAAGTTAAGAGTGCCGCCGATGGCGGAGTTGCTTCAATTTTAATACTTTCAACTCTACACTTTACACTGACTCTAAACACTCAACTCTCAACTCTAAACTATCAATTGTCAATTATCAATTCTCAATTAAAAAATGTCAGTATTCAAAGATAAAGTCCTCCTCATCACAGGAGGCACTGGTAGTTTCGGCAATGCCGTCCTCAACCGATTCCTCCGCACTGATATTGGAGAAATCCGTATCTTTAGCCGTGATGAGAAGAAACAAGACGATATGCGTCATGATTTCCAGGCCCGTATGCCGGAGGTAGCGAACAAAATCAAATTCTATATCGGAGATGTGCGTAACAAGAGCACGCTAAAATATGCCATGAAGGGCGTGGATTATGTGTTTCATGCCGCAGCCCTCAAGCAGGTGCCAAGTTGCGAGTTTTTCCCCATGGAAGCCGTCAAGACCAATGTGATTGGAACTGACAATACATTGGATGTTGCCATCGACGCTGGGGTGAAGTGCGTGATTTGTCTTTCCACCGATAAGGCAGCTTATCCCATCAACGCCATGGGTATCACAAAAGCGATTGAAGAGAAGATAGCAGTTGCCAAGAGCCGTCTTTCGGGCAACACCAAGATTTGCTGCACACGTTATGGCAATGTGATGTGCTCGCGTGGTTCCGTGATTCCTCTTTGGATTGACCAGATTCGCAAAGGAAACCCGATTACGTTGACTGAACCTAAGATGACCCGCTTCATCATGAGTCTGGAAGAGGCCGTTGACCTGGTCCTCTTTGCTTTTGAGCATGGTCAGAACGGCGACATACTTGTGCAAAAAGCCCCTGCTTGCACCATACAGACACAGGCCGAGGCGGTTTGTGAGCTTTTTGGAGGCAACAAGAATGACATTAAGGTGATTGGTATTCGTCACGGAGAGAAGATGTATGAGACACTGCTTACCAAAGAGGAGTGTGCCAAAGCGGAAGACATGGGTAACTTCTATCGTGTACCTGCCGACAACCGCGACTTGAACTACGACAAGTATTTCAAGGAAGGTGACGTGAAACTTGCCACTATCGACGAGTTCAACTCCGACAACACCTATCGCCTCAACCTTGAAGAAACTAAGGCGAAGATTGCCTCATTGGAATACATCCAGAATGAGTTGAAAGGGATACCAAATATTGTGAAATAGTTCTCCGCGTATCTCGCGTATCACGAGTAGAATTTCGGGAAAAAGATACGTGAAAATACGTGTAATACATGGAAAAATGAAGATACTAGTAACAGGAGCTAAAGGTTTCGTCGGTAAGAACCTCTGCGCCTCATTGAAGAACATACAAGAAGGTAAGGACAGACGATTTCCTGACCTGAAGATCGATGCCGTCTATGAATACGACATCGACAGCAAGCCCGATGAGTTGGATGCGTATTGCCAGGACTGCGACTTTGTCTTCAACCTCGCTGGCGTCAACCGCCCCAAGGAACAGAGTGAGTTCATGGAAGGCAACTTCGGCTTTGCCGACACCTTATTAAATACATTGAAGAAACACGGCAACCGTTGCCCTGTGATGCTTAGTAGCTCGCAACAGGCTTCCCTTACGGGACGTTTCGGCAACAGCGAATATGGCAGAAGCAAAAAAGCGGGAGAGGAACTGTTCCTCCAATACGAGAAGGACTTCCTACTTTCCCACTCTCAACTTACCACTGACTCTCAACTCTCAACTCTCAACTCTCAACTGAAGCCACGTGTCCTGATCTATCGTTTCCCAAATCTCTTCGGTAAATGGTGTAGACCCAACTACAACAGTGCCGTTGCCACCTTCTGCAACAACATCGCCAACGACCTGCCCATCACCGTCAACGACCCGAGCGTGGAACTGGAACTTCTTTACATCGACGATCTGGTAGACGAAATGATTGCTGCCCTGCTAGGCAAGGAACACCGCTGCGAATTTGACGGCCTCACTGTCCTTCCCACTCCGAGTCATTCCGGGCTTGACCTGGAATCTCCTAAAGCTTATGGTCGTTATTGCTATTGTCCCATAACCCATCACGTTAAGTTAGGTGAAATCGTCGACCTACTCTATCGCTTCGCCGAGCAGCCCCAGACCTTGCTCATCCCCGAGATTCCCGAAGGCAGTTTCGCCAAGAAGCTCTACTCCACCTATCTGAGCTATCTTCCGAAGGAGAAGGTTGCTTATCCACTGAAAATGAATGTGGACGACCGAGGCTCTTTCACGGAGCTGGTGCATCTGGCCAACTGCGGACAGGTGAGCATCAACATCAGCAAGCCGGGCATCACCAAGGGCCAGCACTGGCACCACACCAAGTGGGAGCTTTTCATCGTGGTGAAAGGACATGGCTTGATCCAGGAACGCAAGGAGGGAACGGATGAGGTCATCGAGTTTGAGGTAAGCGGCGACAACATCCAAGTGGTTCACATGCTCCCAGGCTATACGCATAACATCATCAACCTCTCCGATACCGAGGACCTGGTCACGGTGATGTATTGCAACGAGATATTTGAGCCAAGTAAACCAGATACTTTCTTTGACCCAGTTCAGTAAAAGATAGCCTCCTATGTCATTCCTGCTGAGGAAAGTGCTGCAGGATGGAATCTATAGGAGGCGGCATAAAAAAGAAGTAAATACAAAATAGACGGCTCCAGAAAGCATAGATCCCATGCCGCCGCACCACCAACCGCAGGGATGACATGCTTTCTGAAGCCTGCAAAAACCATAACAACAAAATCATGGCACAATTTAAAAACAACGGCAAACTCAAGCTACTCATCATAGTTGGCACGCGCCCGGAGATTATCCGCCTGGCAGCCGTCATCAACAAATGTCGTCAATACTTCGACACAATATTGGCCCATACTGGCCAAAACTACGACTACAACCTCAACGGTGTGTTCTTCAAGGACTTGAAGCTCGCCGACCCCGAGGTATATATGAATGCCGTGGGCAACGACCTGGGTGAGACCATGGGCAACATCATCGCCAAAAGTTACCAACTCATGGTGGAAATCAAGCCTGATGCCGTCCTCGTCTTGGGCGACACCAACAGCTGCCTGAGCGTTATTGGTGCCAAGCGTCTCCATATTCCGATCTTCCACATGGAGGCTGGTAACCGTTGTAAGGACGAATGTCTGCCTGAGGAGACCAACCGCCGCATCGTCGACATCATCTCTGATGTGAATATGGCCTACAGCGAGCATGCTCGTCGTTATCTGGCCGACTGTGGTCTGCCGAAGGAACGCACCTATGTGACGGGGTCACCGATGGCTGAAGTTTTGCACAACAACTTGGCCGAAATAGAGGCGTCAGATATTCATCAGAGATTGGGCTTGCAGAAAGGCAAATATATACTGCTCTCAGCGCATCGCGAAGAAAACATCGACACGGAGAAGAACTTTCTCAGCCTATTCAACGCCATCAACGCCATGGCAGAGAAGTACGACATGCCCATCCTCTACAGCTGCCATCCCCGCAGCCGCAAACGTCTCGAGGCGAGTGGATTCAAATTGGATCCGCGTGTCATCCAACACGAGCCTTTGGGCTTCCACGACTATAATTGCTTGCAGATGAACGCCTTTGCTGTGGTGAGCGACAGTGGCACCCTTCCTGAGGAGAGCAGCTTCTTCACCAGCGTGGGACACCCCTTCCCGGCGGTGTGTATCCGTACCAGCACGGAGCGTCCCGAGGCCTTGGATAAGGGTTGTTTCTTCATCGCGGGCATCGACACCGACAGTCTCTTGCAGGCGGTGGATTGCGCCGTGGAGATGAACCGAAACGGAGACCATGGCATACCAGTACCCGACTATGTAGACGAGAATGTAAGCTCCAAGGTGGTGAAAATCATTCAAAGCTACACAGGGATAGTGAATAAAATGGTCTGGCGAAAATCCTGACCTCACAAAGAAAATGATGTCACACAGATAGCACAGATAACACAGATATTGCTCGCCATGGCGAGCGGGCTGCCTCAGGCAAAAATCTGTGAAATCCGTGACATCTGTGTGAGAAACAATATCAGTGCGAGCTGACCAAAAAACGATGCAGTTTAATAAACATCTTCTTGACGAACTGACCGCTCAAGCCAAGGCCTCCCCGCGGCTGCGGATGAACCTCGACCTGCGCAACACCCCCGCCGACCAAAGCCAGCGCATGCTCAACGCCTTGGAGCCTGGCACGGTGATGCCCATCCATCGCCATCGCAACACCTCCGAGACCGTCGTGGTGCTCAGAGGCAAGGTGAAGTGGCTTTATTACGACGACAAGGGAGAGTTGACAGACACCATCCTCGTTGAAGCTGGTGGTGATATCTGCGGCCTCAGCGTTCCCATGGGCCAATGGCATTCGATAGAGTGTCTGGAATCGGGTTCCGTCATCTTGGAGACCAAGGATGGGGCTTGGGAGGCGATGAGGGAGGAGAATGTGCTATGATTGAAAGAGTGATACATAACGGAAATAGCTGATGCGTTTCAAAAAAGTTTTGTTTTGGAAATTTTAAGGAAGCGAAAATAAAAAATGGTAGACCCAGAAATAATACCCCATTTGCTTAAATACATGGGATCAAAAAGAGAAATACTCTCTTTGATTAATGATGCAATTAAAGAGCTGCATGTAGACAGTACATGTTTATGTGATTTGTTCTCTGGTACCGCTATTGTTACAGCAGCATTCCTTGATCAATTTAATGTCATTTCGAATGATATACAGACATACTCTGGTGTTTTTGCATATACGTACGCTTCAGATTTGGAGAAAGATTTGGAGAAAGGTTTTGTCGCTGTTGTAAAAAACAAGTCACAAAAATTTGTAGATGCATGGCATAATCTTTTTCCCCAATATAAGTTTAGTTACGAAAACATTAATAGTTATGATGGTTTGTTGGAAATTGAAAAAAAACAGCAGAAACTAATTAATGAAGACTTTGGTTTGGGTTTTTCTTTATTCGCTAAGAATTATTCAGGAACATATTGGTCTTATGAGCAATGTGTATGGATCGATTCCATAAGGGCTGTAGCAGAAGAGTATAAAGGATCGGCGGGCTATTATGCTATCTTGTCCGCTTTGATATTTGCTATGTCATATACTACACAAAGTACAGGACATTTTGCCCAATATAGGGAAGTGACAAGGTCAAATGTTAATGATATCCTTTTGTATAGGAAGAAAGACCTGAATTCATTATTTGAAAAAAAACTTGAAGAATTAGTTCGTTTCAGAATTTCTCGGAATAATCATGAAATTAAAGTGAAGACATTGGATTATTTGGATTGTATGCGGATTATTCCAAAGAATACAATAGTATATGCAGACCCTCCTTACAGTGCTGTTCACTATTCTCGTTTTTATCATGTGATCGAGACATTGGTTAGGTATGATCATCCTCATTTAGAATATAAGGGAAGGTATAGGGATGATCGTCATCAGTCTCCTTTTGATAAGAGAAAAAAGGTTGCAGAAGCTTTTCAATTGTTGTTTAAAGCTGTTGACGAAAGATGCTCGCATTTGATACTAAGCTATAGTGATAATGGTTTGTTGGGTCGTGATGAACTCATGGAAATAGCAAATCGAGTGATGAGTAACCATTATGACATTTCCATAAAAGAAAAAAACTATGTTCATAGTAAGATGGGAAGGTCTGATGAAAGTCGGTTGTTTGTAAATGAACTTCTTATTTCATTTAGAAGAAAATAGGATATGGATAATAAAAAATTGGATCTTACAAAATTAAAAACGTCTTGGACAAAATATGATATTGTTCAAGTACTTGATGTCGTTTATAGTGTTGAAACTATCCAAAAGTACATGAAAGGAGAGGCAACAATCAATGAGCCGATCCTTAAAGCCTTTTTAGGAGTAAAGACACTAAACGATCCAATTCCAGCTTATTGGATTGACATACAAAAATATAGTGACAAGGAGAAGAAACTATTTGCTTTGGCGGCGCTTTTGTTTACTCACCATGAGGTTATTGATCAATTTTCCAATGTTTTTTCCCATGGTAACATGAAAGGCGTGGCTATTATTAATGGGGACAAGGCATCAACAAATCTGAGGAGTGCCTTAGTTAATTCAGGTGCCACAGATCCTTCTAATAGAAGGCAGAAAGAGGTGCCGTATGATTTTACCCCTTTAATTACAAACTATAATATTGGTCCTCTTTTTAAGCAAGTTTTACTCCAAAGGTTTGATGTTTGTGGACTAAAAGACCCTACTGATGAGGAGTTTTTCTCTCTTAGTTATAAGTATCATTTTCCTGCTGTTCTGGGTCTAACCAATGATCAATATTATAATTGGATTAAAGGCTTGTCTCTCACGGAGGGATCTTTTATTGAATCTTTGTGTGTGGACCGTTTCTTGTGTATTAATACTGAAATACAGTTTTCATTGGACAATTCGCATGAAGTATATTTTTTGGGCGAGAATGGAGATGGAAAGACAGTGCTATTAATGGCATTATATCTTGCCTTTAATGGTTATCGGGTAAAAAATGAGATGGATAAAACAAACATTGGTGGTGTTTTATCTATTTTGGATAAAAACGGGAAACTAAATGGTAAGGATAATAATAAACACGACTATTCTCCTACCATCCAGAATAAACTGAAAAACATATATGCCTATGGTACACATAGAGGTAGATACAGCTCTGATGGTTACGAAGAATACGGTTTCATGACCTTGTTTAATAATAACATGGAGCTTATTAATCCTGAACAATGGATTAAGGATATGGCATTGGATCAAACAAAACAAGAGAGACAGATACTAGGAATAGAGGCCTTGAAAAAGGTCATTAACGAGTTGTTGAACAAGGATGTAGACATAGAGATTGAGGGCAGTAAGGTCGTTTTTATTGAAAAAGGGTTTAGGGAAAGCATAGATGAGCTATCTGAAGGTTATAGAAGCATGATTATTTTTGTTTGTGATTTGTTGTATAGACTATTATATAACAATTCTAAGACGGATAACATTTTTAAAATACCCGCAGTTGTTCTAATAGACGAGATAGACGAACATTTGCATTTGAAATGGCAACGTGTTATTGTGAAAAAACTAAGGGAGATATTTCCTAATATTCAGTTTATTATGACTACGCATAGTCCAACTATTATTCAAGGTGCGTCGAATGATGCGATTATTTTTAGGGTGTATAGGAATGGTGGTGTTACTCAGCTTAGTGAACCTTATTATCGCAAGGAACTAAATGAATTGATGGTGAATACACTGATAACGTCATCAATGTTTGGACTGGATAATTCCAGAATGGACGAGAACAATGCTAATGCTGATACAAGTAATGATTTTATATTATACCGAATCAATAAGAAAGTTCGTGAAGAACTAGACAAACAGAAGAAAGAGGGAAAAGAGTTTTTAAGTGATCAAGAAATAGACGAAGTAATAAGCCAAGTTTTAAAAGAACAGTCTTATGCGAAAGATTAATAAAAACTTGAAAGAAATACCGGAATCCCTCATTGTAGCTGATGAAAACCTTACACATCAACGAAGAAAAGAATTAATAAAAGCCGGAAAATACATCAAAGAGACCAAATTCGATTCTAGATATAAGATGCCTGATATTAAAGACAAGCTGAGAACAATATATTATTCAAAATGTGCTTATTGCGAATCATTAGTGGAACAGGGTCATGTGGAGCATTATAGACCTAAAGACGTATATTATTGGCTAGCCTATAGTTGGGACAATTTGTTATATGGTTGTCCAACTTGCAATCAAAATAAAGGGACAGATTTTGATATATTAGGTGAACAAGTGAATCCTCCAAAAGATACAGAAGACCTAAGTGAGATTAATATTTGGTCGTCACAAGTATATGACAGTATTGAAAAACCAAGCTTGCTAAATCCCGAAAGAGATGAAATGGATGACGTATTCCTTTTTGATATACAAGGCCATATAAAGGATAATAATAACACCAGGGCTGATTATACTATAAAAACATGTCATCTTGACAGGGCTTTTCTGGTTGATGAAAGAAGAAAGGTTTTAGATGATTTTATGAAAGAGTTGTCTGCCGAGCTACTTGGTGCAAAGAACAAAGAGGAACAAAAAGCTATTATTTCCTCTTGGGTGAAAATGTTTTTATATAGGTCAAAAGATGAGAAGAATACCTATATGGCATATAGGAAGGCTGCGGTGGTATGGTTGGATGATATAGTTAAGAAGATTATATGAAAAATACCATTTTTCTCCTGAACCATTAAATTCTAAGCACACAACTAACCACGACATTTTTAATCCCTCCCCTTGCGTTTCCACCGTTTCTTATCTTACACTCAGCTGTTTTGCTACGGGACCGGTAATGTTTGCGTTTATTTCTTCGTATAGTACATCTATGACGGGTGAGACTAAAAACCGATGGAGAAAAAAGTTAGAGGGTTTGGGGAAGAAAGGAATAATTGAATATAGCATAATGTTCTAAATAGCGACAAATATGAATTTATTGTATTTGATTGGTAATGGATTTGATGTTAATTTAAAAATTCGTACGGATTACCAAAGCTTTTATGATTATTATATTGCCCAAGAAAGTGCCGATGATGCCGTTAAGTTGGTGAAGGAAGATTTGAAAAAGAATCGTTACGCACAATGGTCTGATTTGGAGTTGGGGCTTGGCAAGTTCACGTCGCAACTGAAAGATATAAATGAATTACGCACCATATATTATGACATTAACACCCTACTTAAGTTTTATTTGACAGAGACCTATAATAAAAGAATTGCAGAACTTGATAAGCAAGATCTTACAGATTCTTTGATTAATTATTTAATCCATCCCGATAAGGTCTTTAATGCAAGGGCACAAAAATCCATAAAGAATTTTTTCAGCACTTACGCTAATTCTAACGATGTTGTTGATATCATAACATTCAATTATACCAACACGATAGAGCATTTATTGAAGCTCAAAACGAATCCAAGTAGTTTAATCCTTGGGAAAAACATAAAATCCCTTCCTGTCAAGTTTGGAAATGTCTACCATATCCATGGCAAGTTAAGCGATAATGATCTTATCTTGGGTGTAAACGATGTCTCCCAAATAGCTAATGAAGACTTCCGATCAATGGAAATGGCTTCTTATCTAATGGTAAAGCCAAGTATTACGGAGGAGCGTGGCGATTTACTGGACGATAATTGTGACCGATTAATAACCCATGCTAATCTTATTGCGTTATTTGGACTCTCTATTGGTGAAACCGATAACAAGTGGTGGGATATTATCAGCCGTCGCATGCGCGCCGAAGTTCACTGCATTGTTTTGTATTATGCCTACGACAACAATAACTATACCCATGACGCCGACATATTCCATCATCAATCAGAGTTGAAGAATATGATTCTCTCCAAGTTAGGTTTAAAGGATATTGCTGGAATGGCTAATCGTGTTTTTGTAGCATATAAGTCGGGGATGTTTGATTAGATCTAACTAGACTAACTAGAAAAGTATTAGGAGATGAGGCCATACATCCCAGATAAGGAAATTATATTGACAGAAAACTCTGATCTTTTGAAGACCAAGGTTTATTCTGATAATCTTGTCAGCATGATTGAAAACACCCCAAAGGACAAGGTGTTTTCAATAGGTCTGTTTGGTGGTTGGGGAGCAGGCAAGTCTTCTATTATCGCATCAGCTCGGGATAAGCTGGAAAATAGCAAAAACAAAGTCAAATTCATCACTTATGATGCGTGGAAGTATGCTAACGACTCTTTTAGAAGAATGTTCCTTCTGAAAGTCCAAAAAGAGTTAAAGATGCAGCAGTGTGATGAAATGAAGAGGTTTTATCGGTCAGAAACAGAAGAAACCAAGCCAAAGATTGCTTTTAACCGTAAAGGAGCATCTATCGGCATTATTGTCTTACTTATCCTATTGCTTTTGTTGCAGGATTTTACTTCAAACCAAATAGTTAAGCTTTCTGCTACTTTGGGAGCACTCGGCTCGTTTCTTGTGGCTTTGCTTTGCGGATGTTTCCACGAACTGAGGCAATCAACTACTAAGCCGATTCTTTTCGCGCCCGAACAATTTGAGGACTGCTTCAATCAAATGATGCGTCTATGTTTTAAATCCAATAATTGGCTTGAAAAAGTTTCCAGGACTGTTACTGAATATGTCACTCAAGACGAATGCTCGGTGAAGGATTTGGATAAATTGGTCATAGTGATAGACAATATAGACCGTTGCCCAAGTGATATGGCATATCAGTTGTTGACGGACATCAAAACATTTTTTTGTGACGAGGATTATAGCATAGTGTTTGTTGTTCCCGTTGACGAGAAAGCTTTAAAGAAGCACTTATTCCATCGTTGGGCTTTGGATGAAGACGAGGAAGCCATTCATGACGAAGATGAGTTTCTCAGAAAGTTTTTCAATGTTGTTTTGAGATTGAAGCTGCATCAAGTGACGGAGTTGTGGTATTTTGCCAACGAGTTAAATTCTAAATACAAGTTAGGATATTCCCCCGATACTTTGGCCATCGTATCAAAGGTGTTTGCCGATAATCCTCGCAGGATTATACAGATGCTCAACAATCTGAATGTTGACTTGAGCCTTTATGATGACTCTTTTGCAAAGCTATACGAAGCCGTTATCTGTGCCGCTTTAATCCTTCGTGAGGAGTTTCCTGATTATTATGCAAAGGTGGTCAAGAATGTTTGGTTGTTGGACCGGTATGCTACTGAAAAAGAAACGGATCGACACGAGCAAGTGAATGCATTCTTAAGAATTTCTACAGGGGTTTTAACCAATATGCCGACAGAAGTGCTGCAAAAGATTTTCACAAACACCGAAGGCGTTTTGAACGATTTGCCGGTTGAGGTCAAAGGAGCCATCTGTTCATTCGATTCGGAAAAGACGATACAATATGCAAAAAAGACGGAAAACTACTCATCGGCATTCATCGCCTATTTGTTGAACAGATTGAAGTTCGAAAAGCAATACAATGCCCAATCGCAAACGACACAATGGATTCATTATTTGGTGTCGCTTTATGATGCAGGGGTTGTTGACTCTTCCAGTTTCCCGGATATTGATGATTGTTTGTCATATAATTATGCTTCTGCCATTCCGTCTTCAAAAGACGCAACTGCTTTGTGCAAGTTTGCTAGTGACATGAAGCAAAGAGGATATCCGAGTTTATACAACTGTTTATTCAGTTATGTGGGGGCTAAGGAAACCAAATCTAATACCAATTTTAATCAAGTTGCCCATAATTTGTTCTCACAGCCGATGTCAGACAAGACCGTTCAAGAGAATGCAAAGCTTATCCAAGATTACTATTTAGAGACACAGATTGGCGACGGAGTTGCTTTTTCCGACAAACAAGTTGGTGTGTTATTTAATGCTTCCTTTTTCGATAACCTATTAAACAACAGAGTGAAATTGGAAGACGCCATGGTGCAAAACAACATACAATGGATTTTGTTGCACCCCTCTTGCCAAAAACAGGATACCATAGATGCCCTTCTTAAAAAGCTTCTTGAAGCATTTGGCCCGACTCGTGCTAAGAAGTGTGAAGAGTTCATCGCCTACATCGAAGTCCTCATGCCTTGTTTGGAAAAGATACAAGGTGTGAACAACAAAATATGTATTGAGAATTTGTATAATACTATTGTTGGTCTTCGGGGTATTCCACGCCAAGGATACCAAAACAACCCAAGTGCTGACAAAAAGATTTCCATCTTGGACCAAGTATCAAATGAACAAGCTTCAGTTGTAGTGGAATTTGCTTTTGAGGCTTATCGGATTTCAAAGGGAACTCTTGATATCAGCGGCACTTTGAACAAATTATTCTCCAGATGTTCCGATTGCATCTATAAAAATGCTGCCAGCTTAATAGAAGCAGCAGTGTCCATAAAAGTCATCGCACCAATCTTGGCCAATACAGAAAAATATGAATCGGCAGATGTCATAAAAGTCACGAAGCATCTTTTGACTCCGCAAGATGCTTTTGGCTTTATGCTTGACAAATCGATCCTAAAAGCCAAAATTGATTCTTTGTTACTGCACGTTAATTCTACAGAGGTTGTTTCCTTGATTGTCGAATTGATGGAAGATGAACAAGTCAAGTCTTTGTTTATAGATCGCATCATAGAAAAGGGTTTAATTAACACTGTACCATTGTCAATTTCAAGGCATCTAATTTCTACGTTCAACCGCGAAACGGCAGAGGCATACAAGAATAATACGGAGTTCTTGTGTCTAGTTGCCAGAAAGGGAAAGACTGAACAAAAAAAGGAAGTGGTAAGGTTGATGCGGAAAGATTTAGTGAATGAAACCAATTTTGACTGCGTCATACAGGTGTTGGAACAGTTTGAGACCAATGAGACATCTGTTTTAGTTCTGTTGTTAGATGACCTTAAAACAGCGACTGATAGCAAGACGATTACTTCGGAGCAAAAGGAAAAAATATTGGAAATGATTGAAAGAATCCAATCATAACAATCACATTGATTTATGAATGTTCTTTCACAACTCAAAAATGCCATTCTATTGTCATTCTTTAACTTTTTATACAACTAATGAAGGTTGTCTCTATAATAACTATGCCACTAATCTTTGTGGCACCTGGCTTACTAAGCGGCAGCGCCATTGCCTTCATTCTTTTACTGATGATTATTAACTACATTAAAAATCAAATCACGAAAGGAGGATTGCCTATGGAAAAGAACAAGGAAATGAGCCCCACTGCAAACTTAAAGTCGGCACTATTGAGTGCAATTGAAACTTTGTGGGCAATTGGATGTTCAGCTGCCGCAAGCCCATGGGTGCAAAAAGAAACAGATATAAACTTCAGAGTTCTAAACTAAAAATCCCTTATCTTTGCAAGCAAATGTGAACCGAAGGCTTCAATCAGAAATTGAGAAGTCCCGTTCATAACTCATTTAGACACCGCCCCTTGCCACCACAACCTGTGACTGACGGGGCGGAGCCGTGAAAAACTTGTTGAACAATATTTGTTATTTGTATATTATAAGTCATAAATGCCATATTAGAATTCAAGTACAATGAAGAGAATAATAATACGCAACCTCGGGCCAATAGCTGATGCCGATATTTTACTAAAGGATGTTAATGTTGTCATTGGTGAGCAAAGCATTGGTAAAAGCTGTGTTTTGAAAGTATCTTGTTTCTGTACGTGGGTTGAGAAACGCATTGCCATAGAACAGAATGCTAGGCGCTTTGAGAAGAAGGGGGTTTTTATGGAAGAGCTGATGAGCTTTCATCGTTTAAATGGATATGTCCATGAGAATACATATATTGGATATGAGTCGGATTTTATGGAATTCTCCTATGACTTTAAACACGGATTTTCGTATGAATGGAAGAAGGACAGATGGGACTACAAACGTCCAAAGGTGAGTTATATTCCTGCGGAAAGAAATCTGGTAGCTGTCATTCCTAATTGGTTTGAGGTGAAATCGGTCGCTGACAATATCCAAGATTTTATGGCAGACTGGTCGGATGCTAGAAAGTCAGTCGGTGATGAGGAGATTCTTAATCTTGATGTGGCATACCATTATGATGAAGGTAGCGACACGGACTATGTCAAGATGAAGGATGGGTTGGTTCTTCCATTTACGAATGTGTCAAGTGGTTTACAATCACTGATTCCTTTATATGTTCATTTAGTCAACATCAACAGTAAAAAGTATCGAGAGCGGGAAGATAATTCTGTGAAGCATAAGTCTGAACTTGAAAAACTGGTCAACTCGTTGGTAGAATACTATGGTAATAACATAGGTGAGGCTTTTATAAAGAATCCTCAATATGGAACCATCAATCAAGAGACGGGTCTGGAGAAGGAATTTATTCCCAATCCGAAAATGACGCAATGGTTAAGTAGAAGATTTCTCGGATTATCAAGAATCCATCATTGCGAAGTATTCCTTGAAGAACCGGAGGAGAATCTGTTTCCTCCAACACAGCAGATATTGATGAGGACACTTCTGAACCAGATAAACCGTCAAGAAGGCAACACACTCTTTGTCTCTACCCATAGCCCGTATATTCTGGATATCCTGTTAGAAAGGGAAAATTATGACTTCGGATTGTTTTATATCCGGTCTGAAGAGAAAGGATCGGTGGTTAACACCGCAACAGAGGCCGATGTACAGGATATGTTTGAAGATGGCGTTGATGCATTCTTTAATATAGAAAGGCTTGGTGATGAAGTATAATGAAATCATGCCAGAGTGTTTTATTGACACGACGCTTGTGTCCTCATTGCTTGACGCCAAAGTAAGCCATAAACACAGCTGTAACGAGGTGGCCAAGGAAATGGAGAGGGGAAAATTCAAGGATGCGTTTGCTGTTGGCATAATAGACAATGACAAAAGGAAGATTTCTTATATAGAGGGTTTTGAAGAAATAGGCCGAACGGATAACTTGACATTTCTGAAGCATAAGAACAAGCATCAATATGTTATAAAAGTAGGGAAGGATAGTAAGGCAATGGAAACTTTCATTAAGGCAAATGTAGAGGCTATAGGTATGAAAATGGAGGATTTTGATTTGCCGTCAGACCTTTCCGAACTGATAGAACAAACGAAAGACAGGGTGTCCACGCAGAAAGCCCCAAGAATACAGAAGTTATGTAAAGCATTGCGCCAGTCGCCAGAGGTAGCCACGCTTCAAGATGTGCTTGCCTATCTTGCTGTGAATAAATATAATGTTGATATAGAAGAATTAAAGAAAAAGTTGTCCTAGTAAATCAATGTATCGCTATCTCTAAACTATCAATTATTCACTGTCAACTAACAACTATTAACTAGTACTCTACACTAACAACTGCCTCTAAACTCTCAACACTAAACTCTAAACTATCAATTGTCAATTGACTTCGTCGAATGCTTCGCATTTCTCAATTAAAAAATCCCTATCTTTGTCCTCGAATTCCAAAGCGGACACCCCAAAAAAACTAATGTTTAGGTAAGTCCGTAAAACCTAGAAAACCAAAACCTTGTCACCACAACCTGTGACTGACGGGGCGGAGCCGTGAAGGGGAGGAAATGGAAGGAAGGGAAGCAAATCTTACGTAAATCTATCATAAATTATTCGCGTCGCCTTTATCAGGCTCGCGAAACTCTTAATTATCAACTCTAAACTTTCAATTCTCAAATCGAAGATT
>JAEEGL013006119.1_pt1 | contig 15914 bp, 14 predicted proteins | sample 9134231 | NCBI WGS metagenome assembly JAEEGL01 (sample SAMN16246548, study PRJNA631951) | gut metagenome | biome: gut microbiome; feature: rumen; material: fiber-attached | host: Bos | place: Iran: Karaj | collected 2018-10 | reverse complement strand
CTGCTATTGAACGTTCCGATATGATTTATTGTGCGCTGTGTAAAGATGCGCCATGCAATAGCGCATGTTTGGCTATGGATCCAGCCAGGGCATTACTTGGAATCTGGTTTGACAATCAGGATGTTGCAGCAATGAAACTTCCTGAGAAAAATGCCTGCGCAGACTGTAGTGCACCATGCGAAAAAGCATGTGTAAATAGCGGGAGTGTTCCAATTAAAGGCCTTATGACTGCCCTATATGAAAAAGTAAAACCTGAGGTAGAAGTTGCTATACCGGATGATGAGAATAGGCTTAAGTGTGATATATGCGGAGTACCGCTTGAAAATCCATTTCTTTTGTCTTCATCTGTAGTTGCATCCACCTACGACATGTGTGCAAGAGCTTTTGAAGCAGGCTGGGCAGGGATATCTTTTAAGACAATCTGCTCATTTGACATTCATGAAGCTTCTCCGAGATATTCTGCAATCAAGGGAGATAACGGAAGCATAATTGGCTTTAAGAATATCGAGCAGCTTTCAGATCACAGCGTAGCTGAGAACATGGAGATATTCAGAAAACTGAAAGAGAATTACCCATCAAAGTTCATTCTTGCATCAATTATGGGACAGGACGAAGCGGAATGGGAGTCACTAGCTAAGATCTGTGAAGAAAACGGAGCAGATGCAATTGAGCTTAATTTCTCATGCCCAAACATGCAGGAAGATGGCCTTGGATCAGATATAGGCCAGGTACCTGAACTGGTTGAGAGGTTTACCAGGGCAGCTAAAAGAAGTACGACTATTCCGGTTCTAGCGAAGCTTACACCTAACGTTGCCACAATGAGTCCTGCTGCAGAGGCAGCACTACGTGGCGGTGCGGATGGGATAGCTGCGATCAATACCATAAAAAGCATTGTCGGAGTAAGTCCATATACATTTGTTTCGGCACCTGCAGTAAAGGGAAAGTCTGCAGTTGGTGGTTACAGCGGAAATGCCGTAAAACCCATAGCACTCAGATTTATTGCTGAAATTGGCCAGAATCCAACACTTAAAGGAATGCATATAAGCGGAATGGGCGGAATCGAAACCTGGAGGGATGCTCTTGAGTTTATCCTTATGGGGGCTGGCTCAATACAGATAACGACTGCTGTAATGCAATATGGATACAGGATAATAGATGAACTGAAGGAAGGACTGAATTATTACCTTGTACAAATGGGAATAAAATCTGTAAAAGACGTTATTGGTGCAGGTCTTGACAGCGTAAGTGATACAACTGATGTACTGGAGAGAGACACAGTTCTTTTCCCTGCATTTAATCTGGAAAAATGTAATGGCTGTGGAAGATGTGTTATCTCCTGTAATGACGGAGGGCATCAGGCAATCAGATTCGATGACCGTAAACCAAAGCTCGACGGAAGCAAATGCGTGGGATGCCACCTGTGCAAGCTTGTGTGTCCGAATGATGCGATTGAAGCAGGAAAAAAGCGTATAAAAAAGATGGATAGACCATAACTTCTAGGAGACCAGCTATGAACATCAACAAGAATAAGTTGAATAAAAAGGTTTTAATCCAGTCTCCCGACACTCATATAGTGCCGGGAGATTTTTTAACGAAAAGATTAGAATTCAGTTACAATTCATTCACATTTTGTTTAAGGGGAGGAAAAGAATAGAAGATATCATGTTCTTATCAAGTTAAGAGCTTGTTGAATAATAATAGTAAAACTTCTTTTTCATAACGAGCTGCCAGAAAACTGGCAGCTCATCCTCCCAAAAGCTACCGGTCTGTATGACCGGTTTTTTTTTTTAGGAATGATGGTTTAGGTGTATGATATTAGGGCGTTTTTGATTCTCAAAATTATAAAATAATTATAGTTAAATTATAAAAAAAGTATAAAAATCCACGGAAATCTGATAATATATTAATACAAGTTGCTGACAAAAGCAGGGATTCTGCGCGCGTATTCACAATTTTGGGGGATTGGTGTTATGGGAAGGCGTAGAGGTAATCTGAACACTGTCTATATTTCTGAGAGGCTGCAGGAGAGACTGCGCCAAATATCATACAGTCCGCTGACCACGGTGGTGGCTCCCATGGGGTATGGGAAGACTACGGCCATCAACTGGTTTCTTGGCGACAGATCCAAAGGGGAAAAGATAAATATAATCCGGATAAGTGTGTATTCGGACAACGTGGCAATATTCTGGAAGAGTGTCCAGGATGCATTTGCCTATGCGGGATACGAATTTTTCAGCGATTATCCTTATCCTACTGATCCGGCAGGGGGAAGCCTTCTGGCTGATACTATCTGTCATGAACTAAGAAGCGACAACCCATGCTTTGTTTTTGTTGATGACTTTCATCTGATGACAGACCACAAGGTTTCTGAGTTTATATGCATTCTGGTTGACAGACTCCCGGAGAATGTGCACATGATCATTGCCAGCCGTGACAGATTCCTGCCAACCGGTGAGATGCTCAGACTTGGCAGAAAGGTATGCCGCATTGAAGCGTCAGACCTGAGGCTTAATCACACTGAAATAAGCATCTATGCCCACAAGTGCGGCACTGAGATTTCTGATGAGCAGGTTGATAAGCTGCTTTACTCCAGTGAAGGCTGGTTTTCGGTTATATACCTGAATCTGCTCACGTTATCGGAGCGGGGACATCTTCCGGAAACAAATTCAGATATTTACACTATGTTCAGTGCTGCCATGATTGATCCGCTCCTGGATGAGCAGAGAGAGTTCCTTGCAGTAATGGGACTGGCAGATGAGTTTACGGCTCAGATGGCAGGCTTCGTTACAGGATATCCTGTGGTGGAGGAAATGATCAAGGCCATGACGGAGAAGAATGCCTTCGTCACAAAACTTCCTGATGGTGAACACTACCGCTTCCATCATATGATGAAGGAGTGCGCAGAGAGAACCTTCAAAAAACTGCCCCAGGATCGACAGGTCTTTTACCGTAACAGATACGGCGACTGGTACAGGGATCATGAGCAGTATTTGCATGCAATAGGAGCATATAGGCAGAGCGCGAATTTTGATGGACTTCTTGAGGTTGTGCGGGATGATGCCGGTATTCTTCTTTCGACGCAAAATCCTGATGAGGTTTTAGAGCTCCTTGACAGGTGCCCTAAGGAGACACTGGAGCGGCATCCACTGGCAATCCTGGTGCTTATGCGCTGTATGTTCAATTGGCACAGAATCCCCAAAATGATGGAGTTGAAGGCGTTACTTCTTGGCTCTATTGAGAACAATTCCGAAATGGATGAAACTGAGCGTGGCAATCTCCTTGGTGAATGCGATGTTATTACCAGCTTTCTTATGTATAACGACATAAGTGCCATGAGTAATCTTCACAGAAGTGCCAGTCAGCGAATGTCCCGTCCGGCCATTAGTCTTAGCAATAAGGGAGGCTGGACCTTTAGCTCACCATCGGTATTTATGATGTATTACAGGATTCCAGGGGAGCTTGATAAATATCTTGCGGAGATGGATGAGTGTATGCCCCACTATTACAAGATCACAGAGGGGCATGGAATGGGAGCTGAGAAGATCATGCGCTCCGAGGCCTGTCTGATGCAGGGTGGTTTTGAGGATGCGCAGATCCAGCTTGAGGCTGCTTACAACATGGCTGAATCAGCAAATCAGGAGAATATGGTTCTGTGCTCGGATCTGGCGGCCAGGAGGCTATCACTTTTTACGGACATAGATTTTAGATGCAGCCTGGAGCAGCGCTATAAAGAGCTTCTGAAACACCGCAATATTGCTCAGATTAATGTCTGGAACGCCATCTGCGCATACTACTACGCTCTAACCGGCGAAGAGGACAGAATCCCTGAGGTCTTTAAGGGACATACTCTTTCTTCAGTGAACATATTGGCACCGGGCAAGCCGATGATTGATATGATAGAGAACCAGGTATACCTGCTTCAGGGAGCCTATGCAAGAGTGATAGCTGGAAGCGAGGCAATTCTTGGCATGTGTCAGGCGATGCACTATGCACTAGTGGCAATACACGTGAACATACAGATTGCGGCAGCATATGAGATGATGGGGAAAAGAGATGATGCAAAGAAGTCAGTTTTAAAGGCCCTTTCAGATGCCATGCCCGATACTCTTGCACTGCCTTTTGCAGAGAACTACAGATATATCAGGGATCTGCTTGAAGCTGTCATCACAGATGAGAACAGAGAATTTGTTAGAAAGATACAGTCCCTAGGTAAGCTGTTTGAGAAAAGAAATAAATTTCACGTGAAGGAACTGGCAAGACCTTCAGCTCTTGTTATCCTGACAGACCGTGAATATGAGATAGCTTCACTTATGAATGAGCGCATGAGTGGAAGAGAGATCGCTGAAAGGCTGTTTTTGTCGGAAGGAAGCGTTAAACAATACATCAATCAGATATATTCCAAGCTCCAGATTCAGGGAGACAGGAGCAGTAAACGCCAAAAATTGTTTGAAATTTTTGTAAATACAAAATAAATAATCTGTAAAAAATCCCTAACTTTAAGTTAATGTTTATCAATTAAAATCCGCCATACAATTTGTATGGTGGATTTGTTTTTTTATTTCAATAAGGAGGGGGTATATGTGAAACGAAAATACATATTGGGTGTTGAGCCGCTGGCTGATCATGTACTGAAGGTGGATTTTATATCCGGGTCAAGCATGCTTCTTGATATGAAGCCATTTCTTGACAAGACACGTTTTCAGAGACTGTCAGATCAGGATGTGTGGAACAGCGCGGTTACAAACGGGATCTTTATACGCTTTGGCGATGTGGAGCTAAGCCACGATGAGATCTTTGCTATGGCTGAACAGAGCCATGATGCAGACGATTAAGAAAAAAGGGAGACAAAAAAATGGGCGACGAAAATCTGACAAACAATGAGAATGAAGGAACTGCTGCGCTGTTTGTAGCTGCGCAAAAGAAAAAGCAGGCAGAGGAAGAGGCAAGAAAAAAAGCCGCGCAGGAACAGGCAAAAAGAGATGCTGCCGAAGCTGAAGTCCGCAAGATGGAAGAGGAGGTAGAAGCCAAAAAGAGACAGATGGAGGAAGAGAAAAGAGCCAGAGAACTTGCAGAGGCACAGGCCCAGGCTCAGTCTCAGGTACAGATCCCGATTGATAAGATCAAATCAATCAAGGTGCCTGAGGGCAAAAACAAACTTCCCCTGTTTATCGGGATAGGAGCAGCTGCTGTTGTGATCATCCTCATTGCTGTATTTGCTCTTGGAGGCAAAAAGGGTGCTGCAATTGATTATGACAATATCAGCTGTAATGCCGAGTACAAGTCAAAGGCTGACGACATGGATGTCCTTATGTACTATCCTGATAGTATTTGCGATCAGGGAGTTGATGAATCAATGCTTGATAGTGAAAGTAACATAATTGTTCTTGACTTTAAATCAGGCAATTCCAAAGCTCCTGCCATTAAAGGCATTTTGGCAAAGCCTTCGGATATGACTCCACAGTATATGGCATTTGCATGTAAGGAGGCAGATGAGGCACTTAAAGAAGTTGCAAAGGTTGTTACGGGAGAAAATGAGCGTACAGATGAAGTTACCAGTGATTTTGCTGCTTCTGAGCCCGGAAACTATCAGTATAAGTGTAAGTATACTGATGCAGAAATGGGAAATTGTGTCCTTTCTATGTGGTATGAAACTAACAGTAAGGGAAAGGTTGTAGTAACTGCTTTGCTGGCAGGACAGAAAGATGGAGACTTTGAGAGCCTTGGCAAGCTGGTGGATACCATGACAGCAAAAAATACAGCAGATGCAATTAAAACACCCGGAGGAAATCCGCCAACCTCATTAAACTGGGATGGCCATCTGGATCTGGAGGCGCTAAAGCTGAGGATGACTGTACCTAAGGACAGATTTGTGGAAGTTGCAGGTGATACCGAGTGCAGGATCTATGCTGATGACAATGGAGCAATTGTTGTCATGGCCGGAGAGGCACTTGGCTTACATGATGAAATATCCATTACTCAGTCTAATCTTGATGACATAAAAGAGATGTTTGAGAATATTTCCAAAACCGGCCTTACTGAAGAGATTGAATTAGAAAACAGGATGTATATGGGAGAGCGGTTTTCTCCATACGGACATATTGACGGTATCTATAAATACAGGGCGCAGATAAATGGAATATCCTACATTGAGCAGGATTACCTGGATATTTGGACAGATGATATAACCACCTATGTTGCTACGATCTTCCTGTATTATCCGAATAAAAACGCGGAAGAATACTGGGATATTTTCGATAAATCACTCGAGAACTTAGCAGACATGTAAGAAATTGTAAGGATAACAGATTTAATTCTTTAAAAGGGGGCAAAAGACACATGAGCGACGAAATATTACAGAACCAGGAAAACGATGAGACCGCGGCGCTTTTTGTATCCGCACAGAAAAAAAAGAAGGCTGAGGAAGAGGCCAGGAAAAAGGCCGAAGAAGAGAAGGCAAAGAGAGAAGCTGCTGAAGCCGAAGTCAAGAGAATGGAGATGGAAGTAGAGGAGCGAAAGAAGAGAGCAGAAGAGGAAAAACTGGCTCTTGAAAAAGCGGCAGAGGAAGCTAAGAATGCCCAGGCAAGTGCTCCGGTAAGTGCTCCGGTAGAGCCGGTGAAAACTGTCAGTGCAAAAGCTGTGGACAAATCGAAGATGCCAATCTTTATCGGCGCCGGAGCGGCAGCAGTCGTGGTAATAATTATTGCTATCTTTTTGCTTAAGGGAAAGGGCGATTCTGTAGATTATGCGAGTCTGAATATGAATGCTGAATACACCTCTAAGGCATCAGGCTACGATATCAAGTTCGCATATCCTGACAGTCTGTATCCGGAAGTAACCGAGAACAAGACAGACGATGCGCTGCAGATATTATTTAAACCCGGAAGCAAATCCAGCGTGATCACTGATGTTGTGGTATCTCCCCTTCATAACGACAAGGGCGAACAGGTAAAAACCGATTCGATAGCGTTTCGAGCCCATGATATGAATAAGACGTTGGAGGAAGTCACCAAACCGCAGCTGGAGAGTCTTTTCCCAGGGCTTAATATCACAGAGCAGAAGGATTCCGGATATACAGTGGACAATCCTGGGGAATACTCCCTTACATATACCTTTACATCTGACCAGTACAAGAGTGGAAAGGGATATGCGTGGGTGGAACCCAACAGTGCAGGAGAATATATGGTAGTGCTTTCCTGCTTTGCAAAGGCAAAAGAGGATCAGGAAGCTGTAAATAAGGTGCAGCAGACTTTTGCAGATTACAATGCAAAGGACGCTTTTGCAATACCGGGGGCAAATCCTCCTGATTCCACTGAGGTGGATGGAATGATCGAAGATAATACCACACACATGGGACTTCATGTGCCTAAGGACAGATTCACAAAATGGGAGCACACAACCAATTATTGTATATGGTCTGATTTAAATGGAGCAATGATCATTACCTGTCCAATAGATACAGATATAGACTTTAGTGATTACTCCATCGACCTGGATTATGAAAAGATCATGGATACTCTGAGAAAACATGGAGAAACCGGAGTTAACAGTTTCTTCGGTGATGTTGAGAGCCGTGTGCTGCTTAGTGAAGAAGAAATAATGGATGGCGCGTTTGCATACAGGGCAGAGTATAAAGATGTGATCGGAGGTATGACCTACTGGGAAAGATTCCAGTCGGGATACTGGACAGATGTCAGGACCGGTAAGCACTATTTTGTACAGATCATTACTGTTGTACCTGAGGTGAATAAAGACATTTATAAGAGCATATTTGATAAGACTCTGGCGAGCCTTGAAGACATTTAATACATAAGGGGGAAAGCATGAGCTATTTAATTACTGCCGTTTTTGAAAACGGTTTTTGCGAATTATATCTGCCCAGCGTTGACAATAAAAAGGTCCCGCTGGAAATAAAGCCATATATAAGTGGAAGAGATGACGATATCATACTGCCCCTGGAAGTTTGGGACGGAGTATGGACTTTGTCGGGAAACGGGAATTTTGTCATCACACAAAATGAACAGAGAATAGATAAGGTAGAACTTAAGGAAGGGCTCTTTGTCAATTGTGAACTCCCTGACGGACAGGTCTTTTCCCTGACCGCTGAGGAGGTAAGAGACGGAAATACACAGTTTAAGAAATACCTCTTAAAAGCAGACGGCTCCGGAGTTATCACAATTGGTAATGACAAGTCAAACATTATCAGTTATGACAACAAGTTTGTATCGCCAAAGCACGCACAGATCACTGTAACGACCGGGGAGGCAGTTATCAAGGATTTGGACAGCATGAACGGAACCTTTGTAAACGGAAGGATGCTGGTGGGAGAGAAGCACCTTAAATTTGGCGATGTTATCTACATCATTGGACTTAAGATAGTTTTTCTCGGCAGCTCTTTTGCCATAAACAATCCTAAAAACGCCATTACAGTCACAGGAATGAAGGAGATTGTAATTAAGAGTGCGGGAAATGTGGCAAGTGAAGAGACTGAGCAGGAGGAGGAGAACTATTTCCTCAGAACTCCGAGAAAACTGGAGGTTCTGGATGAAGAAAGCTTCACCCTGGAGAAATGTCCACCAAAGCAGAAGCAGGAAAAACAGCCTTTGTATCTGACAGTTGGGCCATCCTTTACAATGATAATTCCCATGGCGTTGGGCGCTGTGATGTCCATGGGCAACGGATTTGGCGCAGCAGGTCTTATGATGAGCGTTGGAGCTGCCGGCATCGGTGCAATATGGGCGGTAGTAAACACAAAGTATCAGGACAAGGTTTTTGCACAAAATGAGCAGAACAGGATCAATACATACCAGGAGTATGCTGTGAAGGTTACCAGCCAGATCAGGGAGAAGATGGAGCACAACACAGCAATTCTTGAGAGAACCTACCCTTCTGCCCTTGAGGCCGCTGAGATCGGAATAAATGAAACTGCAAGGCTCTGGGAAAAGAGCTGGGTGCACGACGATTTCCTTGATGTGCGTCTGGGTAAAGGAGACATCCCTTCATTTAATGCCATCGAGACTCCAAAAGAGCAGGCTATGCAGGAGCATGATCCACTAAATAACAAGGTTGAAGAAATAAAGCTTGCTATGTCGACCTTAAAGAGCGTACCGGTATCTCTTTCGCTGTATAAGAACAGGTTTGCCGGTATCGTATCCCCGGAAAGGAAAAAAGCACTCAATCTGGCCAGGATCATCAGCGTTCAGCTGGCAAGTGCCCACCCTTATACGGAACTTCGTATGTGCGTAGTATTTCCGCCTAAGGAGAGGGATGAGTGGAACTACATGAGGTTCCTGCCCCACGTATGGGCTTCTGACGGCAAGATGCGTCTTATGTGCTGCGACAAGAACAGCATAGGTGACGTTATGTATTATCTGTCAGGAATTATCCGTGACAGGATTGAGAAGACTGGAAAAGACATATCTGAGGACGAGAACAAAAAGGTGCTTCCTCACTATGTATTCTTTATTGCGGATTACTCACTACTTGAGGAAGAGGCTATATCCAAGTATCTGACAAATCCTACAGAGGAAATGGGAATATCTGTAGTGATGCTGGCAGATTCACCGGACAAGCTTCCAAGCGGATGTACAGCTATCATCACTGATACTCAGGATACCCATAGCTTCGTTTCAACCATTAATGCATTCCCAGCCAGGGAAGGCGTGACATTTGATGCCCTTGCCCTCGAGAAGGCTGAGAGTTTCGCAAGGACCCTGTCAGGAGTGCATCTTCGTGAGACCGGCGTATCAACAGCAATACCGGATATGCTCACCTTCCTTGATATGTACAAGACTTCGAAGGTTGAGGATCTTGACATCTATCACAGATGGCTGGAGAACAGAACCTATGAGAGCATGAGAGCAATGGTGGGATATAAGAGCGGCAATCAGCCACTGTACCTGGATATTCATGAGAAATATCACGGACCTCACGGTCTTGTAGCAGGTACTACCGGTTCAGGTAAGTCAGAGACACTCCAGAGCTATATTCTGTCCCTGGCCATCAACTATCATCCGGATGAAGTGGCATTCATTCTCATCGATTACAAGGGCGGTGGAATGGCACAGAGTTTTGAGGGACTTCCTCATGTGTCCGGCGTTATCACAAACCTTGGCGGAAATGCCACCAACAGGGCCCTGCTTTCCATTAATGCCGAGATAAAGCACAGACAGAAGCTCTTTAACGATTTTAAGGTTAAGCACATTGATGCATACATAGAACTGTATAGAAACGGAGAGGCCACGGAGCCTATGCCGCACCTTCTTATCATTGCAGATGAGTTTGCGGAGCTGAAAAAAGAGCAGCCGGAGTTCGTAAGATCTCTTGTATCGGCAGCCCGTGTAGGTCGTTCCCTGGGCGTAAACCTTATTCTTGCAACACAGAAGCCATCGGGCGTTGTTGACGATGAAATCTGGTCCAATACAAGATTCCGTCTCTGCCTTAGAGTTGCTGACAAGTCCGATTCCAACGAGATGATCAAGAGGCCTGATGCAGCTTACATCACAGGAACCGGTCGCGGATATTTCCAGGTTGGAAGCGATGAAATCTTCGAGGAGTTCCAGTCAGGATGGTCAGGAGCAGCCTATGAGCCGGATGTTCCTTTCAGCGATGAAAAGAATGCAAAGGTTGAGCTCATCAATCTGATAGGAAAGAACGGGGTTCCAAAGAAAAAGGACAAGAACAAGAAATCCGACAATATCCAGAAGCATACACAACTTGATGCTATCGTCGAGTATGCAGCACAGATTGCACATGAGCACAATATACCAAATGTGCGTCAGATATGGCTTCCTGCACTGGAGAAAAAGATATATTTAAGACAGCTTGCTAATGAGAAACCGGAGGGCTTCTCCCTGCGTCTTCCTATTGGTATCGCTGATAATCCTGAGATCCAGAGCCAGTACACAGCCTATGTTGACTTCCTTTCAGACGGAAATCTTCTGGTTTGCGGTTCTGCCGGATCCGGAAAGACAACACTTCTGCAGACCATTATTTATGGAGCGGTAACACAGTATAAGCCTTCAGATGTGAATATTTATATCCTGGATTTCTCATCAAGGACCATGGCTGTATTTTCATCCATGCCTCACATCGGCAGCGTATGCTTTGATGGAGAGGATGAAAAGCTCAACGATACATTTGAGTTCTTCTCATCAGAGCTCGTTGAGAGGAAAAAGAAATTTGCAGGAATGGGAATTGGTTCCTATAAGGAATACGTGCAGCATGCAAGTGACTGTCCGGCACTTCTTCTTGTCATCGACAACTTTGTTGCATTCTATGAGAACTATGACAAGTATGATGATGATCTGGCTGTTCTTACAAGAGAAGGTGCAAGCTACGGTATCTACGTTGTTATCACAGCCAATAATTCAGGTGATCTGCGCAGCAGGCTAAGACAGAACTTTGTCACCGGCATTGCTCTTCAGATGGCAGACCGCTTTGAGTATGAGGCTGTTGTGGGTGATCACACCGAGATCGTGCCTGAGGGCAAAACAGCAGGTCGCGGACTTATCAAGGCTCCTGGCTGCGTAGAGTTCCAGGTTGCGCTTCCTGTTGAAGAGACAGATGGACTTTCACAGGCTCAGAGCATAAAGAAAGCTCTTGCAGGAGTAAGTGTAGACAGCACAGCAAAGGCAGCAAAGAAGCCAGGACAGGTACTTGATTCACTTACAGTAAAAGAGCTGATGGAGGAGACAAAGGGCTTCCCAGAGCACAAGTTTGCAATAGGTAAGAGCATCGACGGAGAGAATGTACTGGTACTTGATCTTGATAAAGAGTATTGTGTGAGCCTCATAGGCATGGGGGCAACAGGTAAGACAAATCTTCTTAAGGTTCTTGCACTTGAAGCAAAACAGAAAGGTGATGATGTCATCATATTTGATGGCACAAACAAAGTGCTTGAGAGCTTTGCCAAGGACAATGGCTTCACGAAATATGTGACTGATGATGCAGGTCTTTTCCAGCTGATGCAGGATGAAATAGTTCCAAAATTCGGTGAACGCAACACAATAGTAAATGACACAAGGGATGCAGGAAAAGATGTTGTCGAAGCAATGAAGGACCAGCAGAGGATCCTGATACTCATCAATGATTATACTTCATTTGTTGAGACTGTATACTCCGAAGAGTATGGCATGGATGGCTTCTTTGAGGTTGCTCTCGAGAAGGGAAGAGATCACAAGATCCACTTTATTGCAGCCATGACTCCCGATGATGTATCAGATTGTGCAAAGTATCAGGTATCAAGACAGTTTACATCCATGGAGAGCGGAGTCAATCTTGGTGGCATGTTTGACCAGCAGAACGTTCTTCACTGGGAGATGTCCTCAGCAGACGCAGTAAGACAACTGCAGCCCGGCTTTGGATATGCACTTACAGAGGATGGAGCACCTGTCAGGATGCTTACACCGCTAACATAAAGGAGGATGGAGAAGATGAGCAAAATACTTCTTGAGGCAAAAGTGCCAGGAATAGCTAAGACCTATGAGTTTTCTGCTGACTCTGTCATGACAGTAGGAAGCGTTAAAAAGGCAATGATAGAGCAGATAAGCGCACTTGAAAACATGACAATTTTCCGGGATCCTGACAGCGTACTCATGTGCAGTGTGGATATGAACGGCCTTCTGCAGGACAATGAGACACTTGGGAGTATCGGAGTAAAGAGCGGCGGACAGATCATGCTGATCTGACACCTTATGACCTGTCAAAATATAAGGAGAGACGATATGGCAGATATGACGAATGTGGATGCTGACAAGCTCAGGCAGAGTGCATCTAAAATAGGCAACCTTGCCAGTGATTTAAACAGCAATGTCAGCAAGATAAATGATACGCTGAACAGCCTCTCAAAAGGCTGGCAGTCAGATGTGGCAACCAGGTTCATGCAGAACTGGCAGACAGATCAGGAGGCCCTGCATGAGATGGTGGACCAGTACATGGAGATTACAGATCTTTTGCACGAGCTTGCCCAGGATTTTGAAAATTCGGAGAACGAAGTGGGAAGCATGGTAGGAAAGCTTAAGATCGGATGATGAAGGAGGATTTATGGCAGCAGGAAATGAAACCAAAATGGACACTGCGCTTCTTTTAAGGACTGCAGAGACACTTACGCCTCTTATCAAGAATCTGGAGAACATCTTTGAACAGTTCCAGCAGGAGATAAAGAGCACAAGGAGTGCATGGCAGGGCGATACCTCTGATGACATCAGGAACACAGCAGCACAGCTAAAGTCCAGCTCGGCAGAAGTTACGAAGGTTCTAAACGGATATGTAAGCGGACTTAAAGAGCTGGCTGGAATTTATGACAAGGCAGAGAACAAGGCGCAGGAAACGGGTAAGTCCCTTAAATTTGACAAGACATTTAAGTGAGGTGACAGGAAATGGCAATTAAATTTAATTATGAGCAGACAATGCAGCAGGCCAGGAACCTGGAGCAGATGGCCTCTGACTTGTCAGGCAAGACAAAATCAAAGCTCACAGGAGTGAAGGAAAACTTAAACGCAGCCTGGACAGGAAATTCCGGCAAAGCTTTTAACAAGTTTCTGACTGACGCCGAATCAGATCTGGATGCCAAGGCCAAGTACTTAAGGGGCGTGGCAGACTATCTCAAGAAATCAGCCAAGAAGATCAAAGAGGCAGAAGAGGCAGCCAGGGCATCGGCTGCAGGTATTTCATAGAAAGGAGGCCTGCCATGGCGGCAAAAAACACAGTCAATGTTCAGCGGATGCGTCAGGCCATCACTGAACTGGAGAATATACACGCAGCAATGCAGAAGCACATAAAGACTCTGGATGAGACCATGTCCCATGTAAAACAGGTTTGGGCGGGAGATGCGGCTAACACCTATCTCAAGCAGTACCAGAAAAATCAGAAGTCTTTTCAGAACATGGCAAATGCAATACAGTCTGCAGTCAATGCCCTTTCTGAGACCTGCGGAATATACGAGCAGGTGGATGCAAATGCGATGGACATTGTGCAGAAATTGGGCAAGAGAGGTTAAAGGGAGGTAGATTATGGCTGACGGAAATATTCAGATAGATGCGGCGAAGCTCAGATCTCTTGCCGAATCCATCGACAAGTCCCAGAACGGGCTAAGGGAGAGCTGCTATTTGGCAAAGAGTCAGATAGACTCCCTGAAAAACATATGGACAGGTGAAGCTGCCCAGACCTATCAGGGCAGCTTCCAGAAGCTGATGGACGATTGCAATGAGACCCTGTCTATCCTTGGGAAGATGGTAAATTCCCTCTATGACTCTGCAGACAAGTATGACAAGACTATGAAGTCTGTAGAGAATGATGCAAAGAACATTCCGAAGCTCCCCACAAATCTTTTCAAGTGATGTGGGAAAACATTATTCGTAAGTTTATGTGAGGCGGTGAAGAAATGGCATATAAAGTATCATATAAAGTTGTCTCTGAGCAGGGGGAACAGCTTAAGAAAACTGCTAAGGATATGGACAATTATGTAAATCAGATGAACCAGATCATCTCAAAGCTTGGAAATGATGAACTGCTTCAGTCTGTAAGAAGTGACCTAAAGAAGTTTGTCCAGCAGCTTGAGACCGAGAGAACGGTTCTTAATTTGGCAGGTCAGATTCTTTCCGATGTTGTCCAGAGTTATTCCGGCACTGAGAAGAAGAACGTTGCTAAAGTTGATAAGGCAAAGGCTCACAACAGGGACTTCTACAAGAGACCTGTAGCTGTTGCATCGGCCGGAGGCGGAGCTGCTACAGCTACTGCGTCGGCAGCAGCATATAGTGGTGGCGGTGGTTCTGCAAGTGCCACAGTTATAAATCAGACACAGACCGTTGTTAACAATACTTTCGTTGATAACAGTACAACTGTGATCAACGAGGGAAAAGCGGCAACTGACGCCTTTGCCGGACTGGCAGGTAGCATTGCGGGCTCAGCATCTTCAGGCTCGTCTTCGGGACTTGGCGCGGCAGCAGTTGCCGGAACCGCTGCGGCTGCAGGACTTGCAGGAGCAGCAGGTGGCGTTGCAGCCAAGATCATTGGCGACAAGAGAAAAGAAGGAGAAGTAGTAACAGAATAGGAGGTCGCGGTGACAATATGAAAAAGAGGATCATATCACTGATCGGAGCATTTACTTTAGTGATGTCACTTTGTGCATGCGGCTCGGAAGCAACATATGCTGATGCAGCGAAACCGGATGCAGATAAGACTGACCTACCGGCATATCGCGAAATATATGCGGCGCAGATAGAAGAGCTGGTAACCGGGGACCAGGCAGATCTCTTTGCCCTCATCTATGTGGATGATGATGAGATCCCGGAGCTTGCGGCAGTAAATTCCGAAGGCTCATGGGATAAGGATCAGGTATTTCTTTATTCAATCGCAGGGAAAAAAGCAGTCCTTCTTGCCCATGACATAGGGCCCGGAATGGAGGGACATTCGATCAGCTATTTTGAAAAACAGAATGTCTTTATGCAGAGTGGATCGGCAACCGGCGAGAACTACGTTTTCAGCAAGATAGAGAATGGAAATCCTGAAAAGATCACTTCTGTAAGCTGGTTTGAGATGCCGGATGCAAATGGTGATTACATTGAAAAATACACTGTTGATGACAAAGAAGTATCTGACACTGATTACAGTAAAGCTCTTAAGGATGCTCTGCCCAGTGGTGAAATGACCGTTCTTGCTGACACTGAAACTGCTAATATGGTAAAGTATGATGTTACTATCGAGGATGGTTACATGTCTTTTACTAAGAAAGACGAAATACCCTACTTCTCATATGATGAGATCATGTCGCAGCTAAAACAGTAACTGCAAAGAACAAAAAATAACCCCCCAGGGGGCTTAAAATCTCAATTTGTTTGCTTTAAACTCCTATTTGTAACAATTTGCAGATAGGAGTTTATATTATGAAAAAGAAAGTTCTTTCACTACTTATTACT
>JAEEGL012896708.1_pt1 | contig 15914 bp, 13 predicted proteins | sample 9134231 | NCBI WGS metagenome assembly JAEEGL01 (sample SAMN16246548, study PRJNA631951) | gut metagenome | biome: gut microbiome; feature: rumen; material: fiber-attached | host: Bos | place: Iran: Karaj | collected 2018-10 | reverse complement strand
ATTAAATCAAGTGTTTTTAATGTTTTTTCTAAACTTTCTTCTATTTTTATCTTAAAATCATATGGTACGATATCATAGGTAATACTATCATGTAACATCATTGTCCCTGATAAGTTAAAATCAACTTGATATTCTTCACTATCGAATATGATATTACCAGATACTTTAACATTTTCTAAATCAACAATATCCATCTTAGTATAATATTCACTAGGAATATTGACTATTTCATCAACAATTATTTTATCTTTATAATTTAATTCATTTAAATCAATCATAATAATCACCCAAATAATTATACTATATTTTATTTTTAATTACAATTTTTCCTTCATAATCATATCTACTATTAAATTAGAACCAAATATAATTGGAATAAAAAATATATCACACATTGGAACAAATATAATGATATATGGCCAATTATTGCCCGAATAAAAACAAAGTATGATTCCAATAATTATTGATAATGCTCCCAAAATAGCAATTGAATAAACATTACTTTTAAATCGTAATTGATATTCTAATTTTATAACTAAATTAGCAATAATAGTAAGAACAATATAAATTATAAAAATAAGAAATAACTGAATTGAATAATCAATTTTAAAATCAACCAAAAGTACTAAACATACACATAATACTTCTATAATAGTCCTAATTATTACAAAAATAATTAAATTAGTCTTTTTCCCATTTTCATTTGTTTTGATAATATTATCTTTTATTACATTTTTTGTTTTAATACCACAATAAGGACAAAAATTATTATTTTCATTTATTTTTTTACCACAATTTGTACAATACATTTTCTACTCCATTTTATTTTATTTAGTTTTTATATTATTTACTAAAAGACTTTTATATTCATCTATATCATTTAATACCTTCTTCATTTCTAAAACAATTTCTTTGTCAGATGGATTTAATAAATTAATATCAATATTTTTGATATATTCAACTACATCATTATTTTCAAGAAAAAATTCATTCATTTCATTTAAAGAAGCAATACTTTGTGGATGATTATATGGCGCTTTTAAATACAAATTATTTCTTCCATAAAGTCCTTCAAAAGCTATCTTTACTTTTGATGGAATATCTAAATTAATATAATTAATTTCTTTCTTTTCTTCCTTAGTTTCTTTTTTTTCTTCTTTTACTTCATGTTTTTCTTCTTTATCAAGTTTATTTTTACTTATTTCTAATAATAAATAATTAAGTTTTTCTTGAATTTTTTTATCATTAAAATTTAAATTAATTACTTTTGCACCTTGATATATATGATATTCTTTTTCATATTCTAAATTAAAAGACGATAAGATATCTTTGTTTTTCTCAGTTTGATATTGTTCATAAGCACTATCAATAAGATTTATTGTCTTTTTAAAAGACTTTAGTTGAAGTAAAAATTTCTCAATGGTATTTTTTCTTTCATTATATAAACTATATATACTATTATCAATGGTATTTGAATTGACATTATTATGACTAGCATACACATCAATAACATATAAACCATTTTCAAAGTATTCTATAGCATCATCAACAGTTTTTTCATCTATTTTTTTATTTTGTAATATTCCAATTACTTCATATAATCTAGTAATATTATTAATTAAAATTTGACCTTTTTCTTTCATTTTAACTCTTCCATTAGAAGAGGTATTATTTGTTTCTTTCTTGATACTATCCCTTCTAATTTTTGTCCTTCACAAATATTATTAATATTAAATATTGTTTCAAAAACAGGTTTTGATTTAGCATTAAATAATAGATATGTATTATGATTAATAATATCTGTTATACAAAAAGCTAAAATATCATATTCATCTTCCTTACTTATTTTTTCTAATTTATCAATATATTTATCTTTTTCTTCTAATACTTTTTGATAATCTATTACAGTCATTTGACCAACACCTATTTTTCTTTTATTAATATTAAATGATTTAAAATCATTATATATTAATTCTTCTATAGTCTTTCCTTTAATTGATGCTGCTGCTTCAAACATTTTTTTACTTAAATCTTCAGGATTAACTCTTGCAATTACGGATAATGCTTCAATAGCTTTTTTATCATATATTGTTGTTGTAGGTGAATGAAGCATTAAAGTATCAGAAATAATTCCTGATAACATTAAAGCCGCAATCATTGGCGTTGGTTTTACTTTTTGTTCCTTATATATTTCATAAATAATAGTATTAGTACTTCCAACAGCCATATTTCGAATATTAATAGGAATAGATGAATTAATATTACCAACTTTATGGTGATCAATTATTTCAATTATATCTGCCTCTTCTATTCCCAAAACACTTTGTGAATATTCATTATGATCCACCATGATGACTTTCTTTCTATTTAAAGAATTAACATCTTCTCTTCTTATAAGTCCTAATACTTTTTTTCTTTTATTAACAACGGGATAAGTATTATATTCATTTTTATTTAAGATAGTTAAAAAATCATTTACATACATATTTTCATCAATAGTTATAATATTCTCTTTAACACTAATAACCTTGACATAATTACATAAAATAATTAATTTAGATACATAAAAAAGATTTTTTCTAGTTAAAATAATATTTACTTTTTTCTTTTTAGCAAGAAAGACTAATTCATTATTAATATTATTCCCAGAATAAATAATTAATAAAGCCTTGTCATTAATAGCATTTTTAACAACCGATATATTATTAGTAATAATAATATCTTTATTATTTAAATTATCAGTATTATCCAATAAATACACAATATTACCAGATATTTCCTTATTAATTTTAACTATTTCTCTACCTTTAATTACTTTTAAAATATTATCATATGATGTATTAAGAGATAAATAATTAGAATTAGTAATTATCTTTATGATATCTGATAAAGAAATAATATTTTTTATATAATTATTGCTATTACATATTGGAATAGTGTTTAAATCATTATTTTTCATAAAATCAATAACTTCTGATAGAGTATCATTTTCACATAAAAAACTATTTTTTTTATAATTTAAATCACTAATGGTTAATTTTACATCATTTAAATAATCTGGTTTACTTGCTTTAAAATAATTTAAAACAAATTTTGTTTCATTATTTACTTCACCTAAAATATAAGGTGTTGCTTTTTGTTTTTTTATATTTTTCAAATAAGCAAGAGCCATAGCTGACGTTACAGAATCTGTATCAGGATTCTTATGTCCAAATATATATATTTCACCCATTAAGCACTATCCTCCTTTAATAAACTTAGAGATACTTTTTCATTTTTCTTATCAATATCAATAACATAACAAGTAACGATATCACCAACTTTAAATAACTCACTAGGATGTCTTACAAAATTTTTAGAAATTTTAGATATATGAACAAGTCCATCATTATGAAGACCTACATCAACAAAAATTCCAAAGTCAACAACATTTCTTACTGTACCAGAAAGTTCCATGCCCATTTTAACATCATCAATAGTCAAAACATCACTTTTTAAAACAGGAGCTGGTGCATCTTCTCTTGGATCACGATGTGGTTTTTTTAAACATTCAATAATATCATAAAAAGTATACTTATCAATTTTTAATTCATTTATAATATCATCTAAATACATATTATTTATTTTATTAATAGTACTATCTTTACCTATATCTTCAATTCTAATCCCCAACTTTTTTAAAATGCATATTGCATCACTATAATTATCAGGATGTATAGCTGTTTCATCAAGTAAATTATCACCATTCATAACTCGTAAAAAACCTGCAGATTGCTCATATGCTTTATCTGTCATTCCATCGATATTTTTCAACACTTCACGAGATATTATTTTTCCTTTTTTTAGACGATAATTTAAAATAGCATCAATATTCTTTTTATTTAATCCAGAAATATATTTTAATAATGAAAAACTTGCCGTATTAACATCAACACCAACTTTATTAACGGCTTTAGTTACCACAAAATCCAATGTACTTTCAAGTTCTTTTTCTTTAACATCATGTTGATACATTCCTACTCCAATACTTTTAGGTTCAATTTTGACAAGTTCTGATAAACTATCTTGAAGACGTCTTCCAATACTTATGGCACTTCTTTTTTCTACAGTTAATTGAGGAAATTCTTTAATACCTAATTCAGATGCTGAATAAACACTAGCTCCTGCTTCATTAACAATTACATAACTAACTTTACGCTTAGCACTAGAAATAGTATCAGCAATAAATTTCTCACTTTCACGTGATGCAGTACCATTACCAATGGCAACAACATCAATATTGTATTTTTCAATTAAATCTAAAACAACCTTTTTACTTTCTAATATCTTATTCATTGGTGGAGTTGGATAAATAACTTCTATACAAAGAGGATTTCCTGTTTTATCTAAAACAGCTAATTTACATCCAGTCCGATATGCTGGATCAAGAGCTAAAACCATTTTTTCTTTTAGTGGTGGAGTCATTAAAAGAGCCTCTAAGTTTTTACCAAAATTTTCAATAGCAACAGTACTAGCTTTATCAGTTAAATCACTTCTTATTTCTCTTTCAATAGATGGAAGAATTAATCTTGTCATACTATCTTTAATAGCGTCTATTACTAAATTAAGAAAAGAGATATTTTCATTTTTTATAACTTTTCTTTTTAAATAAGCTAAAACATCTTCTTTAGAATAATTTAAAGAAATACTTAAAACATCTTCTTTCTCACCACGATTCATAGCTAAAATACGATGAGACTTAATTCCTTTGATTTTTTCTTCATAATCATAATATATTTTATAAATATCTTTAGGATCTTCACTATCTTTTTTTCTTTTACTTTTAATAGTTCCATTTAAATAAATATAATTTCTTAAAAATTTACGATAACTTGCTTCATCAGAAATAATTTCTGCAATAATATATTTAACTCCTTCCAAAACTTTTTCTTTTGTCTTAGCCAAATCATTAATATAATTATTAGCCTCATTTTCTAAATCAAATTCCTTAAATTCTAATACTTTTTTTGCTAAAGGTTCCAAACCAGCTTTAATGGCTTCACTAGCTTTTGTCTTCTTTTTTTCTTTATATGGCCTATATAAATCATCTACTTCAACTAATTTTGAAGCATTCATTATTTCCATTTTTAATTCATCAGATAATAAACCTTTTTCATCAATAAGTCTTATAACATCTTCTTTTCGTTTTAATAAATTTACTTGATATGAATATACCTCTTCTATTCTTCTTATAGCTTCTTCATTTAAAGCACCAGTAACTTCTTTTCGATATCTAGCAATAAAAGGAATAGTATTTCCTTCTTCTAAAAGTTTTAATGTTGCTTCAACTTGTCTAATGCTAATATTTAACTCTTTACTAATTTCATTAATAATATTTGTATTCATTCTTCACCTACTATATATTCATTATACCTTATTATTATATTTTTTTAAATAAAAAGAAGATAATTATTCAAAATAATCTATCTTCATTGCATGTTTAAATTTTTTCATATTGTTAATAGCATCACATCTAGCTTTTTCTGTTCCTTCAATAATAACTTTATCGATATATGACATATCTTTACTTAATTCAATTCTTTTTTCTCTAATTGGTGTTAATATTTCATTTAAAATATTGAATAAAAACTTTTTAATTTTAACATCACCCAATCCACCATTTCTATAATGATTTTTAAGTTCATCTAAATTATGATATTCTGGTAAATATTTTTTAAAATATTCATCATTACAAAAAGCATCTAAATAAGTAAAAACAGTATTTCCTTCAATTTGTCCTTTATCTTCAATTTTAATATGATTAGGATCAGTATACATACTCATTACTTTTCTTTTTAATTCATCTTCTGTATCAGATAAGTAAATACAATTACCTAAACTTTTACTCATTTTACTATTACCATCTAGTCCTGGTAATCTTTTGCAAATATCAGAATCTGGTAATAATATTTTACATTCATTAAGTGTTTCTCCATACAAAGAATTAAATTTTCTTACAATTTCATTAGTTTGTTCTATCATTGGTTCTTGATCAACACCAGCAGGAACCAAAGTAGTATTAAAAAGTGTTATATCAGCTGCTTGACTAACAGGATAATTTAAAAATCCCGAAGGAATAGACTCATCCATATTTTTTTCTTTTAACTCATTTTTTACAGTAGGATTTCTCATTAATCTTGAAACAGTAACCAAATTCATAAAATAAAAAGTATACTCAGCAAGTTCTGGTATCATTGATTGAACAAAAATAGTTACTTTAGATGGATCAATACCAACCGCTAAATAATCCAAAACAATTTCCCTTAAATTTTCACGAATTTTCGTAGGATTATCAAAATTATCCGTCAAAGCTTGACAATCAGCAATTAAAACATACATCTTATCATAATTACCTTCTTCTTGTAATTTAACTCTGTTAATTAGAGAACCAACATAATGACCTAGATGTAAATGTCCTGTTGGACGATCACCTGTTAAAATAATTTCTTTTTTCATAAACATCACCCTTTCTACAAAAAAAACTCTTATTCCAAAGAATAAGAGCCAACTCTTCAATTAAAATGTACTATCATACACTATCTCGATAACGGAAGATAAAACCGTATTACTATACTTAATTCCAGTAATCATTCATTAGTCCATTCACTACTTATTAATTATGATTTTCCATCATCCAATCACTTTCTATAAATTATTTAAGTAGCTACTACTCTAAATCAACAATTTAAATTACAATTTAATTGTATACTATTTCTTTTGATTTGTCAATTTTTTCTTTGCATCAATTATTCTCTTATAATTATCAAAAACATCATTAATAGTATCATCCCAATTTTTATATAAATCACGTTTAGCATTTTGACCAATTTTTAAACGTTCTTTTTCATTATTTATAATTTTTAAAATTCTTTTAGCATATAAATTAGCATCATTCTTTTCAATAAATCCATTAATATTATTAGTAACAGTAGCACTTGTTGCCGATCCTTCTAAAAATAAGGTTGGAAGAGATTGTGATGCAGCTTCTATTTGAACAATACTTGACGCATCATAAAATGATGGGAATAAAAACAAATCACTTCGTGCATAAATTTTTGCCATCAAATTGCGATCCGTTATTTTACCACACATAATAACATCCTCATTTAATCCATATTTTTTTATTTTTTCTTTTAATTCTTCTTCATCCTGTCCAGTTCCCACAAAAAGCATTTTAAATTTTATATCAGATATTTCTTTTAATTTTTTTAGTGCATCAACAATAAAAAAAACATTTTTTAAAGCATTAATTCTTCCTACAAACAAAAATACTTTTTCATTAGTTAAATGATATTTTTCATTTATAAAGTTAATTGCTTCTTTTTTATCTACCTCTTCCATTTCAGTAGCATTATTCATAACTTTGGGAAGACATTTATATTTATAATCTTCATAAAATATTTTAGCAACTTCACTATTTACTGCCCAACATTCATCACATTTATTAAAAACTTTAATTAATTTACTAGTTAATAGACTAGCCAGTTTATCATTTCGTACAGCTCTTTTAAAATCACGCTTAAACTGACTATGCATTGTAGCAATTACAGGAATATTATTCTTTTTAGCATATCTTATTCCCGCCTCACCAATAGTAAAAGGAGAATGAATATGAACAATATCTAAATGATATTTTTTAAGCATTCCATAAAAATTATAATCCATCTTTGGAACAGGAAGTGAATAATCAATAAAAGGAACTTTTAGTGATCTACATCTTACTACTTGATAATTAAAAACACTATCATCATAATCATATCCAATATATCTAGGAGCAAAAACAACTACATTAGCATACTTCATAAGTCTTCTAGCATAATTATCTACTACCATGACAACACCATCTGTCATGGGAAAAAATGCATCTATAAATAATCCAATTGATATCTTTTTATTCATATAACCTCTTATAATTAATATTTATCACATAAAATATAGTTAGTCAAGTTCTTTTGACTTTCTTTTTTTCATATGCTAAAATACCCTTGATGGTTATGGAAAAAGTAGGAATTATTTGTGAATATAATCCATTTCACAATGGACATGTTTATCACATAAAAAAAATCAAAGAAATGTATCCTCATTCTCTTGTTATATTAGTAATGTCTGGAAATTATACAATGCGTGGTGAAATATCACTTTTAAACAAATGGGATAAAACTGAAATTGCCCTTTTATATGGAGTTGATTTAGTCATTGAACTTCCCACCTTTTATGCAACAAATGCTTCAGATATTTTTTCAGAAGGCGCTATAAAAATACTTAAAGAGTTGGGATGTAACTATCTTGTTTTTGGTAGTGAATCCAATAACACAGATTTATTAATTAAACTTGCTAATATTCAAATTAATAATTCTTTATATGATAAATTAGTTAAAGAATATATGGATAATGGATATAATTATCCAACAAGTATGTCTAAAGCCCTTTATGATTTATCTAATACTACTATAAATCTTCCTAATGACTTACTAGCTTTAAGTTATATAAAAGAAATAATTAAACAAAAAGCTAATATAAAACCAATAAGTATTAAAAGAACTAATGATTACCATAATTTAAATATTGATCAAGAAATATCTAGTGCTACAAGTATTAGAAATGCCCTATTAGAAGGAAAAGATATAAAAAAGAATATTCCTAAAGAAACATATAAAAAATTATATAAAATAGATTTTTATGAAAGATTATTTATTTTTTTAAAATATCAAATTATTACTAATATTAATAATTTAAATATTTTTCTTGATGTAACAGAAGGACTTGATAATTTAATTCGTAAAAATATTTATAAAGTTAATAATTATCAAGAATTAATTAAAATAATTAAAACTAAAAGATATACCTATAATAGATTAAATAGAATGTTTATACATATTTTATTAAATATTAAAAAAGATGATATTAAAAAATTAAAAGAAATTAATTATATAAGAATACTAGGATTTAATAATAAAGGTAAAAAATACTTAAAAGAAAGAAAAAAAGAAAGTACTATTCCTCTAATTACCAAATATAGTGATTTAAATGATGATAATCTAAAGTTTGAACTTAATACATCATATATTTATAGTATTATTATGAATGATAATGAATTAAATTTAAAAGAACGAAAAAGTATTCCTATCCAAAAAAGAGATTAATGATTAAATCTCTTTTAATATATAAAAATATTGTAAAAGAACTATAATTTCTGTATAATTAATAATGGAGAGAATATGAATAATAAATATCTAAAATTTACAATTGTTATTATTTCTTTTTTAATTATCGCAGTAACTATTTTTTTATTACAAAATAAAAAAGAAATTGTATTCACTATTGATAAAGATTCTATTGAAATTAATGTTGGAAGTTATAAACAAATAGAATATAAAATAAGTAATAATATAAAAATCGTTTGGAAAAGTAATGATGAAAATATTGCAACTGTTGATAATAATGGATTAGTATATGGTAAACATATTGGTACAACAATAATTACTGGAGAAATTAAAAATAAAAAAATTATATGTAAGGTTAATATTATAAATGAAAATTATAATATTAAATTAGAAGATATAGTCATTCCTAATGGTGAAATATTAATATCTTCTGGTAATACATATGAGATACCTTTAACATATGTTCCAAATAATGCTTATATAGAAAAAATAGATTATCAATTATCTAATGATATCGTTACAGTAAGTAATGGAATTATAAACGCTATAGCACCAGGAAAAACAACTCTTTCTATAATTATAAATGATTCAATAATTAAAAATATTAATATAAATGTTATTGAAAAACAAATTGAAACAAAAATAATACAACCTATTAATGATATTATATTCGATAATAATATTGTTAATTTAACCATTAATGAAAGAAAAACAATAAATTATACTATAAATCCTTTTGATAGTTATATATTAACTTCACATTGGCAAAGTAATAATGAAAACGTTGTAGCAATTGATCAAAATGGTGTTATAACTGGTATTAATTTAGGTAATGCAAAAATTACATTAACTATCAATGATACCATTACTAAAACAATAAGTGTCAATGTTATATCAAATATAAACGAAATTAAATTTGATTATATTCCTAAAAAAATATTAAAAGTAGATGAAACTATTACTTTATATCCAACAATATTACCTATAGATTCAATCAATAAAACAATAATATATGAAAGTAGTAATCCTAATGTTTTAATAGTTAATAATGGTATTATTAAGGCAATTAATCCTGGAAATGCTATAATTACAATTACAGATTTATCTAAAACCATTAATAAAAAACTTTCTTTTACAGTTATTCCAAAGCAAGGATTAATTAATTCAGATCAAATAATATGGAATTTTAATAAAGAAGAAGATGTTATTCCTAAAAAAGCAGATAATAATTTCTTTCAAGAATTAGTTAAAAAAGGCGTAGGAACAATAGGTAATAATCATTATGTATATCAAAAATATAATTATGACATCAACAATAGTATTTTAACTATCAATCAAAAAGAAAAAATATTAATGCGTATTTACTACCCTCCTAATAAAGATTTAAGTACTCTTAATACATTTACCTTCATTGGTGGCATTGGTGAAGAAAATTTTCATAATTATTTTTCACAAATAGAAAAAGATTTATCCATAATTAAAAGTAGTGGAATAATAATTTTAATTGCCAATAGTTCTAATATTCCATGTAATGGAAAAAATATAGCTGAGGCAACCAATTTTATAAAAACTATCATTAATCAAAATTCTCATGCAAGAAATAATATTGGCGGTTATTCTAATGGTGGTCCTTTAGCAGGAGATGCTAGTATGAAAGGAGATTATGATAAGATAATGATTTTTAATAGTTCATTTTATTGGATAGATCAAAGAACTAGTTTAGCAAATAAAGAAATATATATTTATTCTGCTAACAATGATTCATGGAACGGAACTATAACTTTAATAAATGATCTAAAAAAATATAATTTTAACAACGTAAATATTATTTCGAATAATTCATCTATGTTTACCTATAGTAATAAATATTTAGTAATTAATCCTGGGAAAACAATGGCTAATGGACACACTTCTAATAATATAACCATTTCTCACTTTTTTTCCTTTGGTTGTGATTAAAAAAACACTAGTTAATTAAACTAATGTTTTTTTATATATTTTTTTTCTTTATAATATAAACATACATCTTTTAATTTACATGTTTCACATAAAGGATTTTTTGCTTTACAATAATATCTCCCAAATAAAACTAATTGCAAATGAGTTTTTGACCAATCATCCTTTTTAATATTTGCCATTAAAGCATTTTCTATTATCAAGACATTAGCATTTTCTTTTACCAAATTAAGACGCTTACAAACACGCTCTACATGAGTATCAACAGCAATTGCTGGTTCATTCAAATATTCTGATAAAAAGACATTAGCAGTTTTTCTACCTATACCAGGAAGTGTCTGTAATATTTCCCTTTCTTTTGGTACAGAAGAATTATAATTATCTATTAAAATTCTTGATATTTCTTTAACGTTAAAAGCTTTTCTAGTAAAACTTCCTAAAGGATAAATTATATCTTTTAAATCATTTAATGAAGCGTTTTTTAATTCTTCTAAACTTTTATATTTATTAAATAAAATTTTAGTTACTTCATTCACCCTTTTATCAGTTGTCTGAGCACTTAACATAATAGCAATTAAAAGACTATAATCATTAAAATAGTTAAGTTCACACTTAGGATTAGGGATTTTTTCATCCAAATATTTCAAAATTTTATCATATTTCTTCATCATCTTCATTTAACCAATCACAATTATATATTTCGACTTTCTCAATAGAATTATTATTTTTTTTAATATCTTCTTTTTTTCTAATACCTAGTCGATTCCAATCAAATAATATTTTATCAATATAACGAAGTGTTGTAACTCCATTAAGACTAGCTTCTTTTACTGCTTCACGAATTAATTCCTTACTATAATTATTTTTTTCCCAATCATTAATCATATCATGCTCTAGATTAGTTAATTTTCTTCCAAATTCTTCCTCAATTAAACTACTAATATCCATATTACTTTCTTCTTCACTATTTAAATCCTTAATTATATCAAGTGATAATATTTCTATAAGACATGATAAATCTATTACTTCTTCCATTATACCGTTATCATTTTTTTCCGCATTGACATTAATTAATCCTTTATCAGTTAAATTAGAAATATTTTCCATAACATTTAATAAATCCATTTTTAAATCTTTAGAAATCATTTCAGGATTAAAAACTGTTTTATCTTTATTAAATAAATACAAAAGTAATAGTAATTCACTAGTACTCAAATTAAATTCTTGGCACTTTTTTAATAAATATAAAGGTATAACTACTTGTTTTTCACTAATTAGCTCTTTTAATTTTACCCCGTTCATTATACCTCCTAAAAGCCAGGTCCACCTGATTTAATAACATTAAAAGTTAATTTATAACTAAAATTACCTTCTTCATAATCTTTATTAGAATAAATATATAACTTATATTCTTTCTTTTCCTTACCATTTATTTCACTTTCTAACAAAATATCATTTTTAATATTTTTTAGGCTATCACTTTTTATTTCTTTATCATTTTCCATTAAAACATATTCCAAATTATCCGTTGAAATACTTTTATCCTCAGCTTTAATAATTATTTGATATAAACCTTTATCCTTACCGGTATTTTCAATATGGACAATAAATGGCCACTCTTCCAATGCTTCTTTTTTACTCATTTTTTTAATAGATGGTATAGTAAATATTTCACTATCTTCATAAACTACTTTAACATTCACATCTTCTCCACCCTTTAATTTATCCAATGATAATGTTACATAATAACCTATTACAAAGGCAACAATACATAAAATAAGGGTAATAATTATTAATTTTACTTTTTTCATCTTTACTCCTTCTTACTTTCTAAATAAGTATCATAATTCATTCTTAAATCCTTAATTTTACCATTTGGTAATATTTCAATAATTCTATTACATACTGAACTTGCCATTTCATGATCAGCTGATGCTATAAGAATCTCCCCTTTAAAGTTTACTAATCCTTTATTAAGTGAAGTAATACTTTCCATATCCAAATGATTACAAGGTTCATCCAATATTAGAAAATTTGGTTCTTCAAGCATCATTTTTGATAGCATAATACGGGCTTTTTCACCACCGGATAAAACACCAATTTTTTTAAATACCTCATCACTTGAAAATAACATTCTTCCCAAAAAACTCCTTAATGCATTAGGATCATCTTTATATCCATAACGTGATAAAAAATCCAAAATAGAAATATCTTCCCTAAAATAATTAGTATTATCAATGGGAAAATAACTAGGTTTAATTGTTTTACCAAATAATACTTCTCCCTTATTAAATTTAATATTATGCATAATAATTTCAAAAAGCATTGTAATAGCAATATTACTACCTATAAATAATATTTTATCATTTGCTTCTACTTTAAAACTAATTTTATCAAAAATTTTTACCCCATCTTTTTCATAAATTAAATCTTTTACTTCTAATATATCTTTACCATGAGGCTTTTCTATTTTAAAATCAATAAAAGGATATTTTCTTGATGAAGGAATAAGTTCTTCTAATTCTATTTTTTCTAATATTTTCTTTCTTGATGTGGCTTGACGTGACTTGGATGCATTAGCCGAAAATCTTGCAATAAAATCCTTTAATTCCTTAATTTTATCTTCTTTCTTTTTATTTTCTTCCTTCTTTTGTTTTAATAAAAGATTACTTGATTCATACCAAAAATCATAATTTCCAACATATAATTTCATTTTAGAATAATCAATATCAACAATATGAGTACAAACTTTATTTAAAAAATATCTATCATGTGATACAACAATAACCGTATTTGGAAAATCAATTAAAAACTCCTGTAACCAATTTATAGCATTAATATCTAAATTATTAGTGGGTTCATCTAAAAGAAGAATATCAGGATTTTGAAATAAAGCTTTAGCAAGTAAAACTTTTACTTTAACATTATCAATAACATCTTTCATTAATGAGTAATGCATATCTTCACTTATTCCCAAATTAGAAAGTAATTCACATGCTTCTGATTCTGCTCCCCATCCATTCATTTCATTAAATTCAATTTCTAAATTTCCTAGTCTTATACCATCAGAATCCGTAAAATCAGGCTTACTATATAACCTATTTTTTTCTTCCATGATATCATAAAGTTTAGAATTACCTCTTATAACAACATCAACAAGACGTTCATTATCATACTTATAATGATCCTGTTCAAGATAAGCAAGTCTTTCTCCTTTTCCAATTACTATTTCACCTTTGGTAGTATCTATTTCACCTGCTAACAACTTTAAAAAAGTTGTTTTTCCAGTTCCATTAGCTCCTATTATTCCATAGCAATTACCATTGGTAAATTTTAAATTAACATCTTCAAAAAGTGTTCTTTTTCCAAAACTTAATGTTACATTACTAACTGTTATCATTCTATCACCACTCATATTATTATATAAAAGAAACCTTGTTTTAGCAAGATTTCTTTATTGATTATTTTCTTTTGGTAACATTAATACAAAAGATTTATTAGAAAAATCCAATTCACTAATAATTTTAAATAATTCTTGATATTGCAAATTATTAATTATTTCCATTTTATCTCGATATTCATTATAGTCAATATACAAATCAATAATAGTATTACATACCCTTTCTGGTTTGTCTATCCCTCTAATTAAATATGAAATCCATATTTTTTTCATTCTATTAAAATCATCTTCATCTATCTTAATGTTTTTAAATAATTTATCTATTTCATCTTTTAGTAAATCAGCATATTTACTTTCAGCTTCAATAAACAAAGAATAAATGTTATCTGTATAATCATGATCTATTCCCAAATAAGTAACAAGATTTTTTTCTTTAATATAATCACTAAAATCACTTGTTTCACCAAAAATAATTGAGAATAGTGTATTTAAATATATAATTATTTTATCTTTACTAATAGAAAAATTATTTAAATCAAATTTAAAACCATAACTAATTTTAGGAATAATTATATTTTTATAAAGAGATGAATATTCTTTATTTACAAAAACTGGTTCTTTTAATTTTTCATAAATTATTTTTTTATTCGTTATTCTGTCATTTAAAGCTTTATTACTTTTTAATATATCAAAAACATCTTGTTTTTTAATATTTCCTGATATAACTAAAACCATATTACTAGGTTGATAAAAAGTATTATATATTTTATTTAAAATAGTACTATCAATATTTTTTATGGATGAAATTGTTCCGGATATCTTTTTTACAAAAAAATTATGAAATAAATTTTTTCTTTCTTCTTCATATAAATTCCATGAAACATCATCTTCATACATCATTATTTCTTCAGAAATAATCCCACGTTCTTTATCAATTAATTCATCTTTAAAATACGGGGTAAAAACCATTGTTAATAAAGTATCTAAATTTTTTTTAAACCTTTTTTTACCTTCAACATAATATTTAGTTATTTTATAACTAGTACTGGCATTAACAAATGATTCTAATTTATCAAAAATATTTAATCCGTTATCATTTTCCATATCAAACATTTTATGTTCCAAATAATGAGCAGCACCTTCGGGAATATCAATATATCTATTTTCACCTATTGGTTTAAATTTTTCTATTTCAGAGCCATAATTAGTAAATAATTCAATGTGAAATTTACAAACATTTTTATTAGGTACAAGATATACTTGTAATCCATTAGAAAGTTTTTCATAATAAACTTTCATTTCCTTACCACAATAATTATAAGTTATCATAATTCACCTTCTAAAAAGAAAATTGT